>Ga0075418_10004214_pt1 | contig 16395 bp, 10 predicted proteins | sample SoiMetdeltSBSDD2_FD_81776 | JGI IMG/M metagenome (GOLD analysis project Ga0075418, IMG submission 81776) | Bulk soil microbial communities from a Populus tree surrounding site in Tennessee, USA - Soil MetaG P. deltoides SBSDD2 | ecosystem: Environmental > Terrestrial > Soil > Tree plantation... | reverse complement strand
TTAAGGCTGAGAATCGTGATCGTAATTCTGACTACGCAGCAGCCGTTTCCGATGGAGATAGCGGCGAGGTAGAATAAGGTTCGCGCGGTGTGTGTCTTGATTCTGGTTAGAATCTGAAATCAAGACTCGTTGACAGCATGTATACGTCCAACTAGACTCGAAACTTAATTAACAGCGTTTAATAGTGAGTAACTTTCCTTTCAGGGTGTGAAAGAGTTTTGTTTGCCACCAAGACAACCAACCGTTCCTCACTCGATCGTAACAACGAGCAGAGCGATGTGCTGTATGATTTGCCGGATAAGCCACTGTTAACGATCGAGGCCCGCAAGTCCTGGGTTCCCCTCAATCTTCGCGATTTATGGGCTTGCCGCGAGTTGCTCTATTTCCTGATGTGGCGCGATATCAAGGTGCGCTACAAACAGACGGTTTTGGGGGCAGCCTGGGCAGTCATCCAGCCGCTTGTGACAATGATCATTTTTACTTACTTCTTCGGCAAGCTCGCGAAGGTGCCGACGGATGGAGTGCCGTACCCGATATTTTTCTACACCGGATTGTTACTTTGGACTTTTTTTTCCAACGGCGTGAGTAGCGGAGCGAACAGCCTTATTGGGAACAGTAACCTGATTACCAAGGTCTACTTTCCAAGGTTGATCATTCCGTCGGCGGCAATTGGAGCCGGATTGCTTGATTTCGCAATCGCATCGATTCTGCTCATTGGATTGCTGGTTTACTACGGCTTTCCTGTGACCTTGGGCTATTTGATGCTTCTGCCGCTGGTAGGGCTCACGACTGTTTTGGCGCTGGGCGTTGGGATATGGTTTTCCGCGTTAAACGTAAAGTACCGGGATGTGCGATACGCGTTGCCGTTTCTGATCCAGATGTGGTTGTTTGTTTCTCCGATAATCTACCCTCTAAGCCTGGTGCCGGAAGAATGGCGGTGGGCGATGTGGCTGAATCCGGTGACCGGGATCGTTGAAGCTTTTCGATGTGCATTGTTTGGCCGGCCGTTTCTATGGGCGCCATTGGGGTATTCGTTTGTATTCAGTCTGGTGATGCTAGCGTATGGGGCATACGCGTTCCGCCGGATGGAACGCACCTTCGCTGAATTGATTTAGGAGAAGACTGACTGTGAGACCGATAGTCAAAGTTGAAGGAATCAGCAAACGGTTTCGCATTCAGCCGCGCGAAGCGCCGTCTGTCAGATACCCCACACTGCGAGAATCCCTGGTCAAAATGGCGCGGTCTCCGTTTGCGCGCAATCGCATGAATGGTGGAAGCGATGGGACCGTTTGGGCGCTCAGGGATGTCACCTTTGAGGTGATGCCCGGCGAAGTGATGGGCATCATAGGACCAAACGGCGCCGGCAAGTCTACGCTGCTAAAGATCCTCTCGCGAATCATCGAACCAACCAGCGGGCGTGTAGAGCTCTACGGTCGAGTGGCAAGCTTGCTCGAGGTTGGCACCGGGTTTCATCCTGATCTGAGCGGCCGCGAGAACGTCTTTTTGAACGGCGCGATACTTGGGATGAAGCGCCGCGAGATAGAATCGAAATTTGACGAGATAGTTGCATTTGCCGACGTGGGGAAGTTCATCGACACCGCCGTGAAGCATTATTCGAGCGGGATGTATCTGCGGCTCGCATTCGCGGTCACCGCCCACCTGGATCCGGAAGTTTTGATAGTCGACGAGGTGCTTGCGGTCGGCGACGGCAATTTCCAAAGAAAATGTCTGCAGAAGATGGACGACGTGACTCGAAGCGGCAGAACCGTTTTACTGGTAACCCACAGCTTGGGAATGGTTACGCAGCATTGCCAGAGAGCTCTTTTACTGGACGGAGGCCTGATAGTCACAAGTGGAAGCGCTCAAGCGGTGGTCGATTATTACGATGCGATGTGTGACCAGATGCGGTCAACCGAAGCAGACGAGTTGGCTGCCTCGTCCGCTCCTTAAGCGACCTCAGCCGCGTGCTGCTTCAGCATCAACCTAGGTCACCCGAAATTCGACATCTTATTTGGAGTGCGCCGCCCTCTTTCGAGTTCAGCTACATTCGCATGCGTGGCGGCGCTTTCCGAGTGTTGTGTAAAGGGAGCGTAGCAGAGGGTAAAGCTCTGGCTCGAAGGCGAGTGGAAGCGGGCGTCACGCAGCCAACCGCTAAAGAGTCTTTCCTGGGCCTTAACACCACACTACGAAAGCGCCGCCACGCATGCGAATGTCGCTGAATGCGGGAAAGGGCGGCGCACTCCAAATGAGGCGTCGAATTCGGGTGACCTAGGTTGAAGTTGAAATACCACACGACTGAAAGCCGGTGGTATCTAGTCCGAGCGCGTCCACCCATTCGGTCAAGTTTATGAGCGCACTCTACATCAAACTCGTCGAATCAAAGTATTGACATCGTTAAGTCGTTATGTTTGAATCCTGCTACCGAAGTTCAAAAAGCCCTCAGAGTTGTATCGAGAGTCAGGTATCGTGCGTCGGCTTAGTCCTCACTAGCTGACGAGGCTTTGAGTTTAAGCCTCCGCATACCTGGCGGATTTCGGACCAAGCCCCTCATTGGTTTTAAGACTGATCTCCGACATCAAGCAGTGACTGTCTGTGACGAGACGATGCTGGCTGGTGGGCTCCCTGTTGTAAAAAAAGTTTGAGCCGCGCCTGGCGGGTGGGAACGCGTCAAGTCCTGTAACAGCACCCCGAGTTTGTGAGTCGACTTAAGGTTGCCACCGGCAGACCTTCAACTGGAGGCAGGTATGAAGCGCGTCCTTACTCAAACATCATCCAAATCCCTCATTGTTCTTATCCTTTTCTTTTTGTGCTCGGCACAATCCTCATTAGCGACTACCGTCATAATCCCGTCAGATGACGACATGTTGATCGGAGCGCGCGCGATTCTGAGAGGCAAGGTTGTTGGAATCGAAAGCAGCTTCGAACAACAGAGCGGTCGAATATTTACTTACATCACCGTAAAAGTGCAGGAAGTGTATAAAGGCCGGATCGCCGAACGGAAGATTGTGCTCAAGGAGCTGGGCGGTCAGGTCGGAGATCGAGCCAGTGTGATATTTGGGAATCCTCGTTTTAAAAATGGCGAGAAGGTGCTTCTTTACCTGGATACCTGGGCCGACGGAAGCCTTCGCACTTATCAGATGTTCCTAGGCAAATTTAACATCGAGAACGACCCGACAACCGGCGAGGAAATAGCGTTTCGAAGTTCGCCCGATGACAACACCACTATCCTTCAGCATAAGATGCACGGACACAGCGCGCCTGGGCCGTCTACCGAACGGCAAGTGTTGAGAAGATATACCCGGATGATCCGGAATCGTCTTGCGGCGAACTGGCAGCGGTCTCTTCAGTTTGAATCGGAGTTCTATGCCAACAAGCCGCTGCTTTCGGAGCCAACGGAGTACAGATCGATTGCCGGGACCGGAGAAGTTTCTCCTGATTTCACCTTCTTAGGCCCGTTTCGCTTTTTCGAACCGGACACCGGCCTTCCGGTCCTGTTTTCTCTCAATCCTAATCCGTCCGGCGAACCGGGAGTTCCCCAGGTAGTTTTGAGCGCGGCCGATGTAATTGCGACCGGCGCCGCCTGGTCAAACGTCTCAGGATGTTCTCTACAGATGTCCTATAGCGGACCGCTCAATCAATGCTATTTGGGGACCGGTATCCCGGGCATCCACGTAGTATCAAACAATTGTGACGGGCGGAACGGAGCTACCTCTGGTTGCGCAAGCATCCTGGCGTGGGGCGGCGTGAGCCAAACCGGATTCCAGAGCCGGACGATAAACGGCACAACCTTTAGTCAGTCGATTCAGGGCTTTGTATCGATGAACCCCTATTCGGCTTGCAATTTGGGCAACCACTGCAACGTTCAGGAGATCCTTACTCACGAAATAGGTCATGCGCTCGGGTTGGGGCACTCGCAATTCAACGACGCGACAATGGCTGCGTTCGCGCACTTCGACGGTCGTTGTGCTTCCATACGCGCCGACGATATTGATGGTATCAGGGCAATCTATCCTGGGTCGGGTGGAGGAGGCGGACCGCTATCAGTTGTCACTTCATCGCTCGCCGGCGGAACAGTCGGGTCGGTATACAGCCAATCCTTAACTTGTTCGGGAGGCACCGCACCTTTCACGTGGAGTCTTGTTGCGGGGCAGGGCACGTTACCCGCAGGTCTGAGTCTGAGTGGCGCTGGCCTCATTTCAGGAACGCCCACCGCGTCCGGAACGTCCAACTTCACGGTCCGGGTGACCGACAACCCGGGAGCGACGGCAACCAAGGCGTTGTCGATTGTCGTTAGCGCGGGAGGCGGTGGCGGGCCGCTGAATTCCGAGTTCGTAACCCAGACCGTCCCGACAAACGTCCAACCGGGTCAGCAATTCGTTTCCAACATGCAGTTTAGAAACACAGGCACGACGACGTGGAACGGGTCTGCTTACTTTTTCGCATCCCAGAACCCGGCGTTAAACCAGACTTGGGGAGGCAACGGCGTTTCTCTGCTCGGCTTTGTTGCAGCGCCCGGGCAAGTGATGAACGTAGATTTCACTGCAACCGCCCCGACAACGCCAGGCGTTTATAACTTCCAGTGGCAGATGTATCAAAGCGGCGGCGTCGGCTTCTTCGGGCAAATGTCGACGAACGTCGCGATTCAGGTTGGCAACCCGACTCCGCCCGCCGGTGCGACTATCGGCATTTACAAGCCGGCGCTTGGAGGTTTCTTCCTGCGAAATTCCAACTCAGTCGGCTCCGCCGATATCGTATTCAGCTACGGACCGGGCAATGCTGGCTGGGTTCCCCTAGTGGGAGATTGGAATGGAGACGGCGTCGACACAGTCGGATTGTATGTTCCAGCGAGCGGCATGTTCTACGTGCGTAACTCCAACACGTTCGGATCCGCCGATGTCGCGTTCACCTATGGCCCTGTCGGCGGGTCCTGGATACCAGTTGTTGGTGACTGGAACGGAGATGGGGTAGATACAATTGGGCTCTACAATCCAGGAAACGGAGCGTTCTATCTCCGCAACTCCAACAATACTGGCGTAGCGGATATCACTTTCACTTATGGCCCGGCGAATGCGGGTTGGATTCCTGTCGTGGGAGATTGGAACGAAGACGGAGTAGATACGGTTGGATTGTACAATCCGAACAACGGAGTGTTTTACCTGCGTAACTCCAACACGACTGGAGTGGCGGATATTACTTTTACCTATGGCCCTGCAGGCGCGGGCTGGGTACCTATTGTCGGCGACTGGGACGGCGATGGGGTCGACACTGTAGGACTATACAACCCTGCGGGTGCTACTTTCTTCCTGCGAAATAGCAACTCCGTGGGTACGGCAGATGTGACGTTCGGGTATGGCGTTCCGGGGGATCAGCCAGTCGTCGGCAAGTGGCAATGAGGTTAAACGGACGACCATCTATATCGTTCATTGTTAGCGGAGGGCAGGCTTTTTCAAGATGAGGATCAAGCCTGCCCTCTCTGTTTCAAGCGGACTGAAACGAAGTAAGCTACCCGAAACTGGTTTTGAGGCTTAGCCTAAAAGGGCTCCGGAAACTGCTAGGGTGCAAGCATACACGCGATCACATCCTGGTGGTTATCCCAACCCTGCTCTTGGAGGAGGATAATACGCAGGCCCGTAAGATTCTGAACTTGAGATAGCACCCAGGGAAGTGTAGACAGGGAGACCCCATAGCCAGGCCTCCACTTGTAATCGCGATAGCCGAAACCCGTGCGGTGATACTCATGTAGCACTTCACTGACCTGATCTTGCTCCAACCCGTAAAAGCTCTCTGTAAGAATCCTCTTAGCGGCACAGCGGCCCTGGGTTGTGAAAATCAAAATTCCGCCCGGAGCCAAAAGCGAACGGAAGAGTTCTAAGAACCCGCGCCAACGACCTTGATCCAGGTGCGTAAACAACGATCCGCACCACACGAGATCGAAGCGGTCCTCGATCACAACTTCCTCCGGAGATTCTTTGGAATAGACTGGAATTGCTTTAAAGGTCGTTGCGCAGAAATCGACACCGTCCTGGTCTAGATCGCAGGCGGTTATCCGAGCTTCGGGAAAGACTGCCCGCACTACTCGAAGGACGCGGCCGTGTCCGCATGGAAAATCGAGGACTGCACGAAGAGTGTCCTTCTCTGCCGCAAGCATAGCGAGCCGTATGCATTGAAAGGCTGAAACTCCAACCCCAAAGTAGTGATCTCGGTTTCCCCAGTGCATTGCGTCGTTGGGAGAAATCTCATCGCTCAGGTTGTGTTTGATTAAGTTAAGGAACTGTTCCGTGGGCGGCAGTTTACCCATCCGAACTGCGGCGACTCCGGGATCGCCGGGGTCAACGCCTTCCGCTACAACTCTCTTGAGTATGTCCATATAAAATGACTCTTATGTTGCATAGTGCTCTAACGGGACAGACGCTAAGGCGACAACCGTTAACTCTAAGGTATTTGCTTGAGATGAGCAAATTCGCGGCGCACGAAGTCATTTGAAACACTCTTTTTGTGGGTTGATTTTGAGCGTTTCATTTAAGGTAGTTATTCCTGCGACGGTGTTCTATAATTTCGGGCCACACTGCCTAAATCATGACAATTACTTTGGGCCATTTAGACAAAGATAGCTCAACTACGGAACCTAGACCTAACAGGGTCCAGAGGACCAAACGCGAACCCTGCATCAGCAGTTCGGAGATGTTGCCCTTAATTACTGTCATAACTGTCAATTACAACGGCCGTCGTCACTTGCAACGCTGTCTTCCTACACTCTTGGTAACAACCGACATAGATTTTGAAGTGATAGTGGTGGACAACGGATCAAGCGACGGAAGCCTTGAGTGGCTCCGCGATAGCTATCCGGGAGTACGTGTTATTGCGCTGGACCGTAATCACGGTTTTGGAGAGGCCAACCGTCTTGGCGTTGAGGCCGCTCGAGGCGCCTTCGTTGCATTCTTGAACAATGATACGGAGGTTGAGCCGAACTGGCTGACGGTGTTGCTCGAGGTTCTCGAGTCCGACGACGAAATAGCAGCTGTGTGCTCTACGCTAAGGCTGCTCGATCATCCTGATGTGCTCAACGCACGAGGCGGCGGAATGTCGAAACTAGGATACGGGTTCGATCGCGATTTCGGGGTTCCTTTTGAGCGTGATTTCGAACGACATCGAGACGTGCTGTTTCCTACCGCCGCGGCGATGCTGATGCGCAAGGAAGATTGGGAATGGTGTAGGGGATTCGATCGAGCCTTTTTTATGTATCACGAAGATGTGGATTTGGGGTGGAGACTGTGGTTACTGGGAAGGCGAGTGGTGGTCTGCGGCGAATCGATTGTCTATCATCTCTTTGGCGGCACCACAAAAACAGTTAGAGGGTCTGGATGGCGAGCGAATCTTGGCATGCGCCACAATGTTCGCACGCTAATCAAGAATTACGAAATCAAGAACCTACTGGTCGCGTTAAAAGGAGTCGTCGGCAGGTGGGTTCGGCATCGGCAGTTTAATCAAGCAATAGGAGTATTGAGTTGGAACCTCATGCACCTGCCGGGAACTCTACGGCAGCGACGATGGATACAGAAGAGTCGCGTTCGATCCGACCGGGAGCTGTTTGATCGAGGCTTGATTGAGCAGTTCAAGTTTCCCCCTCCCTCACCCGAACCACCTCGCGCGGATATAAATGACGCAGCGCGAGGATTGATCTCGTCTCCAGTCTTATTGCCTGGAGAACACTCGTCGTTGGGAAGGCTCGGCTATGGCTGGTATGGTAGAGAAAAACACTCTGACACCTGGATTCGATGGATCTGCGGACATGCGAGATGCTTTTTGCAGACAGCGCCCGGTGAGCGCGGGTATCTGCGGGTGAAGGTTCACATCCCTTCAAATGCCGGCGTGACTCGGACCGTAGCTGTGCGATGCAACGGTGCGCAGACGGCTCATAACCTGCAGAGCAATGAATGGGAGACGATCCGCCTGCCGGTTACCACCGATTCTGACGGTCTTTTGGACGTCCATGTGATTTCGCCCGAGTGGATTCCTCATCATACTTCCTTTCACAACTTTGATTTTCGCAGACTAGGGTGCAGGGTCAAAGAGATCCGATTTGAAAAGGAGCAAGCGCGTGCCCAGATAAGTCACCGCAGTGCCTCAGTGATTATCCCAACTTTTAATCGCTGGACTACGTTGCAGGAAACGCTCACGGCGCTCGAGCGGCAGACATGGCGAAACTTCGAGGTGCTGATCGTGGACGATGGCTCGACGGACGGAACGTCAGAGCGCCTTTGTGATTGGACAAGTCGGAAGCAGGATGAGGTAACCTTCAAGAGTTTCCGGCAGCGCAATCTTAAACCGGGTCAGGCGCGTAATCACGGATTGCGATATGCAACGGGCGATATCGTGATATTTATCGGTGATGATACTATCCCCGACCAGAACTTTGTTGAGAGACATATCACGAGGCACAACGAGATGGGTGAAGCCTGTGCGGTGCTGGGATTCACTGACTGGCACCGCGAAAGGATGCGCGTTACGCCCTTTCTGGAGTTCATAAACACCGACGGGCCACAGTTCGGTTACGGGCATTTTCAGGACGGGGACGATGTGCCTTTCAGTTGTTTTTATACCTCGAACGTATCTGTTCCGCGGGCGATTCTGGGAGAGGAACCGTTTCATCCCGCATTTGATTTTGTCAACTGGGAAGATGTCGAGCTAGGCTATCGCTTGAGCTTGCGGGGCTTGCGTATCGTCTACGATTCCGGAGCACGGACCAAGCATCTCCATCCGATGAACATGTTTGCGTTTTTCAAGCGACAAGAGCAGATCGGTGAGAAGATGCGAGTAATACTGAGCCTGCACCCTGAATTGGAACAAAGCGAATCCATGCCTACTGCGAAACCTGCTTCAGGCGTTTACATGGCCTGTCGAATCGCTCGCTGGCTCCTGCCGTTACTAAATTTCTTAGACGCCCGTAGAATAACGCTCCCGGTTCGAGTCTATCGCGCGATCTCATATTCGGGAATATTCAACGGCAGGAGAAAATCCCGCTTACTTGAGCAGCAACAGTGAGAAGGTCTTGGGGCAAAACCCGGGTAGTGCCTTGCTGAATCCCATCAATCATCAAATCTGCTTCGCAACGCCTCGGCGCCTCGTGCCCTCAGCCTGGCACGAGCATATTCCTTTTGCAATGTATCTAGTGTCAATCTTAAAGCCCAAAATGATTGTCGAGCTGGGGACTCACTTTGGCGAGTCCTACGGGGCCTTTTGTCAGGCTGTTAAAGAGCTGAGCCTTGATGCGCACTGTTATGCGATAGACACCTGGGAAGGAGATGCGCACTCCGGATATTACGGACCTGAAGTCCTTGCCGAACTTCGTGCTCATAATGCGCTTTTCTATGAGAGTTTTTCTCGTCTGATCCAGAGCACCTTTGACCAGGCTTTGGATCACTTCAACGACGCGACAATCGATCTGCTTCACATCGATGGTTATCACGTGTACGAAGCAGTTAGACACGACTTCGAAGCGTGGCTTCCGAAGATGAGCTCGCAAGGCGTGATGCTGCTCCACGATATTAATGTGCGAGAAGGTGACTTCGGAGTGAGACGGCTTTGGGATGAAATCAAATCGAAGTATCGGCATTTCGAGTTCATACACGGACATGGCCTGGGCATTCTGGCATTAGGAGAGATAAATTCTCCGGAGTTTGAAGAGTTGGTGGAGGCGACTGATGAGCAGATCGCGACGATTCGGGACTTCTTCTTCCAACTAGGCAATAGACTGGATCTGACGATTGCCAACGAGAACAAGGCCAACACATTGAAGCTGCAGGCGGACCAGTTGTCTGAGCTGAACCAGATGATAAATGCCCTTCGGGAAGACCGCGAACGCTATAAGCAACTTGTCGCGGAGCTCGAACAGAAAATCCAAAATCTGTCATTGCAAGGTTCAGAGCGCGAGCGGAGATTTCAGATTGTCTTATCCCAGTTGGCAGACAAAGACCGGGCAATTGGATTGGCCTCCAGGCATCTGGAAAGGCAACAGCAAGCGATTCAGTATCTTTCAGCGAAGCTGGAAGACAATGAGGAGTCCGTGCGAGCCCTCTTGAGGCAGGTGTCTGAGAAGGAGAGTTTGGCTTCCTCGCTTTCGCTTCGCCTAGCGAATGGGGAATCTCAAAATGAGCAGGTCAAAAGGGCCGGGTTGAGACGCTCCCTTGTGCGCTGGATTGGCCGCCGCTGACTTGCACTAATGAGCCGTTATCGCAATTTATGGCAATTCTTAGAGGAGAGTCTATGAAAACACGCTGCAACAAAACAACGATTGTAATCATCTTGCTGGCAGCTTGCATAACCGCCGCGTGTCGCGGTGAGGACAGGAAGTCAGAACCCCTTCCCGGTGCGGCTCAACCCGTTGGAAAAACAACAAAGATTGGAGCATACGATCCCGCCAGTTCCGCGTTCTTTCTACACAATAGTACCTCATCGGGAACCGCGGAAACGATTGTGACGTTCGGTGCGCCGGGCGATGTTTCTTTGGTCGGAGATTGGGATGGAAACGGTACTACGACCATCGGAATCTACAAGCCAAAAAGTTCGACGTTCTATCTGCGCAATAGCAATGCAGCCGGCGATCCAGATGTAATCGTGGCGTTTGGAGCGACAGGCGACGTTCCTGTCGTAGGAGACTGGGATGGGAATGGCACAACGACGATCGGAGTGTGGAAACCAAAGACTTCTACCTTCCACCTCCGAAATGCCAACACCGCCGGCAACGCTGATATCGTGGTGGGCTTTGGAGCGCCGGGCGATGCCCCAATCGTCGGGGATTGGGATGGCAATCGCACTATGACGATTGGCGTCTATAAGAGGACGAGTTCGACTTTCCACTTGCGAAACAGAAATGAGCCAGGCGATGCGGACATTGTCGTACAGTTGCCACTTGATGGTGATAACTCGAAGGCCGTTCCTATAACTGGTGACTGGGACGGAAACGGCAGTATGTCGATTGGAGTGTGGCGATCCGGCACATTCTATTTGCGCAACAGCAACACACCGGGTCCGGGCGAGATAGTGACGACCTTTGGACTGCCCTCGCATACGCCGCTGGCGGGAAACTGGGATGGTAAGTGAGCCCGCGGATTCAGTTCAACTGACGCATTGCGCGAATCGCGGCGTAGGCGCCTAGAATCATCAGGAAAAGAAACGTTCCACCTGAGATTACAAGGCCAATCAACAATGCCGAGGGTCTGTATCGAAGCACCACTCGATGCTCTCCTTCCGGCAGTACCACACCGCGAAATGCATAGTTAGCTCGCAAGACCGGTTGCTCCACATCATCAACGTAGGCTTTCCATCCGGAGCCCCACGAATCGTTGATCATCAGCATTGCGGCGCGTGACGTTGTGGCTAAGATTTCAACATCATTCAGCTTTTCGCTAACGATCGTCGCATTCCACTCAAAACTTGGAAGCCGAGATTGGTCTGAGGCCAGGCCCGTCTGCGCTGCTGTTTGCTCTCCGATTACGATGGCCGCTTCGCGCACATTGAACTTTTGATCTATTAGCATCCTGAGCGATTCCGGTCCATCAGGAGCAGCCACGACTCGCGGCACTAGAAACGCACGCGGGAGCGCTCGGCCGACCTTATATATCCAACCATCCTCGCCTTCATAAACCGTGCTCAATGTGCCGTCGCGAAGTGCGTCGCCTCCGTGAATGTCGCGGGGCACTACGTTTGGCGGAGTGATCAGAAAACCCACCGAAATCTTTTCCAGCAGATTGATCGGTAGCGTGTCGTGATAGAAGTACGGCCGGTAAGCCGGCGGAATGTCCCGGGCGAGCGAGCCTTGTTCCACCGTTCGCCAGAGCGCCGCGGTTGGAAGCGGCAATAATGATTCGTAACCGCCGCCCGAGCGAAGATCGAAATTCGCAGACACTTTGCCCGCGAAGACCGGAGGCCACCAAAGACCCTCCGGATGTCTATAGTAAACCGGCAAGATACGGTAGCTTCCTTGCACGTTCTTCAGGGTTTGAATAAGTTGAGTCTCGGGGAAGAGCCATTCCGCTTTCGCTGGTTGAACAGGGGTAATTGCACGCGCGAACGAAATCAATTGAGCTGCCTCGACAACCACCACCACACATGCAGACAGGAAAACAATGATGCGTAGACGCTCGGTTCTCGAGATGAGCCGGCCAAGTTCAGACATGCCGGAAGCCGCGAGCACGGCCATCCCGAAGCAGAAGAGGTAGAGGCCCGCGTGCGGATGTAAAGTCCCGAAGAACGGAAGCGTCAATCGAAACACTCTTATGAGTGGGTCAAGACCCAGGGCGAACCCGAGTGAGAGAAGGCAAACGACCACGGCCAAAACAACCGGTGCGCTTCGACGGAACAACCTTCTAGACGCTGGTACGAGAGCGGCCAGAGCAAACACCAACGCGATTACACCTGTGTACGCGAAGCCTGCAAAATCCGCCGGTCTGCCGGCGGGTCCTTCCGCGCTCTCAGGAGATATGAGCGCACCCGCGAAAGCCTTGACCGGAATTGCTTCGCCAATCTGGTAGTCAAGTGTCGATGGCGCACGGTGGACTAAAGGGAGCTGCTTGATGAATGGCAGCCAATAGGCGGCGCCCAACATTAACACCAGAATCGCGCTACATGCTGGCAGTAACAAACAGATGAGGGCAGACCGACGGTTTCCGTTACTTATGAACCTCGCCGCTGCAAAAATCGCAAGGCCTCCATACCAACAAACAAGGACCAGAACGCTCAGATAAACATAGTGCAAACTACCAGTGAGAAGCGCCATGGCCGATGCTGCTCCCGCTGCAATGGCCCATTTGAAAGATTGCTTGCGAATAGCTTGAGTCGCTGCGAGCAGCATCACAGGGAACCACGCGGCGGCAAGAGCCACATGTTCCAATATCAGCCAAAACGCGTTGTGACCGTTTAGCTCCCAAACCATTCCGCCCAGGATCGCTCCCATCACGCTAACGCCCCAAACGCGCAGCAGCGCATACATACCGATGCCTGACATCAACAAATGAGTGAACAGGAGAAAGTCATGTTGGCGAATTGGATCCAACACGACCATCACCAACAGTCTCGGCGGATAAAGCCATCCGTTTAGGCCAAGCTCCAGCAGCGGGACGCCGCCGAAGCTATACGGAAACCACATCGGTAGTTGACCGTTGCGAATTGCGTTTGTAGCGAAAACGGAGTTGGGATAGAACGTTTCGGCGTGATCTGTCTGCGGATAGCCCAGCCCTGTAATCTCGGGATTTGTCGGAGTGATGCCCGTCCAGGGATACTGGGCATACATATGAGCGGCTACCATGCTAAAGGACTTGCCGGTCAGCAGTGGAGCGAACAGCACTACAGTAAAAAGGAAAATCGCCGCGGCGGCTCCCGCATGCTCCCGGTTTTTCCAACCGCTCCCGACGGTGCGCCACAAGCGCATTACCTTGCTCTTCTTCCCGTCCGGCGGCTCTGGAGTTGTTTGCATGCGTCCTAGGGCTCTTTGTCGATGCCGACCTGATGCATCACTATGTACTGCGGCCGATCTCTTACCTCTGTGTTTATCCGCCACATGTACTCACCTATGATCCCAAGCATCAGCATCTGCACGCCGCCTAAGAATAGCATCGTGATCATCAAGGAAGGCCAGCCCCATTCGCCGATACCCAAAACAAGTTTGTCAAACAGCACGATGATCGCCCCCACGAAGGCAATAGTAGAGATGATCAGGCCAAGATAGGAGCTTAGTCGCACAGGCAAATATGAAAACGCCGTAATGACATCCAGCGCCGATTTGATTCGCTTGCCCAGCGGCCACTTTGACGTTCCGAACCGGCGAGACTCACGTCGATAGCCAACACGCGCCTGACGAAAACCCATCCAGTAGATTGTCATGAAAGTAATGCTGTTTTTGTCGCGAATCTTACGGAACACATCCACGACTTTTCGATCAAACAACCCGCAGTCCATTCCGTGATCCGGAAGATCGGCCAATGCAAGGCTGCGAACAAGACGATAGAAAAGGCTGGCTAGCAACGTTTTGCTCCACGGATCGTCGCGCTGTTCCCGTACTCCCCATACAGTGTGATAGCCTTCCTGCCACAAAGCCACAAAGCGGCGAAAGAGCTCAGGCGGATCCTGAAGGTCAGCCGAAATCGAAATGCACGCATGACCGCGCGCGTAATCAAAACCCGCCTTTATGGCCGCATAGCTGCCGAAATTCCGCGATAATTGGATGACACATACGCGCGGGTCATTCTCCCGCACGGCCATTATTCGCTGGACAGTTGCGTCGGTGCTTCCGTCATCTATAAAAATGATTTCCCAATCGAATTCGGATAAAGAATCCGTCACGCCTTTCACCGCGTCATAAAATGGCAGGACGTTTTCTTCTTCATTCATCGCGGGTACGACTATTGAGATCAAACGTGTTCCTGCCATCAAGATGCCTCCTTATCTCCGAGTGCACGCGAAAGCCCGTCTGTTAGCGAAACCATTGGCCATTCGCCAAGGACGTTTTTCATCAGTTCGTTTGATCCCATCACATCAACCGACTCTTGTCCCGATTCTTCAAAAACAGGCTGGCACCGAACCGCGCGGCCGATCTCCTCCGCCAGCTCGCGGATACTGACCACTCTATCGCCTGCTATGTTTATGGTGCCGGAGTAAGAAGCATCTATAGCGGATTCGACGGCGCGAGTCACGTCGTCAACATAGACCGGCGTCAAACGGGGACGGTCATCTTTGTTGAGCCGAATGACCTGTCCCTGGCGAATTTTGTCTGCGAGCCTGGGGATCAGACGATTAGTCTGGCCGGGGCCGTAAGGCTGAAAAAGCCTGACTATACACGGCCGAAGATAATCAGAGTACGTTTGCACAAGCATCTCCGCAACGCGCTTTGTAAGCCCATAGTAGCTCACGGGCGCGGCGGCGTCGGTCTCCTTGCACAGACCAATGCGCCGGCCATATACATCGCCGGTAGAAGCCAGTACGAACTGGTGGGCTCGCGCCCGGCGCCCGTAATCCAGAAGTTGTTGTGTGGTGCTTGTGTTGACTGCCCACAGCTCGTTTGCCGCTTCCGGGAAAGTAACGTTTGCCTGCGCAAGATGGATAATGATGTCTATCTCGGCGGGCAGAGCACTCACATTCAAAGTGCGACCCAGGTCCATCACAAATACATGGGCCGTCTCGCTCTGTGCTGCCCGTTGCGGATCGCGGTCTACGGCAAACAGTTCGTGAGCGTTAGACAGACGTGATACAAGATGACGGCCGATAAAACCGCTTGCGCCTGTGACGAGTATTCTCATGGCAACGGCTCGCGATCGACGAACAAGCGGTTCCACCACTCGAAGGACATCAGCGACCAGATTAAGAAGCGATTATCATGCCTGTCGTTCAGATGATCATCGAGGATCTTTTCAATGTAGGAAGGCTGAAAGTAGCCGCGACCGGCCGCACGCGGACTGAGTATAAGATCGCGTATGTACCTTATCGCGCTCTGCTTGTACCACGATGCGTCCGGAGGGGTGAAGCCTTGCTTCCGTCGTTGCAGAGTCTCGTCCGGCAGCAAGCCGCGCATCGCTTGCTTGAGTACGATCTTACTTTGTCCCTCCTTCAGCTTGAACTCCGATGGTATTCGGGCAACCGCGTCCACCAAGTCGTTATCCAGGAAAGGCACCCGGCCCTCTACTGAATGCGCCATTGCCAGTTTGTCGTCGACTATCAACAGCCCATTGAGAAAAGTCTTGAAATCGAAGTACAGCGCTCTATGAAGAGGATCGAACCCATCAGCTCCCTTAAGCGCGGTACGAAAGCTATCGAACGTCGAGAAGTCGCCGAGGGAGTGGTTGATCTCTTCGGTGAAAAGCCCGCGCTTCTCCTGATCTGTCAGGAACCGAATACATTGCCGATAATACTCCGTCTCAAAACTTCCGCCCTCCAATCCGAGCACCTGGGCGTAACGCCAGGGGTAACCGGCAAAGAGTTCATCGCCGCCCACTCCTGACAGCACCACCGTTACGTAGCGGCGAATCATCTCAGCCGTGTAGTACACCTGATAGCTGATGCCCACGCGAGGTTCATCAAGGTGCCATACGACGCGCGGCAACGCCGGAGCCATTGCCTCCGGACCGAGTTCCAGCTCGTGATGTATCGTTCCGAGCCTGCGCGCAAGGCTGTCGGACTCGTCTCGCTCATCAAAGTAGAGTTCCAGATCGCTTGCGCCTTTCGGCACATCGAATCCGCACGTAAAAGTGTGCATATTAGGGATCTTTCGTGCGGCCACTGCCGAAATTGCGCCGGTGTCCATGCCGCCGCTCAAGTAGGTGCCAAGCGGAACATCGCTCACTAGCTGACGCGTCACCGCCGTCTCAAAAATCTCCCTCAGACGTCGAGCCCATTCATCAACGCCGA
>Ga0075418_10004213_pt1 | contig 16396 bp, 10 predicted proteins | sample SoiMetdeltSBSDD2_FD_81776 | JGI IMG/M metagenome (GOLD analysis project Ga0075418, IMG submission 81776) | Bulk soil microbial communities from a Populus tree surrounding site in Tennessee, USA - Soil MetaG P. deltoides SBSDD2 | ecosystem: Environmental > Terrestrial > Soil > Tree plantation... | reverse complement strand
TTGGACCGCAGGGAAACGGCGAGCCGGGTGCGCGTGTGAAACCTCCCTTGCCGTCGCCGAGTAAAACAGAAGTGTCGCCGTCTTCGCTATTGGCGGTAATAAGATCCAATTTGCCATCCCGATTCATAGCACGAGACGAGTTTGCGCCGGCGCCGTTTCAAATTGCCAGAGTCCGGTAAGGAAATCGTAAAAGGTTTGTCAAGCTGTGGGGACGACTTCGCCTGTGTTCGTGCAGGTTCGCGTCGTCAGCCGCTCATTCCTTTATCTTTTGCGGTTTGATCTGCTGGATCTCGATGGCGCGCTTTCGCTGCGTTTCGTTCGGCTGGAAGGCATCGACTAATCGCATGGTGACATCGACCCGTGCCGCGTTCGCGTGCCGTTCCAGTTCAGCTTTGTTCCATTTGGAAACGAGGCTCGTCACGCCGGTTGCCTGCTGAATCGCTGGAAGGTCACCGACAATCTCGGTGAGAATATCGTCGCCCACAGACGGAATCCTGACCGCGCTCGACAAACCTTCGGTAAGCACTGTAAGGAGGCAAAGTGAATTCGCCAACGCTTAGGCCTGAACATTTGTCGAATTCCTAACTAAATATGGTGCGCTTAGCAGGACTTGAACCTGCACGGGTTGCCCCACTACCACCTCAAAGTAGCGTGTCTGCCAATTCCACCATAAGCGCAAAACCCGAATAACCTTTCAACGGCGGATCAACGCTGAGTCGTCCAGAGGCTCTGAAATAACCGGGCTGATAACCACGTCCGTCAAAACGGCAGGCAGAGTGTCGGCGATTTCGGGGAGGTTTTCAAGCGGCGAATTACGCGGATGCGATGAAGAATCTGAAGCATCGCCTATGGCGGGACGTCTGTATAAAGTTCATGCAAGGGTTTGGTTTATGCTGAATGCGAATGCCATCGGGGTCGCATTAGTCGTTGCGAGTCTGCTCGGCACGCGGTTGAGCGCGGCCACTTTTTATTTTACCAACATCACGGACAAATCTCTGGCGCTTTATGAGGGCACTCGGCCCGTGTTCGTATACAACCATGGCACAATTCAAAAGTCCGGTGTGGCCTCAGATCGTGCCCGCAGCACGTATATTCATCCGATTCACGGTCTGGATGGCGAAGTGCTGACGGATGATTTCCCGAAGGACCACCTCGGTCATCGCGGCCTTTTTTGGGCGTGGCCGCACGTTACCGTCGGCACAAACCACTACGATCTTTGGGACCTCAGGGCAATCGAGCAACGCTTCGAGCGCTGGCTGAGCCGGGAGGCGGGCAAGGACGACGCTAAACTCGGCATCCAGAACGGCTGGTACGTCGGCGAGCGCAAAGTCGTGCGGGAAGAAGTCTGGGTTCGTGCCAGACCGGCGCGTGACGACGAGCGCGTGCTGGATGTGGAGTTCACGTGGGTTCCGATAAGGGAACCGCTCACGCTCCAGGGCGCTGCAGGGAAGAGTTACGGTGGATTCACGCTCCGGTTCGCGGAGCGAACCAACACCGTCATCACCACATCGCTGGGCGAGGGGGACCAAGATCTTTTGATCACGAGGCTGCCGTGGGCCGATTTTTCCGCGCGCTTCCATGGACGCGCAGAGTTCAGCGGCGCGGCTATCTTCGTGCCGCCCGATCATCCGGATTTCCCGCCCGAATGGATGACTCGCCACTACGGCCTTCTGTGCGTCGGTTGGCCGGGAGTGAAGGCCAAGACTTTTCAGCCCGGCGAGACGATGCGCTGCCGCTATCGTGTATGGATTCATCGTGGCGCGGCGAAGGCCGAGAGAATACTGCAAGCCTACCGCGCTTATGAGCAGGAAGCGCGATCGAAGGACTAGGCGCAGGCATCTTCGCGGCAAGTTTTGGCTGTGCGACGGCGGGATAGAGTTTATCATATATCCTGTCGGCTCGAATGAAATGCCTCCGTGCCATAACGCCATTGTTGTTCGTTGCTACGCTCGCGCTTGCCGCAGAGGGGCCCACGACAAATTGGGCGTTCAGGCCCGCATCGCGACCATCGGTGCCTCGGGTCGGTATGAAAGATTGGCCGCGGACCAGCCTCGACCGATTTATTCTCAGTAAATTGGAGGCGAGCGGACTTTCGCCCTCAGTCGAAGCGGACAAACGCACGTTGTTGCGGCGCGTCACGCTGGATCTCACCGGCCTGCCGCCTCGCCCGGAGGAGATCGACGCGTTTGTGAAAAGTCGCGATCCGCTCGCCTACGAAAAGGTCGTCGATCGCCTGCTCGCGTCGCCACAGTATGGTGAACGCTGGGCGCGCCATTGGCTCGACACGGTCCATTTTGCCGAGACGCACGGTTACGACAAAGACCGGGTGCGCACCAACGCCTGGCCGTACCGGGACTACGTCATTCGTTCGTTTAACGCAGACAAAGGGTACTCGCGTTTCGTTCAGGAACAGCTTGCCGGCGACACGCTGTTCCCGGGCGACACCGACGCAATCGTCGCGCTTGGCTTTATCGCCGCCGGACCGTGGGACCACGTCGGGCACGTAGAACTCCCTGAGTCGAAAATGGATGGCTTGATCGCCCGCTACAACGATCGCGACGACATGGTCACGACGACGATGGCGACCTTCCAAAGCCTCACCGTGCATTGCGCGCGTTGCCACGACCACAAGTTCGACCCGATCTCACAGGAAGACTATTACCGGTTGCAGGCCGTGTTCGCGGGCGTTGATCGTGCCAACCGCGCCTATCCGCTGCCCAATGGATCGACGGGATATGTTTACGCTGCGGCCTCAAAATTTAGTGGCGAAGGGGACTTCAAACCGCCTCCCGGACCTCGGGTGGTGCATCGCCTGATCCGCGGTGACGTGAAGCGCCCCGGCAACCCGATGGAGCCGGGCGCCCTTGAGGCGTTTGCTGATTTGAGAAGCGCTTTCCACGTCGAAGATCCTGCGGACGAAGGAAGCCGTCGTGCCGCGCTGGCCAACTGGCTCACCGACAAGCGCAACCTCAATACGCGGCGATCGATCGTTAACCGCATCTGGCAATATCACTTTGGCCGCGGCATCGTTGACACGCCGAACGATTTCGGATTGATGGGTGGCGCGCCCAGCCATCCGGAGTTATTGGATTGGCTGGCGTGGTGGTTTACCGAAAATGGCGAGTCGTTTAAGGCGCTGCATCGTCTGATTGTCACCAGCGCCACGTACCGCCAAAGCTCGGCCAGCAACTCGAAGCACGAAGCGCTTGACGCGGAGAATCGTCTGCTCTGGCACATGAACCGCACCCGCCTGGATGCCGACCAAATCCGTGACAGCATTCTGGCGATCAGCGGCGATATCGATTTGCGAATGGGCGGGCCCTCGGCGCGCCACTTTCACTACAAGCACGATCATTCTCCGGTTTACGATTATTCGCGCCATGATCCCGAGGCCCCGGAGACCTCAAGGCGTAGCGTGTATCGTTTCGTCGTGCGCAGCGTGCCCGATCCGTTCATGGACGCGCTGGATTGCCCTGATCCGTCGCTCCTCGCGCCCAAACGCAACGTCACCACGACTGCGCTGCAGGCACTCGCCATGTTGAACGACGCATTCGTCACGCGCCAGGCCGACCACTTTGCGATCCAGTTGGAAAAAGTGGAAACGAAAACGAACAAACGCATCGACGCCGCCTACCGCGAGACATTCGGCCGCGAGCCGACCAAAGACGAGCGCCGTGCAGCCTTGGCCTACACGGAGAAGCACGGCCTGGCGAACTTCTGCCGCGTCCTCTTCAACAGCAACGAGTTCATGTTTGTGGATTAGGTCATGACACATCGCACGACAAACGTCAGTCGCCGTGAATTCCTTTGGCGCTTTGGGGGAGGCCTCGGTGGTGTCGCACTATCGCAACTTCTCGGCCAGCAGCTTTTGTTGGCGGAAACGTTGACGGGCAAGAAGGAGTTCAATGGTGGCATCCATCATCCTGCGAGGGCAAAACGCGTCGTGCAGTTGTTCATGTCGGGCGCGGCGAGCCAATGCGATACGTTTGATTACAAGCCCGAGTTGATCAAACGCAACGGCGAAAAATTCGACCCGGGCGGGAAGGTTGAGTTGTTCCAGAGCGAGCCCGGCGCGTGCATGAAAAGCCCGTGGGATTGGAAACAATACGGCCAATGCGGAAAGTGGGTCAGCGATTTGGTCCCGCATCTCGCAACCTGCGTCGATGACATCGCGTTCATTCACTCGATGGTATCGAAGTCCAACGTGCACGGCCCGGCGACCTTCATGCAGAACACCGGCTTTGTGCTGCCGGGCTTTCCGAGCATGGGCGCGTGGGTCTCATATGGGCTCGGTCGGCTCACGGATAATCTGCCAGTTTTCGTCGTGTTGCCCGACGTGCGAGGTCTCGCGCCGAACGGCGCCGCAAACTGGTCCTCCGCGTTTTTACCTGCCGCCCACCAGGGCACGATGGTGCGCGTCGGGCGCGAAAATCCAATTCACGATTTGTTTCCGGCCAACACAGCCTGCTACATCTCCGACGCAGGTGAGCGCGACACGCACGCGCTGCTTCAACAAATGAATCGCACGCACCTCGCGAGCCGCACGGGCGATTCGCGCCTTGAAGCCCGCATCGCCTCGTACGAAATGGCCGCACGACTCCAACTCAGCGCCCCCGAGGTTCTCAACATCACCGGAGAAAGTGACGCCACAAAAAAACTCTACGGTCTCGATGAAAAAAGCACGGAGGATTTCGGCACCCGCTGCCTGATCGCGCGTCGCCTGCTTGAACGCGGCGTTCGTTTCGCCCAGGTCTGGAGCGGCGCCGACAACGGTTTCCCCCGCCGCAATTGGGACAGCCACGAAGACCTCGCCAAAGATCATCTGGACATGGGCCGCAGCATGGACAAGCCTGCCGCGGCATTGATCAAAGACCTCAAAGCGCGCGGCATGTTGGATGACACCATCGTCATGTGGACCACTGAATTCGGCCGTATGCCGTGCAGCCAGGGTTCAAAGGGGCGCGATCACAACCCTTTTGCGTTCACGACGTGGCTGGCCGGCGGCGGCAGTCGCGGTGGAGTGAGTTACGGAGCGAGCGACGAGTGGTCCTATAAAGTCGCGAAGGACGCCACCTATTGTTATGACGTGCACGCGACTGTGCTCCACTTGCTCGGCATCGATCACCAGAAACTGATCTTCCGCCACGACGGAATCGATCGCCGTCTCACGGATGTTCACGGCGAAGTGATCCGCGATATCATCGCGTAAAATATGCGCCTGTTGCTGTTCAGTGTCGCCGTGTTCTCGATTCTCGGTTGCATGAGTTCAAACCAAACGCGCGTTGAAACCCATTACGATGTCATCCTTCGTAGCGGTTTGATTTACGATGGCAACGGCGGAGCGCCGTTCAAGGGCGACGTTGCCATTGCCGGTGATACGATCGCAGCCGTTGGAGACCTCGGCGACGCGAAGGCGAATCGCGAAATCGACGCGAAAGACCTCGCGGTCGCTCCGGGCTTCGTGAACATGCTCAGTTGGGCCAACGAGTCGCTCCTCCACGACGGGCGGTCCCAAAGCGACATTCGGCAGGGTGTCACGCTGGAGATCATGGGCGAAGGCGAATCCATGGGGCCGCTCAACGACGCCATGAAAAAAGACATGGTGTCCCAACAGGCTGACCTCACATACAAAGTCGAGTGGACCACGCTCGCGGAATATCTGGATCACCTGGTCCGCCGCGGCGTCTCCTGCAATGTCGCTTCATTCGTCGGCGCAACCACCGTGCGCGTTCATGAACTCGGCTACGCCGACCGCCCTCCCACACAAGCCGAACTCGACCGCATGTGCAATCTCGTGCGTCGCGCGATGCAGGATGGCGCACTCGGCGTCGCATCGTCGCTCATCTACGCTCCGGCGTTTTACGCGAAGACCGACGAGTTGATTGCTCTCTCGAAGGTCGTTTCCGAATACAATGGCCTTTACATCTCCCACATCCGCAGTGAAGCAAATAGCTTCCTGGAAGCGCTGGACGAGTTTCTCACTGTCGCGCGCGAAGCAAAGATTGCCGCGCAGGTTTATCACCTCAAAGCCGCGGGACGCGAAAATTGGCCGAAAATCGATGCGGCTATTAAAAAAATTGAGGACGCCCGCGCTGCCGGCCTGAAGATCACGGCTGACATGTACACCTACACCGCAGGCCAGACTGGTCTCGACGCCTCGATGCCGCCCTGGGTCCAGGAAGGCGGCTACAACGCGTGGGTCGAGCGGTTGCGCGATCCGAAGATCCGTGAGCGCGTGAAACGCGAGATGAACACACCGGCCAACGATTGGGAGAATTTCTTTTTGGCCACGGGTTCGCCTGACAAAATCCTCCTCATCGGTTTCAAGAACCCAAAGCTCAAACCCCTCACCGGGAAAACGCTCGGTGAAGTTTCAAAAATGCGCGGCGCCTCGCCCGAGGACACCGCCATGGACTTGGTCATCGAAGATGGCAGCCGCGTGAGCACGGTTTATTTTCTCATGTCCGAGGACAACGTGAAGAAGCAGATCAAGCTCCCATGGGTCAGCTTTGATTCCGACGCAGCTTCCATGGCGCCCGAAGGCGCGTTTCTCAAATCCAACCCGCACCCCCGCGCCTACGGCAACTTCGCGCGCCTCCTTGGCAAGTACGTTCGCGAGGAAAAAGTGATCCCACTCGAAGAAGCGATTCGCCGGCTCACGTCTTTTCCCTGCGACACGCTCGGCATCCAGCGCCGTGGCCGCCTCCAGAAGGGCCAATTCGCCGACGTGGTGATCTTCGACCCCGCCCGCATTCAGGACCACGCTACCTTTGACAAGCCCCATCAATACTCGACTGGCGTGGCGCACGTCTTCGTCAACGGCGTCCATGTCCTCCGCGACGGCGAACACACCGGCGCCAAACCCGGCCGCGTCGTCCGTGGCCAGGGCTACAAAGTCCAAAAACAGTAGAATTCGCCGGGTGAGATTGTTGCGGCATCGACAGCGGAAATGGTATCATGGCCGCAATATGAGAATCCCCGGAGCAGTCATCGTATGGGTGCTTGCGGGAGCGGTCTCGCTGGGCGCGGCGGAGTCCGGTGATCCGGCTTTGGGGGCGCAGAAGCTGTTGGCGGAGCGATGCGTCTCGTGTCATGGGACAGAGAAGCAGAAGGGCGGGTTGCGGCTGGATTCGCGCGAAGGGTTGCTGACGGGGGGCGATTCGGGACCGGCAATCCTGGTGAGTAATGCGACGGCGAGTTTGCTGTACAGCAATGTGGCGGGTTTGAACCCGGATTCAGTGATGCCGCCGAAAGGGGAGCGGTTGACGACGAACGAGATTGCGCTCCTGGCGATGTGGATCAACAGCGGCGTGCCTTGGCCGTCCAACGCCACGACGCAACTCGCGAGGCGCGAACATTGGTCATTCAAACCGGTGGCGCGGCCAGTCGTGCCAAAGGTCAAAGACACGAAGTGGGCGCGAAATGAAGTCGATCGTTTCGTTCTTGCGCGGCTTGAGAGTGAAAACATCAAACCGTCGCCGGAGGCGGACCAGTATACGTTGGCGCGCCGGTTGAGTTTGGACCTGACGGGATTGCCGCCGAGTCCTGAGCAGGTCGATCGGTTTCTGAATGATGCGTCGCCGAAGGCGTATGACCGTTTGGTGGAGGAATTGCTGAACTCACCGCACTTTGGCGAACAGTGGGCGCGCCATTGGCTGGACCTGGCGCGCTACGCGGACACGGACGGTTACGAGAAGGATTTTTATCGGCCGCACGCGTGGCGGTGGCGGGACTGGGTGATCAACTCGATCAATCGGGACCAACCGTTCGATCAGTTCACTCGCGAGCAACTTGCCGGCGACCTCGTTCCGAACGCAACGCTCGAACAGCGAGTGGCGACGGGTTTCAATCGGAACAATCTGCTGAACCGCGAGGGCGGAGTGGACATCGAGGAGGACCGTTGCAAGATCGTGGTCGATCGCGTGAGCACGATGGGGACGGTGTGGCTGGGCTTGACGGTCGGGTGCGCGGAGTGTCACACACACAAGTACGACCCGATCACGCAGAAGGAGTTCTATCAGCTTTACGCGTTTTTCAACAGCACGGATGACCGCGATATACCGGCGCCATCGACGGCTCAGGCGGGAGCATGGACGAAAGAGCATAGCGAACTGCAACGCGCAAAACGCGATTACGTCGCGAAGGTTGATCCTGAAATCGAAGCGTGGGCGACGAAAGTCGCGGCGTTGCCGGACATTTGGGTGACGCCCAACGTGGATGATTACGAATTGCCGACGTTTGGAGCAAACAACGGGGCGAATTTGTATCCGCAGGAGGATGGATCGTTTCTCGTTACCGGCATGGTGGAGAACAAGACCCATTATATTATGATGCTGAACACGCGGCTGAAAGGGATCACCGGAATTCGCGTGGAGGCGATGACCGACGAGATGCTGCCGAAGCTCGGGCCGGGGTGGGCGCCGAATGGGAATTTCGTGTTGTCGGAACTGCGCGTGGAATCGGCGCCATTGCAGGACGTGAACAACCTGAAGTCGCACGCGATGGCGGAAGTGAAGGCGGACTACTCGCAGCCGACGCTGGAAGTTGAAAAGTCCATCGACGGCGATGAGAAGACCGGCTGGGCTGTGGACATCACTCACCTGCCGATGCACGGAGTGGACCGGTGCGCGGTCTACAGTTTGAAGGAGCCAGTTTCGCACGCGAACGGGACGCGATTGAAGGTCAGTCTTGTGCAGCACCACGGCAGCAGCCACACGTTGGGGCGAGTGCGCGTAACGTACTCGACCGCGAGCGCCGACAAGCTGGCGGGGCAGGAAGTGCCGCAACGGATTCGGAACATTTGTCGCGTGACGGCGGCGAAACGGACGCTGGAACAACGGGCACAACTGAAGCGTTATTACCAGGCAACGTTTCAAACCAATGCAACGGAACTCGCTGCGTACACGAAAGCGCTCGCCGAATCGACCGGCGTTAAAGGGGAAGTGCGGGCGCAGGTCTTAACGGAGCGGAGAAAACCACGACCCACGCACGTACACGTGCGCGGAAATTTTTTGGACAAAGGGCCCTCGGTTGAACAGGGAGTCATCTCCGTGTTGCACACCTTCAAGCCGCGGCACGATCCGCCGAACCGAATTGACCTGGCCAACTGGCTGGTTGATCCAGCGAACCCACTAACGGCGCGGGTGACGGTGAATCACGTTTGGGCTCACCTCTTTGGCGAGGGGTTGGTGACCACTGTGGCTGACTTCGGCACCCAGGGAGAGAAGCCGTCGCATCCCGAGTTGCTGGATTGGCTGGCGAGCGAGTTCACCAAGCGCGGGTGGTCGCGCAAGGAGTTGATCCGGTTGATCGTGAGGTCAGCGGCCTATCGGCAGTCGTCGGCGGTGCGCGAGGACCTGCTGGGCCGCGACGCAAAGAACCGGTTGCTGGCGCGGCAGAACCGGTTTCGACTCAGCGCCGAGAACGCGCGCGATCAGTACTTGGCGGCAAGCGGTTTGCTCGCTCGATCGATCGGCGGGGCCAGCGTCAAACCTGAGGCGAAGCGCCGCGGGATGTACGTGCAAATCAAGCGCGCGCATATCGATTATATGTTGACGGCGTTCGATGCGCCGACGACGGTGCAATCGTGCCCGAAACGCGAGCGCTCGAACACGCCATTGCAGGCGCTGACGTTGATGAACGACCCACTGTTTATGGAGAGCGCCCGCGAGCTTGCGCGGAAAGCGATTGCACATGCCAAAGACGATGACGCGCGAGTTGATTACGTTTTTAGGCGAACCGTCGCCCGAGGACCTGCGAAAGATGACTTTACGGACGTGCGAAAGTTGTTGAGCGACGCGCTGGAGTACTATGGTGGAAGCCCCGCGGCGGCAGAGAAGGTCTGCGGCAAGGGATTCGAGAGTGTGGCCGAAGGAGCGGCGTGGGTGCTGCTGGCCAGGACGGTGTTGAATGTTGATGAAGTGATCACGCGGGAGTAAATGAAATCTGTGGACCCGCTCAAACAATATCGAAATCTGAGTCGCCGCGAGTTTTTGACGACGGCGGCGGGCGGCATCGGCGGCATGGCACTGGCGTCGTTGCTGGCGCAACAGGGTGTCGCCCGGGAGGTAATCAATCCGCTTGCGCCAAAGAAGCCGCACTTCGCGCCACGGGCGAAGAACTGCATTTTCATTTTCCTCTCGGGCGGGACGAGCCAGGTTGATTTGTTTGATCCGAAGCCGAAGTTGAACGAAATGGCCGGCAAGCCACTGCCGGAGTCGCTGCTCAAGGGGTTGCGCTTTGCGTTCATTCAAAAGGATTCCGCTCGCGTGATGGGCAGCCCGCGCACATTCAAGCAATACGGCCAAAGCGGAATGCATTTTTCTGATTTGCTACCGAACATCGCCACGTGCGCGGACGACATCCTGATGGTGCGCTCGATGCACACCGAGCCGTTCAATCATCATCCGGCGACGATCATGATGAACAGCGGCTTTTCGCGTATGGGGCGGCCAACGATTGGGTCGTGGCTGACGTACGGCCTCGGGACCGAATGTTCGGACTTGCCGGGCTACGTGGTGCTGGAGCCGGGACCGGGCATTCGCGGGGGCGCAACGAATTGGTCATGCGGTTTCATGCCTTCGACCTACGGCGCCGTGCTCTTCAACACCAAAGGCGAACCGGTCAAGAACCTGACCAATCCCGAAGGAGTTTCGCCCGAGATGCAACGACTTTCGCTCGACACGATTGCGCAGTTGAACGAGCGGCGCTTCAAGCACATTAAGGACTCCGAGATTCAAAGTCGCGTGGCGTCTTATGAACTGGCGTTTCGGATGCAGAAGGCGGCGCCCGAATTGATTGAATTGTCTCACGAGAAAACGGAGACGATCGAGGCTTACGGCGTAAACCGCAAGGATGACATGCAAAAGCGCTTCTCGACGAGTTGCCTGCTCGCGCGGCGCATGGTGGAACGCGGCGTGCGGTTCGTGAACGTGTACATGGACGGCTGGGACCATCACGGCGGGATCAACGATGGTTTGAAGGGCAACTGTGCGGTGGTGGACCAGCCCATCGCGGCGCTCGTCAAAGATTTGAAGCTGCGCGGCCTGCTCGACTCAACTCTGGTCGTGTGGGGAACGGAGTTCGGGCGCACGCCGCTGGGCGACAATCGCATCGGCATGAGCGCGGTGACGGGCCGTGACCACCAGCCGACGGCGTTCTCCCTCTGGATGGCTGGGGGCGGGGTGAAGGGCGGCCAGATTTACGGCGAGACGGACGATCTGGGGATGAACGTCGTCAAAGATCCGGTCCATATTAACGACTTCCACGCGACGTTGTTGCATCTATTTGGGCTCAACCATGAGGCGCTCACCTATCGGTTCGAGGGGCGGGATTATCGGCTGACGGACGTGGCGGGGAAGGTGGTTCGAGAGTGGCTGGCGTAGGGCGGGTTCATATTAATCAGCCCCCTCCTTACGTCGCGGTTACACGGTGGGAATGGCTTTAGTTCACGGGCTTATTGTCCGATGTACCATGGAGATAGGACCGTGGCACGTGAACAGTACACCAGGGTTTGACCTGATTTTTCCGCGTGAATACCTGCGCGCTGCGCTGATGGTGTCTCTCCTCAGCGTTTGGGTGCTGGTAGGGCTTTTTTATTATCTCAACCGGTACACGAAACGGAGTTACTTCACTATCTGGACGGCGGCCTGGTTATTTTACGCGTTGTGGCTGACGCTGGGAATTACGACAGCCGGCACCGACCCCACATCGTTCACTCACATTCTGCGGCAATGGTGCGTCGGAATCTCCGCGATCTTCCTGCTCTGGGGCAGTCTGCACTTTTTGGAAATTCCCGCGCGACAGACATTGTTCGGGCTTTTCATGGGATTCGTGCTGACGTGGAGTTATGTCAGCCCGAAGTTTTTGCGTGATCCGCATGATTCGCGTGACTTGCTCTTGATCCAGCTTCCGATTTTTTCGCTGATTGGCATCGCGAGTATTTTTGCGGGGTTGAGCTTTTATCGCTTGCGGCAGCGGCGGCAGTTTGTCGGGGTGGGGCTCCTTTTCTTCGGTTTCCTTTTGTGGGGTGTTTACCTGGCCACGTATCCGTTTACGCAGAGGTACGAGCACCTGATGACGTCCGGGTTCCTGGTGTCGGCCGTGCTGCAACTGTTCATCGCGGTGAGCATGATCGTGCTGGTGCTGGAAGAGGCGCGTTATAACAACGAACAGGCGCTGGCACAGATGCAGGCGGTGCGCAGCGAAAAGGAAGCCTTGGAATTGAAGATCCTCTCGGCCGAAGAGCAGTGCCGCAGCCTGTTTCACCAGGCGCGCGTGAAAGACGAATTGCAGCACGCCTACGACGAATTGCGCCAGACGCAGCATTCGGTCGTGCAGCAGGAACGGTTGCGGGCGCTCGGCCAGATGGCCAGCGGCATTGCGCACGACATTAATAATGCACTCTCGCCGGTGCTGGCTTTTTCGGAATTGCTCCTGCAGCGGGAGAAGGGCCTGAGCGAGGAGTCGAAGAAGAAGATCGAGCACATTCACACCGCCGGCGGAGACATTGCGAATATCGTCGCCCGCATGGGTGAGTTTTATCGCCGTCGCGAAGACCAGAAACAGTTGCGGCTGATCGACGTGAATCGCGTTGTGGAACAGGTGATCGACCTGACCAGTCCGCGCTGGCAGGACATCCCGCAGGGGCAGGGCGTGGTGATCAAAGTCGTTCCGGATCTGGAAAAGGACTTGCCACGCCTGTATGCAAACGAAAGCGACCTGCGGGAGGCGCTGACGAATTTGCTGCTGAATTCAGTGGACGCAATGCCTTCCGGCGGCACGATCACGCTCAGAACTCGTACCGTCGTCCCGAAAACCTCAGGCGCGGAGCCAGCCAACGCCAGCCACGTGACCATCGAGATCAAAGATACTGGCGTGGGGATGGACGAGGAGACGCGGCAGCGATGTTTGGAACCGTTCTTTTCGACGAAGCGGCTCCACGGCGGCGCGGGATTGGGGCTGGCCATGGTTTATGGAATGGTGGAGCGTCATCAGGGCAAGATCGAAATCGATAGCGCGGTTTATCGCGGCACGACCATGCGGTTGGTGCTGCCACTGCGGACCCCCCCGGCGGACAGGAATAACACTATCGTTCGGAGCAAAGCCCCGGTAAGCGGGCGCAGAATTCTCTGCATTGACGACGAGCCCCTTTTGCGAGAGTTGCTCAAGGAAATTCTGGAATTTCAGCACCACAAAGTGGAGACCGCCGAGGGCGGAGAAGCGGGCCTGGAGGCCTTTCATGCGGCGCGGAAGCGTGGCGAACCCTTTGACGTCGTGATTACTGACCTGGGGATGCCGCATATCGACGGGCGGCAGGTGGCCCAGGGAGTCAAGAGCGATTCGCCCCGGACGCCGGTCATCATGCTGACAGGGTGGGGAACGATGTTGAAGGAGGAAGGGAACATTCCGGTGCAGGTGGACGCGGTAGTGACGAAGCCGCCAAAGCTGGAGGACCTCGTAGAAGCGGTGGCCAAAGTGATGGAGAAAGCCAAAGCGGCGTAGTTCGGCCCAAAAAGTGCTCTGAAATGAGACACAAACCGCTATGAAAACCATCCTGGTGGTCGATGACGAAGCGCAAATCCGCGAACTGCTGTCGATTTACCTCCACAAACAGGGCTATAATGTGCAGACGGCTTCGAGTTCTGCCGAAACACTCTCCTGCCTCGCTGCGCAGCCGGTGGACATCGTCGTCCTGGACATCGGCCTGGCCGAGGAAGATGGCTTGAGCCTGCTGGAACATCTAAAGACATCGTACCCGGGGGTCCGCGTAGTAATGCTGACGGGCATGGGCTTCGTGGAGGACCTGCTTCAGGAGGCGCACGACAAGGGCGCAGATGGTTACGTGAGCAAGGTGCTGCCCCTGGATGAATTGCTGATCGCGATTGAGCGGTCGATGGAAGGTCCTGCGCCGCTGGCGGCTTAGCGGGTAGAGTCAGGAGCACGACGGAGCTCGCCCCTCCGAAAACGATTCGCCCCCAACTAGAGTGGTTCTTCGACTTCAATGAAGCCCTGCAACTGACGAATCCGCGTGGGATGGCGCATTTTTCGCAAGGCTTTGGCCTCGATTTGCCGAATACGTTCGCGAGTGACCTTGAACTGCTTGCCGACTTCCTCGAGCGTGCGCGAGTAACCATCGCCAAGACCGAAGCGCAGTTCCAAAACTTTGCGCTCGCGTTCGGTGAGGCTGCACAGCACGTCACCCAGCTTGTCTTTAAGAAGGCTGTAGCTGGTCATCTCGGATGGGTTGTCCGCCGTCTTGTCCTCGATGAAATCGCCAAAGTTGGTCTCTTCGCCGTCGCCGACCGGTGACTGCAGGGAGATGGGCTGCTGGGCCATCTTCATCACCGCGCGCACGCGATCCACCGGCATCTGCATTTCGTCGGCAATCTCCTCCGGAGTGGGCTCGCGGCCAAAATCCTGGATCAGTTGCTTCTGCGCCCGCATCAGTTTGTTGATCGTTTCGATCATGTGCACCGGGATGCGGATGGTGCGGGCCTGGTCGGCGATGGAGCGAGTAATGGACTGGCGAATCCACCAGGTCGCGTAAGTGGAGAATTTGTAACCGCGGCGGTATTCGAATTTTTCAACCGCCTTCATCAGACCCATGTTGCCTTCCTGGATGAGGTCGAGGAAGGAGAGTCCACGATTGGTATATTTTTTAGCGATGGAAATAACAAGGCGCAGGTTGGCCTCGACCATTTCGGTTTTGGCCTGGAGGGCTCTGGCCGCGAAGACTTTGAGCTGCGCGTAGGCCTTAAGGTAGTTCTCGTAGCCCATGCGCACAAACTCTTCGAGCGCTTTGATTTTGCGTTCCTCGCTCGAAATGATCGCCTGGGCCTGAGGAGATTTTCGCTGGCTGCTCAGCTCCTCGATAACGCTGAGGCTCAGCCGAATCTTGTCGTGAATGTTCTCGGCCACCAGGGCCATCTCCTCGACGACGCGTTGCTTGAAGTAAAATTTGGGAAAAGTGTTCTGAAGTTTCTTGTCCAGGCGCGCAAACTCGGCAGCGAGCTTGTCCTGCTTCGGTTTGTTGGCAGGATCGATCTGCTGGAAGTATTTGTCGTCGACCCTTTCATCGAGTTCCCGCACGAGTTTGACGAGTTTGCGCAGGTCCCGCAGGTGCTGGTCGCGGCTGTCGATTTTCTTATCGACGATCACTCGGTCGAAGCGTTCCTTGGGCGGCTCGGAAATGAGCTTTTCGGCCAGCGCGATGTGTTCTTTGCCGGAGAAGCCAAAACCGTAAACGATCCGTTTGAGTTCGTTTTCGGCGTCCTCGATGCGTTTGGAGATTTCGACCTCCTGTTCGCGGTTGAGCAGCGGCACCTGCCCCATCTGCTTGAGGTACATGCGAACCGGATCGTCCAGGATGTCCAGGCGGCCCTTCTCTTCCACTTCCTCTTCCTGTTCGGGCTGTTTGACCCGGTCCACCTCGGCCTGATCGACGATCTCGACTTCGAGGTTCCGCAGCTTGCTGTAAATGTCGTCGAGTTCTTCCGCGGTGACGATGCTGTCCGGCAGAGCGTCGTTAATGTCGTTGTAGGTGAGATAGCCCTGCTCCTTGGAGAGCCGAACGAGTTCGCGCACTTTTTCAGCGATCTCATCGGCTTTGCTTAGCGGGGCCAGGAGTTCGCTGGCTTTGTGACCATTTCCATTCACGTGCGGGTCGTGATGACCATTGGTGTTTTCGCTGACGGAAGCGGCGGACGATCGTGGGGACGGGGCTGGCGGGTTCACAGCAGCCTTGTTCACTTTCGATTTAGCCATAGTCGTCGTGCAACAGGTCTCAAAAGGGATTTAGAAAGATGGGCGGCGCGATGCGAATCGTCAAGTGACGAAATGAAACAGACCTCACCACGTAAAGCTCGCTCGTGCTCGGAATCTTCAAACAAGTAATCTTTACTCAATCGGCGGGAAAAAAACCAACTCAAATCAGAGAGTTTTCTTTTTGTGCGTTCGCAGTTCATACTTGACGGGCGATGCCGACATCCATCCTTGCGCAACATGAATTGCCGCTCAGCTTCGTCGAGCCCGAGCCGCGAGCAATCTCGACCGACCTCGCCGCTGAACTCATCGACTTTAATGAATTCGAACAGAGGACGCGCGTTCTTGCAACCAATGCGAAAACTTTTTCGGAGCAAGCGGTCACGATCCCGACATTCGTCAACGAGTTTTGGACGGCGAAGCAACGCGCCGCCAACAGCTTGCACGAAATTTCGTATCGGGCGTGTTTCAAGCCGCAGTTGCCGCGGTTTTTCATCGAGCGCGTCACCGCGCCGGGAGAGATCGTCTACGATCCGTTCATGGGGCGCGGGACAACGTTGCTGGAAGCCGCGTTGCTGGGGCGTGTGCCCGCTGGATGCGATGTCAACCCCTTGAGCGCCACCCTGACGCGGCC
>Ga0075418_10004212_pt1 | contig 16396 bp, 11 predicted proteins | sample SoiMetdeltSBSDD2_FD_81776 | JGI IMG/M metagenome (GOLD analysis project Ga0075418, IMG submission 81776) | Bulk soil microbial communities from a Populus tree surrounding site in Tennessee, USA - Soil MetaG P. deltoides SBSDD2 | ecosystem: Environmental > Terrestrial > Soil > Tree plantation... | reverse complement strand
CGAACCTAAATGCCGAAGCCGTCGCGCGTCAGCAGGCCGATGCCGCGACGTTGGCGGCCGCGCAGCAGTATCCGGCCACCCTCGTTGCCGATGAAGCGGCGGCGCGGCAGGCAGCCGATACGTCCCTGCAGAACAACATCAACGCCGGGACGACGGCACGCCAGCAGGGCGATGTCGATACGCTCGCGGCGGCCAAGCAGTACGCCGATACGGTCGCCGGCACTGAGGCAGCAGCGCGGCAGGCAGCCGACACGACGCTCCAGAACAACATCAACAACGAAGCGAGCTTCCGGCAGCAGAGCGACGCCACGACGTTGGCGGCTGCGAACCTCTATACAGACACGGCGATAAACACCGAGGCCGCGGCTCGGCAGGCGGGCGACGCCACGCTTCAGAACAACATCAATTCGATTCAACAGACCGGCGGCGGCGGTGGTGACGGCGGAAGCGTGCCGCAGCAGCTGCTGGATCTGGCGCCGTATCTCAGCGTCCAGACCGGGACGATTAACGGAGTGGTCGGTCCGCACGTCATCCTGACGGGAGTGAACCTCCACATCCGCAACGGCCAGCCTCGCCAGTACGATCACGGGACGCCAACGTTCGATACCACCTCATATCTTGCCAACGGGCTCGGCAACCTCATCGTCGGCTACAACGATGATTTGGGCTTCAACCTCTCGAGCCAACGAATCGGATCGCACAACGTCGTCGTGGGCGACGGGCACCGGTTCGATGCGAGCGGCGGATTCCTCGCGGGGTTCTACAACTACGTGGCCGTTAATGCCGGCGCTGTCAGCGGCGGCTATGACAACCACGCGTACAACTTCGCCGCGAGTGTCAGCGGCGGCTCTGCAAACTACGCCGTTGGCCAGGTCTCGAGCGTCAGTGGCGGCTACGGTAGTTTCGCGGACGGCGATGCCAGCTCGGTGACGGGTGGAAACACCAACTACGCCGAGGGGAATTACTCGAGTGTGACCGGCGGTATCGGCAACTCCGCGAACGGATTCATCTCAAGCGTGAATGGCGGCGGCCAGAACACCGCATCGGGCGAAGGGTCCAATGTCTCCGGCGGCCAGAACCAGACGGCAAGCGGCGATTATTCGACTGCGCCGTAGGACGTTCGGATCGTTCGAGTGTTCGGAACGTTCGGGTCGTTCAGGTTATGCACCTGAACGGTCCGAACGATTCGAACGAATTTCAGGTAGACTCCAGGCGTTTACGATCGGCCCGCGCGGCCTGGAGGCAGCTATGCGATCTTCTTCCGTTCAATCCGTAGCGTGGACATTCGTCTTCGCGGCGCTCTGCGGAGGCTTGGGGTTTGCCCAGCAGCCCGCGCAGGGGCAGCGTGCGGCAGGCGGCACAGGGGGAGCGCGCGCATCGACCGCACCTGCCGCGTTCAAGGTGGAATGGGTCCAGCCGCAGGGGCAAACGGGCCAGGTGCCGATCGTTCAGGGGAACGTCGCCGACCCGAACGTCGAAGTTCGCTGGTACGGTGAAGCCGCAAAGAAGCTGCTCACGTCGGGCACGCCGGGAAGCGAGACGACGCCATTCAGCGCGTGGTCCGGCGAGTGCGATGGGCCATTCGCGATTACGTTCAAACCAAAAAACAACATGCTCGACATGTCGGGGCTCGGCAGAATCCGATGGGTCGTCAAGACCTCCGGGTTCCATGCCGTGCGCCCGGTCGTGAAGCTCGCCGACGGAACGCTGCTTGTCGGCGATCACGCCGACACATCGGTCCCGATGTTGGCGACTCGGGAGTTCGTGCTCTCTGACGTCCGCTGGATTCGTCTCGACCCGATGCGCGTGGTCACCGTGAACGGCGGCCGCGGCGCGGGTCCGGCGAACCCGAACAACGAAATCTGGGTCGTCAATCCCGATCTGACGAAGGTGGATGAAGTCGGCTTCGCCGATCTGATGCCCGGCAGCGGTCATGGCACGGGCGGATACATTCACCTCGGTACAATCGAGGTCTTCGGCAAAGCGATTCCGCGCGCCACGGCGACCGCATCCAATCGCTAGGGCTGTATCTGAGTCCGTAGGGGCCGCCTTCAGGCGGCCCTTTCAACCCTCATTCGTCCAGCCGAACTGCCTCCGTAAATTTCGCAGGAGCAGTCAATTCCTGGGGAGTCGCCACAGTTCCTCACGAATCCTGATGCCAATCTGAATTGCCTCATTGGTCTCGAAGCGCTCGTTGCTGAATTTCATTCCGCGGAACCACACTCCCACCATGTGTTCAGGGGTGGTCACACGAGCGTCTTCGAGAATCTCGAACGCGTGTCGAAGTTCATGCCCTATCGATCCGATCACCTCGACGTCGCTGCGTTCGCGCGTATCGACTTTTATCCGGAGCAGGCGATTCGGACCAGCCGATTGGATCTGAAGAAGAAGGCAGGCCTTGAAGGTACGGGCGCAGCGGCCTTCGTAGACGTACACCAAGCCGTTAGTTTTGTTGATTGTCCCCACGACTTCCCGAAATGTCGGCGACTTCTCGATGCCCTCATTCAGGAGGCGCCGCAGCGCCATGCTCTCGGTCCGTACCCGTGAATACGGGAAGTCATCGGGCGACTGAGCCTGACCCGAAATATCACAGAGTGAACCCGCTGCGACGCTGGCGAAGACCACTGCCCAGGCGCACACAACGGTCCACGCCACCCGCCCATGAACCATGGCGAGCAGACTGAGAGCGAGCGAACGTCACCACAACGGACAACGTAGGGCACCACGAAGATGTCCTTCTTTGTATTGCAGTAGAAGCGGCGTGACGGTCGAAGTGCGTCCGAGTGACAAGTCGCGTCTGCCGTACGGCGGACGCGCTGACAGGAGTCCGTCCTCTCCTCCGTGCGTCGCGAAAATTTGTCATTTTGGACGCGCCTGAGCGCTCTTTCGCAGTTCATCGCGCACAGCATTGCCAGCTCTGACGGCCTCGTCGGTCTCGAACCGCGGGCCGCACGCGTCGCACAGCTCCTTGTAGAGCAGGATCATCGCGCTGCAGGTTCTGATGGACCGGCGGCTCAGCACTTCAATGGCGTGTTGGAGTTCGTGGCCGATGGATCCCATGAGATCGCGATCTGCCCTCCTTCCGTCGACGAGAATCCGGAGTACTCGATTTGGGCCCATTGTTGTCATCGCAGGTACCAGGCAGGCCTGCACACCGTGCCCGCACTCACCTGCCGCGACATACACAACTCCATTCGTCTGACTGATCTGATCGACCAGGCCGCGAAAAGTGTCAGATTGTGCAGTGGCTTCATGGATGATCATCACAAGCCTCGAAGTGACTCCCCGCACGTGCGCATCGGACGCCATGAGGGATGCCTGACCGCCGACCGGAGCGCTGGATTCCACGGCATTCGCGTTGGATGCCTGCGGTGAATGCTGGACGTCATCGACCGGCTGAATCTGGCCCGAAGTATCACAGGGTAAAACTGCGAAGACCAGGGCCTGTGCGGACACGAACATCCACGCCGCTCGTCCATGAACCATGGCGAGCAGACTGAGAGCGAGCGAACATCACCACAACGGACAACGTCGGGCACGACGAGGATGTCCTTCTTTGCCTTGCTGGTAGCAGCGGCGCTCGTGGGGCGCGATTCGTCGCGGATTTCAAGGTTCGAGGAGGCGCTGCATGCGTCGGGCGTCGAGGTTCGCGCACGACCGTTCGGCGAAGACCTTGACCCGAGTCACGCCGGCGCAACGTGAGGAGTGGCTAACCTCACGCGGCTCAATACCGTCTCAATCCGGCGTCGTTAGATCGATCCGTTGCCGACGTTTGTACGGATAAGGAAGGCCACGTTTCTCGGGCGTGATAGGTCCCCACTCGCGAAGAGATCGGAGCCGATATGTCCGAACCAGCCCCCTCCGGTAACGCTCCGCACGTGCAGCGCAGGCTGGATTCCTGGAAAGAAATCGCCGCCTACCTTCGCCGTGACGTCAAGACCGCGCGCCGATGGGAACTGCACGAGGGTATGCCCGTGCATCGCCATCGGCATGGCACATTGGACTCCGTCTATGCCTTCGAGCACGAAATCGAACTTTGGCGGAGGCAGCGACGGACCTCTCCGCCAGTTCCACCGCGGGCGCGGGCCGCACCAGTTCTGGTCGGACGCAGCGACGAACTCGCGGCGCTGCACACGAGTTGGCAACGCGCGCGCAACGGACATAGGCAAATGGTGTTTGTCGCGGGCGAGCTCGGTATTGGCAAAACCGCGCTCGTACAGAAGTTCCTCGCTGATGCGCAGGACGGCGCTGTTATTGAGGGTCAATGCCTCGAACAATCCGGTATCAGCGAACCGTATTTGCCGGTCATCGAAGCCTTACTTGTTCTGACGAAACACTCCAAGAATCGGCGGATTGGCGCTGTGGTAGCGAATGAGGCCCCGACGTGGGCTGACAAACTGCTCGGCCGACCTCGCGCAGACATGTCCATGCCCGGCGAGACGGCTGGGGAGCGGTCGGCACTCGACCTCTGCGGGTGCATCGAGGCGATCGGACGCGTTCATCCGCTTCTCGTTGCGATCGAGGATCTCCATTGGAGCGATCGCGCAACGATCGATCTGCTTGCCCGGATTGCGAGACGCCACGATGCAGCTCCATTGATGATCGTCGCGACGTTCCGTCCGGCGTCATTTGCTGCGTCACATCCAGCCGCATGGCGCGTTGTCCAGGAAATCCTCGCGCATTTTCACGCCACTCGCATCGAGCTGTCGCGCTTCAACGAACACGACGTCGGTGAGTACCTTCGCATGCAGGGCCGATGGCATGACGTCGATTCGGCTGTGCCATGGTTCTATGAACGTACCCTCGGCAATCCGTCATTCCTGGTGCACCTGTTCAGGCATGCGGCTGCGTCCGGGGCACTGCGACACGAAAATGGCGACTGGGTGTTCGATCCGGACGAGAAGAGTATCGCGGTACCACTGACGCTCCGACAGCGATACAGAGCCATATAGCGACGCTCGACGAACCGTCCACACGATTGTTGGAGACGGCAAGCATCGTGGGGTACGAGTTCGCTGCGGCCGCGGTCGCGGCTGCGTCGGAAGAGCATGTGCATTCAGTGGAAGAACGCCTGCGGGATTTATCACATCAGGGAGAACTCATCTCGCGCGCCGGCGATGTGCGGTGGCCGGATGGTACTGCGTCAACTGCGTACCGCTTCCAGCACGCGTATCAACGTCAGGTGCTGTATGACAACGTCCCTGCCGGCATCAGGACGGCATTGCATCTACGCATAGCCCGGCGATTGGAAAACGCGTTCGGAGATCAAGGGGAGGAGATCGCCGCGGCGCTGGCGATGCACTTCGAATGTGGTCGTGACTATCGTGCTGCCGTTGAACAATACATACGAGCACACGACAACGCCATATTTCGCGGCGCGCAGCATGAAGCGCTCGGGTGCGCCGAATCGGCCATACGAGCGTTGCGGCAGCTGCCGGATACGCAGGCGCGCGACATCGATGAACTGGGGTTGCGCCTCCGAGTATGGGCGGCTCTCATGAACGTGAACACGATGGTGGATCCGACCGCCGAGGCGGCAATGGATAAAGCCGTAACCCTTGCAGAGAAGATTGACGGAGCGCCACTGTCCAACATAACGCTGATGTGGGCCTCGCGTGTGAGGTTGATGGCCGGCGAGACCCGCGCAGTCTGGACCCTCACCGAACGGCTCCTCGCACGCGCACGGGCGAGCAATGTAGGGATGGCCACCGCAATTAATCAACAGGCCATGATTCTCCTGTTCGAAGGCGAGACGGAGCGAGCTGCGTCATTGGCCAGCGAAGCGCTGCAGATCGCTGACGAACATGGATTGGCGCCGGCCGGTCTTGACGTGCAGCAGCTCAACCTAAAAACTCTCGCGTGGGCTTGTTGGATCGGTGGAGACATTCCCCGCCTCCAATCGACGATCGAGGCGTTCCTGCGCCGCGCGGAGGCGCTCAACGAACCGATCGCTAAAGCCTTCGCATATGGACGTTGCGCGCCGCTGCTCGAATACCTGGGTTGCATCGACCGGAGCGTGTCGCTGCTGAAGTCCGCCGCACACCTCGTAGAAAAGCACAGAATGACGCAAGTCAAACGGTGGACCGATGCCGTTGAAGGATGGCTGCTCTCACGACACGGCGCAGGCGCTGCGGGCGTTGCGCGGCTGTCCGATGCCATCGATATCCTCAACCAACAAGGGATGAAAATCTGGACGCCATGGTTCTATGCCTGGCTCTCGGAAGCGCTGCTTCTCAACGGCGAGCCGAGCAAGAGCCTGCGTGCAGCGGATGACGGCTTGGAACGGAGCGCCGAGATGTCTGTGCCGGGGTATGACCCCGAGCTTCTCCGGCTTCGCGGCGAAGCCTTACTCTGTCTGTCACGAACGAACGAAGCCGAGGTCGCCATGCGCTACGCACACGCGCTGGCAACCAGTCACCGATCGAAAACGTTCGAACTACGCGCTGCCCTCAGCCTCGCGCGGATGGCCGCGAACGGGTTGAACACTGGTGACGTCGTGGGGCTGCTGTCGCACGCGTTGCAGGGGTTTGCTCCCGATGTCTGGACCCCCGACCTCGAGGCTGCGAGAGCAATGCTGGCGAACTCGTAGCCGGCTTTCGACGAGGAAACGACTCGACCAACTCCACAACTACGCTAATAGATTCGTCGCGTCTGAATAAACGTCTCCGGCGTCCCGTCCGCGGGATTCACAAAGTGAATGTCCTTCGGGTCCCGCCGTGGTGTGTCTACGGCCAGAAACACGAGCGGCTGCTGGTCGAGCAACGTGATGGCGTGGACGGTGCTCTTCTTGAAAAAGATCAACTGCCCCGCCTTTGCCTCGAACCAGTCCATCTCACCAATCTTGAACATGCCGCGACCCGAGACGATGAAGAGGTATTCGTCGCACGTCTTGTGATAGTGGGCGGGAACGTCCACGTAAATCCGGAACACGCGGCAGCTCGCCTCCTGCTCGTCCGTGAGGCGCGTGTCGATCAGCATTGTCTCCGCGGTCGCCGGAAACTTGTTCGCGATCGCGTTGATGTCAAACACTCCGCTCATGTCGCTCCACCCGTTGTCGCTGGATCGTCGAGCGCGCATTGATCTGGCTTGCCAGAAACAACGCCGCGCAGATGATGGTGCTGATTCCGCTGGTTGCCAGTCCCCATCGCAGGGATCGCGACTCCATCGTAAAGTCGACGCGATGGGTACCCGCTGGAACGACGACGGCCTGCAGCGTGACATCGGCGCGGTAGATCGGCGTCTCGGCGCCGTCGATGCGGGCGCGCCAGCCCGGATACGCATTCTCGCTCAGGACGAGAAATCCGCCACCCTGGGTGGTCACGCGCAATTCGATGTCACCATCACCGACGCGATCGACGCTCACCGCCGACGCACCGGGAGAAAACGTCAAGGTCGGCGGAACGTGCGAGGAGTCCACCAATGCCTCATGCCGCGCGTCGAAGGAAGCACCATCGGGAAACCGTGATGATTTCACCGTGCGAATCGCCTCGGGCTCGGGCATCGGCGCCACCGTCTCGACCATCCAGGCACGCGGGAGCGCGCGACGGTTCTCGAAGACCATCACCTCGGTTTCCCCCGTGACGTCCTGGTCCATGCCGCGATCGGTCTCGCGCGAGGTACGGAAATGCATCGCCTCTCGCCATCGTTCACTGCCGTATAGCCGATGCCGCCGCTCCTGGTCGGCCAATTGCGGCGCGTTCACGATGACGTATTTCACCGCAAACAGATCGAGCGTCTGGTCCTCGTCCCCCAGCACCGCAGGCCGTACTTCCCCGTTGGCTCCCATCGTCGCGAGACGCGACACCCTATCGAGCAGCATGGCGCCATAGCCGCCGGCAATCGGAATGCGCCAGGCCCGCGCGAAGGTCCCCGGCAGCAGCTCGTCCACCTGCGTGCCGCCGATGGCCAGCGCGCGCGCATGCGTCGGTTCGAGGTTACGCCCGATCGCTCGCGCGTGCACGCTTGGCTGGGTCTGCTCGGCCGTGAGGGCGTAATACTCGATGCCGTCAGGCTTAATGTCGTACGGCAGCGCGTTGAGCAGATCGACCACGAGTACGATCATCAGACCGCCGTACGACGCTGGCGATGGGCGCTTCATCACCCAGACGATGGCGGCCGCCGCTGCCGCGAGCACGAGGAACTGGATCCACACTCCCACGGTCAGCACCGACAGCACCCCTGGACCTGGCTCTCCGTGCGGTCCCTCGAGCGGGAACGCCGTCGGAAAGCTGCGAATCAACAGAGCGCCGGCGAGCATCGCCACAGCCACGACGACGAGGGCGACGCGCAACGCGCGCGGCGACACCTGGTGGCGCTGCACGGCAGCCACGCCAAAGCCGGCGAGAACGCTCGCGCCAAACGCGAACAGAAACATGTGGCGCGACAGGTTCCGGAACCACGAGTAGAGCGGGACATAGTAGGCGAGATCGACGAGCGGTGTGGATGTGCCGAGCGCCATGCCAATGCCAAGAAGGGCCATGACCAGCCAGAACGCGATTCGCCAGTTCGTTCGAAGGCGCGAGATGCCGACGAGCGCGAGGAGCAACGTCGCGATCCCGACGTAGGTTGGCAACTCGGTCGTTGGGCCGTGAAGGATAGTGGGAAAGACGAACGAGAATGCCTGTGGCGCCGTGAGGGACGGTCCGACGAACCGTGGGAATGTCAGACCCGCGCTTCGAATAACCAGCGTTCGCGCTTCGATAAGCGGCAGCGCCTTCTCCGCGGACAGCAGGATGCCGAGCGCAAACATTGCGGCTGTCGCTGCGAGCCACCGCAAACGGGATTCGGGATTCGCGATTCGGGATTCGACGAAGATTCCGATCACCGCGTAGAGTCCCGCGCCATACATCATGTAGAGCGCGGGCTGCGGATGACCGGCGAGGATGCCGTTGCCAACCGCGAACGCACCAATCGCCACCCACCGCCGCGGATGCCGCGACACACGCAGACGATCGAGCGAGAGCACAATCAGCGGCAACCAGGCGATCACGTGTACGTGATTGATATGCCGCAGGCGTTCGAGCATTTCCTCCGACAGCCCGTACGCCAGCCCCGAGAATACCGCCGCCGTCTTCGAACGCGTCACCGTGAACACGTACGCGTAGGTCAAACACGCCGCGAGCAATGGACCTGACATCACGACGGCCGTCCACGACTTCAGCAGCTCGCCGAACACGACGTTCGGCAGATAGAAGTTGAAGTTGGCGGGATCGGCGAGTACCGGCAGGCCGCTGAATTCGAAACTGGACCACTTCCAGATCGGCGACAGAAATATCGGGAGACCGTTCTCGTACAGATCGCTCTCGGCCAGGTACAACGGCCGGAGGAAGAACCGCGCGAAGAGCCACATGAACAGCGCGGTGAACGCGAGCAGGATCAGGATGTGCGCGGACTTCCTCGAGCGAGACTCCTCGACGTCACTCGGGGCGGGCGTGTGCACGCAGCGATGAGTGTACCATTGCGAACATCGTGTGCCTGCATCCGGTCGGGCGCGGAGCGCATCGGCGAATCGCGCGGACGCCGCGTCAAGCGACGCCCGCGCCACATCTGACGATCGACGGGTTCCCCTTCGATGTCGAGCTGTTGTGAAGGGGGCGAGCCGTTCTTCAGGCGGGCTTCACGTTCTCCGCACGCGGTCCTTTCGGACCCTGACTGACGTCGAAGGATACGCGCTGACCCTCGCGCAGGTCGTCGAATCGTGTCCCCTGGCACGCCGACTGATGGAAGAAATATTCGACTCCATCCGGAGCGGCAATGAACCCGAATCCTTTATCAGTAAGGCGTTTGATCGTTCCGGTCGTGTTCGCCATAGCGCGTCCTTCTCGTTGCGCACGTTGCGAGGTGCAGCGGCGGCATAGCAGCTACGCAGTATCGCACTTCGGCCGAGTCAACAGGAAGGACTGATAATCGGTCATGCACGGCTCGCGCCGACTCAAGCATGCGGAACTCGCCGTCGCGATGGTCCTCGCTACGGCCGCGGTTACCCTGCACGCGGCGCTTCAAACTGAGGCCGGGCCAATCATTGCCTGCGATCCGGACGGCCACGAGAATGTAACGCCGGCCGATGCCATTCAGGCATGCATCGACGATGCACCGGCGTTCTCAACGGTCGAGATTCCGGTCGGGAAATATGTCCTGAACCACCAAATTGTCGTCTCGACTGCGATCACCCTGCGCGGCGCGCTTCGCGCGAACGCCTCCTCCTGCGTGGCCGCGCCTGACGATTGCGCGGTGCTCCTGGCCGCACCTGACATTGCCGATCAATGGGGCCTGCTCCTCGTCCGCTCGACGACAAAGGTCAGGCTCGAACACCTCGTCCTTGACGGCAATCGCGCCGAGCGCACAGCGTCCGTCGCCGCGCGCTCCTGTGTGAACGGCGATAACACCTATGGGTTCAACGCCAGCGTGCTCGAGTGCGAGGGATGCCGTCTCGAGGATTTGGTATCCCGGCATGCCGTCTGCGGAACGGGAATGGTGTGGATCGGCGCGAACGCGACAATCGAGCGCAGCGCGTTTGTGTCAAATGGCGATTCGGTGACGCGCAGCCTGTGGGCAGACGGGTTGACCCTCCTCTCGGCGCCACGGTCGACGATTCGCGAGAACACGTTCGAGGACAATTCCGACGTCGCGCTTATCATCGGCTACGGCGTCGATTCGCGCGTCGAGCACAACGCGATCCAGCAACGGACGCAGCCGGCGTTCGCGGGCCTGATGCTCCACACCTTCAATTCCAACGATCGCACGTCCAGCGGCGACTTCCGCGGCGCGGTGATCGCCAACAACACCATCGACTGCGGTGCGCAGCTCTGCACCTTCGGCATTCAGGTCGGCCCGCGGCCTTGGGATTCAAGCGCCAACATCGTCGGCGGCGAGCTGCATGACAACATCGTGACGGGCGCAAAGATCGGCATCAATGTCGACGGCGCGGGTGACCGCGACGCGCCGACCGCGATCTTCAGTAACCATGTGGAAGCGGCGCCGCCCGGAGCGTATTTCGCAACATGCACGCAACCGATTCCGGCGGCGTGGATGAACATCGCCCCGACCTCATTCGTCGATCGTCGCAATGAGGAGACCAAAGCAGCCGCACACCTGTCTGACTGGTGCCAGCTCTGGTCGAATCTGGCTGTCGATCGGTAAGTCCCAAGTCCCAAATCCCAAATCCCAAATCCCAAGACCCAGCCACGGGCCACAGAGACACAGAGTCACAGAGTCACAGAGTCACAGAGTCACAGAGAGAAAAATCTTTACTCTGTGTCTCTGAGTCTCTCTGGCAACGTCATCGCTAGAATCCGGGCGAAAGATTGAACTGGACGACCCAGCCGCTTCCCGGCCGCTGGAACGGTCGGGCGAAGTCCAACTGCCCCACCGCGTAGCCGAACAGGTTTGCGCGCAGCGCCAGACCTGCCGACGAGACGCCTTCGCGCGAGCCACCGAAGAGTGCCGGCTTCTGACCGCGGTTCCATGCGACGCCGCCATCGGCAAACAGCGCCACCTCGATCGGAATCGGCCCATACATCCGCGACGTGGCCCCAAACGGGCGCAGCAACGGAAACCGGAATTCGAGATTGCCTACCAGCATGCGGCTGCCGAGCAGGCGGTCGAACGCCGGACACTGACTCATCACGCTCGGCACGCAATCCGACGGACCAAACGTGTTGATGTCGTAGCCACGAACGAGCGCGGGGTACCCGATGTACATCGGGAACAGACGCTGATCCTCTCCGCCGCTGCCGTACCGTCCGTCGTGGACTACGCGGGCCGCGATGGTGTAGAACGGCGCCGGCATCAGATACCGGCGGTAGTCGGCCAGCACGTTGGTAAACGTCAGCGCGCCGAAGGTCGGAGACGCTTCGAGGCGATATCGCTGGCCTGATATTGGACTGGTCGCGCCGAACGCCGACGTGTCGTAGACGAACGCCGCTGACGTGTTCGCGAGGTTGAGCGCGGGCGCCAGCGTTTCCGTGTTGCTGACGTTGTCAGACAGGACGTTGCCCGTTATCAGCGACGAGACCGTCGTCTCGGTGCGCCGATCGAAGGAGACGCGCGTCGCCCCCGCCTGAAACTCGACGCGGCGCGCACGATCGAGCGGATACGCGGTCATCAGCGACGCGCTTTGCTCGGTCTGACGATCGACGATGAATTGATCGACCTGCACAGGACCGGTCTGCGGCGTGGAGCCGACCGTGGAGCTGATGCCTCCACTGAGATACGGCACCTGTCCGCCGATGATGCCCCATTGCCAGCGGTGTGACTGGTCGACGTACGCCGCTTCCGCCGCCGTATCCTTCGGGCTGAAGTTGTTCCCGATGCCCGAATTCAACTGGACCGCCGTGACGAGCGAGTGATTGCCGAGCAGGTCGCTGAAATAGAACGACAGCCCTCCGCCAATCGTCGAACCGAAGCGGTTCACACCGACCGCGACCGAGGGCTGGCCGATACCTTCGAGCGCAAGCGACGGCTTGTAGTCGGTGATCTGGTCTTGTGCCTGTTGCTGTTGCGGCGGCAGACCAAACGACGGGTCCGCAAGCATCGCCGCAACCTGGCTGTCCCTCCGCATCGCGGGCGGAAGCACGGCCGCGTTGTCGACATCCCGAGCGACCGGCGCGCGACCGCTCGCCGCGTCTATCGTGTGGATGTCGTACTTTCCGTCGTTGTACACGCTGAACGCGGCCACGTCGCGCATGCTGGCCACCGAGAGCACCGGGCTGGAGCTGGTGATGCCGCTTGCCCCTGTGGAGACGTTTGTGAGTTGTGCAGTTGCGTCGTTTGCGATCGAGACTGAATACAGGTCGGCGATACCAGTCCGATTGGAGATGAAATACAACTGCCGGCCGTCGCGCGACCATTGAGGATTGATGGAGTCGGCGCCGTCGAATGTCTGCACGCGCTGCACGCGCGCATTGGCGGCGTCGATGGTCGCCAGCTCGTACTTCCCGATGGCCAGCGTATCGAGATTCGTCGTGAACCGGTCCGTTGCAAACGCAATCGTCCGGCTGTCAGGCGACCAGGCTGGCTGCAACTCCGCAAACGCGTCGTTGGTGAGGCGCTGCAGCCGCGAGCCCATTAGGTCGTACACATACAGGTCGCTCAATCCCTGACTCAGGCCAGCGAAGGCGATCGCATGTCCGTCTGGTGCCCACGTGGGATTCAGGATCTGATCGACTCCCGCGACGGAAATCTCACGCTCCTTGCGCCCACTGAGCGCGTCGTAGATGGCGAGCGCTGGACGTCCCGACGCTACCGTCGCGATTGCAAGCTGCCTGCTCTGGCTGTCCCACGTTCCCGCGGAGTAAATGAACTCGATGCTGGACACATGCGGATCGGTGGCCGTGCTCGTCAGCTTGCGTACGACCTCCCCTGTGGCGGCATCCGCAACGTACAGATCGACGGACAGCAGTCCTCGCGATGAAAGGAAGGCGATCCATTTTCCGTCCGGGCTGATTGCCGGTCCGACATTCATACCGGTGCTCTGTTCGGTGCCTCTGATGACGGGACGTCCAGCGCCGGACGGCGACGTCGTCGCCGCAAGGATCCGGTCGTAGGTCTGATGAATCGATGCGTGCCACGCCTCCGACAATTCCTTCGTGTCAACGCCGAGCACTTTCTTGGTGACGGTATTCATGTCGCCCGCCGCGCCGGCGGTCGACAACATCAACGGAATGAGATCGTCTCCGTATGTGCCGCCTACGTAGGCCCAGAACGCCTGTCCCCACCGGTATGGAAAGTACTTCGGGTTGTCGAGGTCCTTGATGGCGGGCAGCCGTTCCTGCCGCGCGGCATCGCGCATCCACATGGCGGTATTGAGATCCACGGGCCGAGGGAGAGGTACTCCGCCATGCCTTCGATGAGCCAGAGGGGCAGGCGCTCCGCACCGTTCTCCCCTGCTGGAGCACCAATCGGCGTGGTGATATCGAACTGAAACGCATGCACGAGCTCGTGTCCAAGGACGTGATCCGTATCGCCTAGCGGTCCGGCCAGCGGCAGGACGATGCGGCGCCGAATGGGCTCGGTGACACCTCCAGTGCCTTCTCCAAGGTCGCCGGGTATGACGTTGGTTTGCTGAAAGTCTGTCGGTGAGGCGTAGAGGATCAGCGGCTGTCGCCCGCGCAGCTCATGATGAAAGAACTTCGAGAGCCTCGCGTACCATCGCTCCGCCATCCGCGCGGCGATCTTGGTTCCGGTGCGTTCCTCCGGATAGAAGTAGATGTCAAAGTGCTCGGTGCGGAGCACTTTGAAGTCGAGTTTTCGATATTGGACCTTGTTTTGTCCGAAGTACTGGGCCGAACTGTGCGTGGGCACCAGCAGTCCGCCGGTCACGAGACAGCACACGACGACCGCATGGAAGCTGTGCAGGACTTTCATGGGTCGTCGTCGTTGCAAAGGACGTGACTTTTCGCAGCACGCATTTGACCGCATCTCTCGCCGGTACCGATGTCCGCATTGCGAGACGCTGCTGAGCAGAGCGGATTCGCCGGAGGACAGCGAACCCGGCAGTTAATGGGATCTTTCGCTTAGAAACCCGGACGGAAGTTCACGACAAAATGCCACCCCGTTGCCGGCATGAGCGTACGGGCGCCGTTGAATTCGAAGACGAATCCCGCGGCATTCACCCGCGCTCCAAAACCCGCGCTCCACAATTGCCGCGACGCAGGCGCGAGGGTGAGCGTCTGTGGCGCCGCAAACCGTCCCCAGTCGGAAAACGCGAACAGGCTCACCGGCAGCAGCCGGTCACCAATTCCACGTCCGACGAAGGTGGCAAGCGGCGTCCGCGCTTCGAGGTTCACGATCGAAACATGCGACGCGCGTTCCGCGACCGCGTCACGCGTGTACCCGCGCACGATGTCTCGGGGCGACCAGACCAGCGGCAGCAGCCGCGGATCCGCAACGTCACGGCCGAGGCGACTTACCTGCTGGAGACGGGCCGCGATCGTCAAGCGGTCATGCGGCGCAAAGTAGCGACGGTAATCGCCGCTTGCAGTCGTCACCATCAGGTCGCCAACGGTCGCGCCAATCGATGCACGGTACCGCTCGCCCATCGTCGGTCCCGTTGCGTCGAACACCGTCGTGTCGTGCACCAGCGCCGCCGCGGTCACGAAGGACGTTGCGCTGCTCGCCGATGGCGAGTCGGTGGTGGCTTGCCCAATCCGTCGAAACGTGTTTGCCGAAAACGTCGTCGTCGTCACCTGACGTGAGAAGCTGACGGCGTCTACACCGGCGCTCATTTCGATGCGACGCGCGCGGCTCAACGGATACATCGCCAGCCCTGACAGCTGCCGATGCTGCTGCCGGTCGAGAAGCGATTCACGCAACACCACCGGCTGCCCGTCGGCATTTTGCGCATTGCGCGTAGCGACGCGGCCGTCGACGATCCACGGAACCTGCGCGCCCGTCACACCCCAGTTCCATCGCGATCGGCGATTGATGTAGGACGTCTCCACCGCAAAGTCGCTCGCTTTCTTACCTATTTGCACCGCCGTGTCCAGCGACTGCTCGCCAAACAGGTCGCCCACACGGAACGCGACACCCGCACGGAAGTACGACCCGAATGCACCGCCGCCGGCGGTGAGGTACGGTTGCCCCAAGGAAAACAGTGAGAGGCTTGGCCTGTAGCGCCGGGATTGAAATGCTGGCTGACCTGGTCCGGCGACTGCCAGTGAAGGCGGCGCTGAGTGGGCCACTGCCGACCGCGCCGGTGCGAACGACGCGTGCGGCACGTCGAGCGCGCGAATCTCGAACGCGCCGTGCGAGTAGACACTCATCGCAATCCGCTTCCCCCCGGCGCCAACGGAAATTGCCGGACTGAGCGCCGTAATCCCGCTCACACCGATCTGTTCGTCGGTGACCCGAGTCACCTCGAGTGTCTCCCGATCCAGCCGATACACGTTGCTGACACCAGAGTCGTCGGACACGAAGTACACACACTCGCCGTGCGCGCACCACTGCGGATTTACGCTCTTGCCGGTGCCCGAGCCGCCAAGCGGCATCACATCACCAGACGGCCACGCGATCGCGCCGAGCGTGTATCTCCCGAATTCCACGCGCTCAGCAGATGATGTGAACCGATCGGAGGTGAAGGCGATTTCTGTGCCGGTGGGCGACCACGCCGGCTGCAGGTCGGAATAGAGATCGGAGGTCAGCGCACGGACCTCCCCGCCCGAGAGCTCGATCGTGTAAATGTCGGTCACGCCGCCTTTCATTCCGCTGAACGCGATGTGCGCGCCATCAGGTGACCAGGCGGGCGTAAAGATCTGATCCACTTCGGGCACAGCGATCCGACGAAAAACACGGCCCGACGGCATGTCAAACAGCGTCAGTAACGGCCGTCCATCGCTGACCGTGGCGAGCACGAATCGATGGCTCGTGCTGTCCCACGCGCCGGCCGACTCGATGAATT
>Ga0075418_10004211_pt1 | contig 16398 bp, 17 predicted proteins | sample SoiMetdeltSBSDD2_FD_81776 | JGI IMG/M metagenome (GOLD analysis project Ga0075418, IMG submission 81776) | Bulk soil microbial communities from a Populus tree surrounding site in Tennessee, USA - Soil MetaG P. deltoides SBSDD2 | ecosystem: Environmental > Terrestrial > Soil > Tree plantation... | reverse complement strand
CAAGCAAAGGCCAAGCAGGCAGGCAGCTGTGGCACGAACATGTATTGGAAGAAGGGAAAGTGCGTTGACGCTCGCGACAAGAAGTAGAGATTGAGACCACTTGATTCCTCTGCCGTACCGGGAATTTTCTGCGTTGTTGCCGGCTGTCGGAGACGCCGGCCCGAGCTGCGAGAGTGACAGGAGTTCGGGGCGCGCACTGGGAACAGGGCCAAAATGCCACCGTTGGTATCGCGGCCCGGCCGGCCATCCCGCGCAGGCGCCAAGGGCTGCGCGTCGGGGCGCTGTCTCTGGCGTCCCTCTTGTGGCTCCCGGTGTGCCGAGGCGCGGCCAAGACCCACATCGGACGGCTTGGCGTCTGCGCGTGCCGATTCGTGATTTCAGGCGAGGTTCTTGCCTGCAATCACGTGCAGTGGCGGGACTATTGCCCCGCTTCGCGGGCGTTGGAATACTGCTGATTAGAGGGGACGATCGCGCCGGTGGGATCAACCGTCACGACGCGTTTGCAGGTCGGCAGATCCGGCACGTAAAAAAGCTGAAGGCTGATCTCGCGATTCAATGCCTCCTGCTCGGCATCGAGGAGACTGCTGCCGCTGGCAATAATCTTGTGGTCGCCGCAGAGGTTGGCAACCATCCAATCGCCTTTGGCAGCCATGATTTGAGCGCCACAATCATTGGCTGGACCAGCCATCGCCCTGCAGCGCTGGATTGCTTTGGCGATGGCTTGCGGTTGCACACTGTCGCTGGCAACGCCCCACGATCCGGCGCGCGTCACCGTGACGACTGTCCATTCGTGGTCCCATGCCATGCATGGAGGGGCACCCATCACAAATGGGCAAAGAAAAAGAAGGACGCGCTTGATTGAACCACTCATGACGACCCCCTGCTCGGGTCCAACTCATCGGCTAGTTTGGGCAGCTTAAATACGAGCGGTTGGGAGGGACGGCAGTTCCGCAGGAAACTCGCACCCCAGGTTAGGCATAGTGGAACGGGGCAGCCCGCGGAGCGCGCTAATGCACACAAGCGATCACAGTGTTGCTCCGGCATGAGGCGCACCTGCGTTTCTTTGCTCAACGGGGCTCCGCACAGGTGGCGCGATCAAATCGTTGCCGCGGCTACTTCGCCGAGCATCGTATGGCGGCTTCGCGGGTCTTGTCCTTGTCGAAGACCAACTGAAATTTTCCGTTGCAGTTTATGCCGCGACAGGTCGTCTGGACGATCAGGACCCACTTATCCTTGCTGGCGTCCGTCCCGAACTGAATGTTGAATTGTTGATCCGATGTCCATGTCTGAGTTACCTGACTTGGCTTGAGCGTCTCGCTGAACCTGTCATCGTCGATCGAGCCCTTAAGGGCGGTGACCTTGCCACCATGCTTCATGCTGAAGTCTGCGGTGAAGTTGATCGTCGTCTTGTTGGCTTTGGCATTACACGTGTAGCTGAAGTCTTCGGCCCGCGCGGGCGCAGCCAACAGCACCAGACAACCAGCAGCTAATGCTATCGCTCTAAGCATCACGTCCTCCGCTTTTGCAAACAGACAATAGTCCTTCGCACAATGAGCATCGCCAGGCTTTACGAGCCTCGCACCCTGGAGCACACCCCGCCTCATTCGTTTGGGGGAGACGGTAGAAAATCTGCGGCTTTGGCGGCTCGGTGACAGCAGGGCTTGCGATGACGCGCTTGTGGGCGGCGAGCAGAAGAACAGCCAGACAACAAAGTGCGTTGAACATGCTGATCAATGCCAGATTGGCGTCGCCAACGTTGACCCATGCGTACAGGGCGGTGCTGGCATTGGCACCAACCCAAATTGTCCAGCAGGTGAAGGAGATCGCCGTTGCCCCGTGTCGATCGCGGACGACGGCAACAATCTGCGGCAGGTAGGATGCGAGCCGCAGGATGCTGAAGGCGCCAAATGCAAGGGCGATGAGATCACAAACGTCGAGGGAAAACATCGATCCCTTTCGCAACAGACCAAGCCGCTGCATGCTTGTGCTTGCATTACTGCGGCGGGGCGACGTCGCGCCCGACCATCACACGCTGGGTCTCGAGCGTGCCGTCGGGTTGCTTGATGGCAACCGGGACGAAGACGATGGCCCCAGGTTTCAGTTCGGCGATGCTTCCGGGAAGATAGGTAACGATCGTCGTGCCGGTCGGAATCAAGATCTGCTGCTGGCCGTTCTTGTACCGGAGCATCACGGAGTGACCGTCGACTGAAGTGGCGATTTCCTGCACCACTGCATTGGTCATGGTGCTCTGAGGCAAGAGATCCCACGCGCGATGCCCCTCGGCGGTTCCGCGCATGGTTTCATCGAAAATGTGCACTTCAAGCGCGCTGAGCGTGCCGTCCGCCTGCGGCAGAGCGGCTACGCCGATGTAGACACCGGGTCTGATGTCCGACAACGTTGATTTGATGCTGGCAGCCACGCTGGCGGTCCGGGCAAGGCGCAACTTTACCAGCTTGGCATCGCGCGTGCGGATGGCATACACGCCTTCCGACAGGCTTTCGATGCTACCGCGTATGCGCACCGGTTCCTGAGCTGATGCTTTTGGCGCAATGAGCAAGAGAGCCAATGCTGCGGCTGCCACAGCAATAATCGTCATCTTGCCGTTTCGACCTTGGATAGTCCGTCCGATCGGTGGGAGCCACGCCAGCTCCCGGCACGGCGTCTGCGCATGGCGTCGCAGCCAGTCGACCAGCCAGAATAGAGCGTCCACTTGACGGGCGCCGTGAAAGTCGCTGTGCCGCCGTTGATCGGGCGCGCCTGTTAGGGTTTGGAACCGAGGATGATCGGTCATGGCGTGATTGGCGCTCCGCAGGGCTGTAAGTCATGGCTTGATACGTCTCGAGCGCCACGCATTGAAGAGCGATAGACTGAAAGTCAGTATTCCAGCTCTCGGAATGATGGGTGCACGATGGATCGCCTCGACGAATTGCTCATTCTCACGACCATCCTTGATACAGGCAGCCTGGCAGGCGCCGCGCGTCGTTTGCGGCGTTCACCGCCGGCGGTCACACGCTCGCTGGCTGCCCTGGAGGAGCGTGTCGGCGCGATCCTGGTGCAACGAACGACGCGCCGGTTGACCCCCACTCAGTCTGGGCAACGCCTTGCAGCGCGTGCCAGAGAGCTATTGGCCGATTACGACCAAGCAGTTGCGGGGGTGAAGGAGAGCAAGGATGCACCGCTGCACGGCCTCGTGCGGATCACAGCCCCATCCGTGTTCGGTCGCTTGCACGTTGCTCCGATCGTTTCGCGTTTTCTTCATTCACACCCGGATGTGCGCGTCGAACTCGCGCTTTCCAATCGTAATCTCAACCTTGTGGAGGAAGGCTTCGATGTCGCGGTCCGGATCGGCCAGCTCTCAGAGTCGGGATTGATCGCGCGACGAGTGGGAAGGGTTTACGGCGTTAACGCGGCAAGTCCTGACTACATCGCTCGACGCGGCCGCCCTCGCACACCAAGCGATCTGGTCAAGCACGACATCGTCTTTGTCAGCCAACCGCGCGCTGTGATGAATTGGCGCTTCCGTGTTTCCGGACGGTCGCGAGTTATTCGCCTGAACCCAAGGTTCATGCTCAGCGACGTGGACGCTGCGCTCTCCGTCGCGAGAGCAGGTGCAGGTATCGTCAGGTGCCTTTCCTATCAGGTAGCCAGCGACTTTGCTTCGGGGTCTCTGGTGCGCTTGCTGCGCGAGTTTGAGATGCCCGCTTCTCCCGTTCATCTCGTCGCGCCAACCGTGCGGCGCATGCCGCGGGCGCTGCGCACGTTTCTCGACATGGCCGCACCGACCCTTGCGGCCCTGCCGGTCCTGCGTGAGTAACTGCGCTAGTCAGGTGGTGTGGCCACTCCGTCGTAGACTTGCGAATGGAGCTCCTCGCGGTGGCATCGAGCAGGCGTCAGCCTGTCGCACGATGCCGGGCAGAGGCGGTGCATGGCGAGAACGGCAAGGAAGCGCCACTTTCAGCTCTGCACCGGAGAGCACGCTGAATTTCACGAAGCCGACCGCGCAACAGCATCCGCCATGCGCTGATAGACCTGCGCATCGCGCCGTTCCATATACCGGTAAGGTGCCGCAAGGGGCTTGAAGCCGTGACGGGCGTACAAGCCATGTGCGTCAGCCGTCGCAAGCACCCAAAGCCGCAGGTCCTGCAGCTCGGGATGCGCCATCACCGCCGCCATCATGATCTTGCTGATGCCGGTACCCCGCTGGGCGGGGTCGACGAAGACGTCGGACACGTAACAGAACGTTGCTTGATCGGAGATCACCCTGGCGAAGCCAACCGTCGCGCCCTGTTTGATCGCTCCGAAACAGAGCGAGCCGCGCACTGCGCGATCGAACACCGATCGGGGCATCTGTCCGGCCCAAAGGCTCTTTCGCGCCAGCCATTCGTGGACGCGTTCGAGGTCGATGCAGGAAATGTCGGTCGTGATCTCGATCAAGCATTCATGGCTGGAAGATAGAGGCGTCGCCACTTGCCATTCTCCTGGGACAAGCACCCAAAAACAACAAAGCCGCGCATCTGGCGCGGCTTGCGGATGAACGCAAACAAAGGAGCGTCATCGCTCTCGCGCCCGGCATGGCGTGAGGATGTGGCGGCGTCGCAGGTTCATCTCGAGCTTCATGGCGCGCAACCTACTACAGTCGCAGATTCGGGAAGTCAATCGCTACCCTGGCCTCGTCAGACGATAAGAAGTTGCGGCTTGCTCCAATTGAGCGGCGCGGGGCCTTTTGAGTGCGGCATCCCTATCGCTCATTTCCGCGCGTCGGTCGCGCGAACGTCGGCAAGAAACTCAATCTGGTGGACCCGGCGGCTGCGATTTTGGCCCGCAGCACACGCTGGCTTGCGCGAGCTGTTCGCGTCAGTGATCAAACTGCAAGCGTACCCCACCTTTGATAGCCATCCTTCGGTCCGTATACTGCCGCACCAGGAAGCCGGCGAGTTGAGGAAAGCTCTCCTCGGAGTCGAGCAAGTCATCTTTGCTTGGCGGCTGGACCGGAAATTCCATCGGTTTGCCTTGGTAGGCGACGTCTGCATTGATGACGAATTCGTCGAAGCTCAGATTCAGCCTAATCGGCCCCTTGGCAGCGCAATAGGCAACGATGGCCTCGAGCGTCTGCTGAACCGCGAACTCGATCCGGTTCGTGACATCGCGCCGCGCGCCCCAAACGCCCGCGTTGCGCTCCACGAAGGCCGTCACCTCGCGCGAATCAAGGGCGGCCGAGTCGATCATCATTGTCACCCGCTTCTTGATGCCGATACGGAACAGAAGGTTCAGACCGAGAACCACGAGCGTGGCCAGGACCAAGGGCGTCGCAACGATAGGCTGGGCCCAATGGGGCGCGGCGGAAAATGCGGTGGGATGCACCGTTACGGCAAAGAAAGTCGCGAGGCCCATGCCGATGACCAAGGTGCGACGGCCATCGAGCACACGCGCGGTGATGATCTGTAAGCCGTTGATCATGATGAAAGCCGATGTGAACAGCATGGCGGCCGCCATAACTGGCTTCGGCATCAGGGTGATGATGCCGAGCAGCCGCGGCTGCAGGGCTACGGTTGCGAGGATGGCGGCAACCGCGAATGCAATGACTCGGGTGGCCACGCCGGTCGCTGCCACCAGGCCAGCATTTGCATTCGAGAGGGTGAGGCCATAGGCGCCGAGCGCACCGGAGACCACGGTCGATATGCCGTCGCCTAGGACACCGCGGCCGATGGAGGACATATCGGGTCGAACCCAATCGGCATCAGTGGTTCTTTGATAAGCGGTCAGCACGGCAGTTGTGCTCATGGCTGCCGCCAGGGCCGTGATCGCGAAGGGCACGAGCATCGACCAGTCAAATGCCCAGGACGTGTTCGACAAGGTCGGCATCGAGATCAGGGGCAGCATCAGAAGCGGTGCCAAGTCTGCGCGCGTGAGAAGATCCGCCCAAACGCAGACGATGAACCCGAAAACCATGCCGATCATGACGCAATATATCTTCAGCGCGGTCCTGCTCCACACATGGACTGCTATCATCAAGGCGAGCGTCGTCCCAGCCACGAGCCATTCTGTCAGCGTTGCGATGCCCGCAGGTCCTTCGCCAAGCAACATGTGACAAGCCGCAAGGGCGATGATGCTGCCGATGAAAAACACCACCAGGCCCGCCGACTCGGGTGGAACCAATGCGCGCAACCGCCTCCACACAAGTGATACAGCCATCTCCAAGAGGCCGGCCACAATCGTCATGCCCCAGACCAGCGGCATGCCACCGATCTTCACCGCTACCAGGGACGAGGCAAAGTAGATGCCGGTGAAGGCCGATGGCGCCAGCATTCGACTGCCGACTGGCCCACGCGGAAGCCCTTGCAGCAGAACACCCACGGCCAAAGCAAGGCAGCCAAGTTGCAGGAGGTTGATGATCTGGCCCGTATCCAGGCCAGCTGCGCGAGCCACGATGAGCGGATAGATCATGTAAATGGACGATATCGCCACCTGCTGGATGGCGCTCAGCCATAGCACCGACTTGGGCGCCTTCTCCTCGACGCCATAGACCAGGCTGGCCGGCTTAATCGTTGCGGATATCGAAGTCGGTGCCGCCCTGTCGCCAACAATGGAGCGCAATGCGCCAAAGGCATCGCGCCGCGCCAGTTCCGACCCGACACGCCAAACTAAACGGCGCCATATGCCTAGTCGCGTCGTTTGCCCCTTGTTTCCCACCCATCGTCCTCCCGACGATCCACTTGCATCTCTGTTCGCGCAGCCAAGGCCGTTGCCAGCCAAGTCGGGCATGATATCGCCCCGCCGCTGCGTCTACGTGCGGGTGGGTGAGCGATGGCGACCGCCAATCCCGCTTGAGGCCAGGCGACCCCAACGGCATTCGCACTGGCACATTATGCCGCCGTACGTGGAGACAAATTGCGCGATCGGGACCCTAGAAAGGCAGTGTCTTGCGGATGGTCCGACCAACGTCCCGCGCACCTTTCGTTACTACGTCGCCTGCCTTGCCAACTGGCTTCTCCACTATCGCCGCCGCTTGCAATCGCCTCAGAGGATCGATGCGAAGTGCCTTTCCGACAAAAGGGAACGCCTTTCCCACACCGATGACGCCCGGGATCAGCCCATCGGAAAATTTGATCGGAGCCGATAAGATCCCTGCTGTCGTCGCGTGGATGATGCGCCCGATCGAATTGTGTCGGCGACACGTCTGGGTCTTTGAGCAGATGTTGACCTCGCCCTCGTGGAGAAGCACCAGAGTATCGCCGGTCCCGTCAACGTACACGTCGAATACCGTCCCTCTTACCCCAATTGTCGCGGACGGCGTTTGAATGCTGTAGGTGTCCTTTTTTTGCGATCCTGTGATAAAGCGAAACGTGCCTTTAACAAAGTTGACACCGATTGTCGTCACGCCGGCAGATTTGCCGATGACGAACTCGTCCAACTTCAGGCCGGCGTTGGGGCCAAGGGCGAGCTTTGTCTGATCGTCGAGTTTCAGTTCGGCTTGCGATTCCTCGCCGGTCTCCAGATACTCGCTGCGATGCACGCGCCCGCCTTCGGTGAGATCGCGCTTGGCGTCGCCGAGTGTGGCTACGACTTCGCGTTTGATGAGAACTGCGGTCCCGATTTCCGGCGCGGCATCACCAGCGGTTGCACTGACCGGCGCACTTACCGAGAGCGCGGCACAAAGCACAAGGCGAAACGACCTGCTGCGCAACGCACCAGGCTCAACTGCAACCCGCATGAAATCATCCGAAGTTTGCGTTCCCCACACACATATCCATGTGTATCATGCGTTTCGAGCCATATCCACGGATGTCTTGACCAAGGATGTCTTGACCAAGGATGTCTTGACTAAGAATGCTGCACGAGGGGGCGCCGGGCGATCGCCGGGTTAGTGTCAGAACTGCCTATTGGTTGATCATCTTTGCCGTTGTTGCGGCGTGTGTTGCGGTGCGTCAGATCGACCCAGGCTTCATGGCGCGCTTGCGTCTGCTCGGTTTCGATATCCTTCAGCAAACTCTGCCGCGTAGCCCGGATCCACGCTATCCGGTTCGCATTGTCGACATCGACGAACGCTCGATAAAGGCATTCGGTAGTTGGCCGTGGCGGCGAGAACTTCTGGCGCAATTGCTCGACAATCTCGTCGCCTCGGGGGTCCGGGTTGTCGTGTTCGACATGGTGTTTCCTGATGCAACCGGCGGCCCACTCGATCAGCTGCCTGCGGCGTTGCGGGATGCACCGGAACTCAGTTCGCTCATGAACAAGCTGAGAGCGGCGGGAACCGCTGACGAGACCTTCGCGAGAGCCATCGGCAAGATTCCCACAGTCCTCGGTATCATCGGCACGTCGCAGCCTGGCGCTGCGCTCCCGAGAGCCAAGGCATCCTTCGCCACCATCGGCGATAGCGCCCGGGATTTCGTGCCCAATTTCTCGGGTGCATCTGCCAACCTGCCGGCCTTGGCAGACGCGGCTGCCGGCATCGGTGCATTGAACTGGTTTCCCGATCATGATCAGATTTTGCGGCGTATTCCAGTTGTGGTGGGCCTCTCCGATAGCCTCTACCCCTCGCTCGTCGCAGAGACCATCCGCGTCTTCAATAGCGCAAAGACGCTGCGTGTACGCTCTGCCGGCGATGGTGGCTTTGCAGGCAATCGAGGCATCACGACCGTCGCTATCGGCGAAAGCGTAGTTCCGACGGATCGCGATGGCCAGCTCTGGCTCTGGTTCTCACGGCATGACGCAAAGCGCACGATTTCTGCGGCCGATATCCTCCAAGGCAAGGCTGTGCGCAACGAACTTGATGGGCGCGTCGCGATCATTGGCACAAGCGCTCCCGGGCTCTTGGATTTGCGCGCTACACCGCTCGATCCCGTGATTTCTGGGGTCGAGATCAACGCACAGGCCATTGAGCAACTGCTGGCGCATCGTCTCCTTGTGCGGCCCGACTACGCCGTTGGCATGGAAATCGTCCTTAGCATTGCTTCGGCGTTGCTGCTGAGTTGGATCGTCTACCGATGGGGCGCACAAGTCTCGGCGGCAGTTGGTCTTGCCACCATTTGCATAATTTCGTTGGGTAGCCTGTTCGCGTTCTCACGCGGCCTCCTCCTCGACGCAGTGTTTCCGATCATCACGAGTTCTGCCGCATATATTCTTGGGACTGGCTACCTCTATTACGATACGGAAGGCGAGCGCAATCGTGGGCGGGAAGCCTTGCAGCGTATTGCGAGGGAAATGGAAGCCGCCGCTCAGATCCAGCGCACGTTCCTGCCCAAGGAAGCTCTCACCGGTCCCTACGCGAGCAAGTTCGAACTTTTCGCGGTCATGAAGCCCGCCAAGGCCGTGGGCGGAGACTTCTACGACTATTTTTTCGTAGCCGATACCAAACTTGGAATTGCCGTAGGCGATGTCTCCGGCAAAGGTGTCCCGGCAGCTCTATTCATGAGCGTCTCGAGAACGGTCCTGCGCACCATGGCCTTCGAGAGGGACGAGCCGGGGACGGTTCTGTCGAAGGCGAACGCAATCCTATCGCGTGATAACGCCGAAGGGATGTTCGTCACGATCTTCTATGCGGTGCTCGATCTCGAGACTGGTATCTTGACATTCTCGAGCGCGGGGCACGATGATGGAGTATTGGTGATCGGCTCGAGCAAGTGCGAACCGCTAGGCCATTTGGGCCCCGCCATTGGGCTTATCGACGCTGCGCACTATCCAACCTCAACACGCAGTCTTGCCCCAGGTGACACCCTGGTGCTGCTGACGGACGGCATCACCGAGGCCTTCAACGCGGATGGCCGCGTGTTCGGTAGCGACCGCGTCCTGCAATCCATAGCGCGGCGGGCGCACATGAGCGCCGAGGATATTGTTCAATCGCTCACGAGCGAGGTTGGGCACTTTTCGGAAGGAGCCGAACAGTCCGACGATATCACGTGTGTCGCAATGCGATTCAATGGTTAGGCCGCTTCGCACACGATCTTGAGCCGGTTAAGTCCACAAAATCGCCCATAGCGGATGCGGCTGGCGCGCTCCTTGATGAGCGCGATGCCATATCCGCCAGGCTCGGCCGTCGTTAGATTGCGATTAGCGGGCGGCTCCCACGTTCTGAGATCGAAGTATGATCCGTTGTCAATGATCCTTGCGGCAGCACGGCCGGGCCGCAGGCGGATCTTGACGACCATCCACGGGTGGGCGGTTTTCTTGAATCCATAGTTGATTAGATTTGCCAGAACCTCGTTGATGCAGAGCTTGAGGTCAGCTGCCAGCGGTTTTTCGATGCCGCTTTCGGCACACTTTTGATCGAACCACCCATTGAGCCGCGACACCTCGGCAGCAGTAGGAGTAAGGCGGATTTGATCCGCCAAATTCATTTACTGCACTCTGCGACTGCGGCTTTCTCGTCCGCGACGACAGGAATGATCGTGTCGATGCCAGTCGAGCGCAGCACCTTGCGCGCCTCCGCCGTTGGACTGAAGACGACAAACCGTCCACTTCTGCGGCCAATTGCGCGCGCCGCCTTTACAAGAACGCGGATGCCGATCGAGGCTAGGAAAGTCACATCCGCAAGGTTGACAATAACCTTGTTGTGCGCGCCGGAAATGACACTGAATGGCATGTCAATTTCGCCGGCACCGGCCATGTCGAGGGCGCCGGTAAGCTTCACCATCAAAATGTCACCTGGCAGTGTGGTCCGTTCCAAACGCATGTTTTTACCCAGATCTCCGTGACGTGGTCTGCCCGCACGGCCTGGACGGCACTTGGCGGGCACAGCGGCGTATTGATAGCCGCTTATGTAGCGTCCGGCTCGAAAAAAGAGCCAAGGAATGTAGACCCCAGTGGCTAGTAAGGTCGAACGCCTGCAGGCCAAGGGGTTCTTGACATCATTTTGGGGTTGAGATGTTCCGAACGGCGTTGCCGTTGCTATCGAGGCGCGGCGAGCACGTGCCGACGCTAGCCTGGCGATTGACATCGCCGCGCTGGTAGGTCGGCGCACTTGTGAGGTTGGCACACAACCGATGTGCTCAATGTGTCGACGCTTGTGCCGGAGTGAGGGCAAGACCCGACGTACAGACGGTGCAGGAGAGGTTATTCGTCCTGGCCAGGCCGCGTTTTCGTAAACTATGACGCGTCTGCATCTCCATCTTAGCTTCGGCTTGGAGGCCATCAACGTCGCGTTGGACGGCAGCGACGGCCAACGTGCGGCCGCCCCGCTTGTAGTGCACGAGGCAGTCGCGGGCGACTGGATCGCCCTCGATGCTCACCTCGTCCCAGCTCTCCGCATGACCTACGTAGCTGATCAAGACGTCAAAGTGTTGGCTCCAAAAGAATGGGACCGCCGTAAATTTCTCGTGGGCACCAAGCATATTGCGCGCGGCCGTCTGGCCCTGGCGCTCTGCCACGACCCAATGTTCCACGCGAATGCGTCCTGCGCGCGGATCTGGCCAGCACGCGATATCCCCTGCGGCGAAGATACCCGGCGCGCTCGTTTCCAAGTAGGCGTTGACGGTCACGCCGCGATCAATCGTTAGGCCGGCCCCTTCGGCGATGGCAGTGCGTGGTCGGACCCCGATCCCCGCCACAACGAAATCAGCCTCGATTACCTCTCCACTCTTCAGCACCACCCGCTTGCCGTCGATCGCGCCAGCCATGCCCCCCAGATGAAAGACGACGCCATGTTCTTGGTGAATAGTGCGAACCATCTCGCCCAGCTGCGGCCCCAGCACACGCTCCATTGGGCGCGTCTCGGGTGCCACCACGTGCACTTCGATCCCGCGCGCACGCAGGGATGCTGCAACTTCGAGCCCGATGAAGCTGGCGCCCAGCACAACCGCGCGCTTGGCGTTGTGCGCCTGCGCGATGATGGCGCGGCAGTCAGACAATGAGCGCAATGTACGGACATTGAGCTGGTCTGCGCCCGGGATGGAAAGGCGCACCGGCTCGGCGCCCGTCGCCAACAGCAACCGGTCATAGCTGAGCTTGCTCCCGTCCGTGAGGGTGACCTCCCGATTGTGGACGTCGATGCTCGCGGCCGTTGTGCCGAGCCGCAGCTCGATGTCCCTTTCCGCGTAAAAGCTCTCGGACTGGAGTGGCACCCAGTCCTCGGGGGCGTTGCCGGCAAGATAGTCCTTCGAGAGGTTGGGACGGTCGACGGGCGCGGCGGCATCGCTGCTGAGCATGACCAGGCTGCCGCAGTAGTGGTGCCTGCGCAGAGTTTCGGCTGCGGCAAAACCTGCTGCGCCACCACCCACGATCACGATGCGCTCGAGCGCGCCGGCACCCGTCGGGGTAGGCGTCCGTCGCGCTGTGGATGGTGGCTCCACCTTCCCCTGCACAAAGATCCGGCCATCGCGTTGCTCAACCCTCCAGCAAGCCACCGGAGCGAAGGCTGGCGCGTGCAGAGCCTCGCCAGTACGCAAGCTGAAGCAGGCGTGATGCCAGGGGCAGCGGACGGTCTCGCCGACGACAAGCCCCTCGGCCAGCGGCCCGCCATAATGCGTGCACTTGGCACCGATCGCAAAAACTGTCCCGCCAGAGCGAGCAAGTAGAACAGCATCGCCGCCGACGTGGCCCGCGATCATTGCCTTGTCGGCTAGATCTCCAGCAGCGATTCCCTGCGCGAGGTCTGGACCGGTTGCTTCTGATTGGGAGGACGCCATGGCAATCTCCTCTCGATCCGCGACCGAGCCGAATGCGGCTGGCGCTGTCGACACATAGATGCACAAGCGATCGGAAGGTTCCCGCACCGCCGGCCGGAAATCGGGAACCTTTTGCCCGTCTCGCCATCCAATGGCCGACAGCACCCCACATTCGGTAAACGGTGGCGTTCACAACATGGAGAGCGGAATGGATGGACTGGTAGGGATGGATGCGCGAAGGGACGGGCCGGTTCCTGAGGGTTTGGCGGTTGAAAGGCCTCGCGAACGGCCATCTCGCGGCGAGGCGGAGCAGGCAGTCCGAACCCTCATCCGGTGGGCCGGCGACGATCCAGACCGCGAGGGCTTGCTTGATACACCGGCGCGCGTCGCACGCGCCTACGAGGAATGGTTTGCCGGCTACCGCGAAGATCCAGGCGAGCATCTCGCGCGCACCTTCGAGGATATCTCGAGCTACGATGAAATGGTCATCTTGCGTGATGTCCGCCTCGTGTCGCATTGTGAGCACCACATGGCGCCGATTTTCGGGCGTGTCTGTATCGGCTATTTGCCGCGTAACAAGATTGTGGGGATCTCAAAGCTTGTACGTTTGGTGCGCGGGTATGCTCGACGACTGCATATCCAGGAGGCATTGACGGCACGGATTGCCGATACGATTGATCAGGTGCTGACACCGAAAGGTGTCGCCGTGGTCATTGAGGGTACGCATGGCTGCATGACCAGCCGCGGCGTCGAGCAAGCCGAGGCAACCATGGTGACGAGCCGCATGCTCGGCGTGTTTCGCGACCGTGCCGAAACGCGGCAGGAGTTTCTGGCGGCCATAGATTTGCGTCGCCCTGTCCGCTCGCCGAATGTGAGCGCATAACGAATGGCATCAGCTGCGAAAGTGCATCGCAATGCGGACACGACATGTAGAACAGTCTCAAGGCCTGGATGCGCTGGATGACCTCGAATTGGTTCGGTTCGCTCTGCAACGAGATGGGGCGGCGTTCCGGGTCATCATGCAGCGACACAACCAGCGTCTCTATCGGGTCGCTCGTGCCATCGTTCACGACGAGAGCGAGGCTTAGGATGTGGTTCAGGAAGCCTACGTGCGAGCATTCGGCAGCCTCGGTCAGTTTCGCGGTGACTCGACCCTGGGAACCTGGCTCACGCGCATTACACTCAACGAGGCCTTGGGACGGGTCCGACGACAGCGTCCCATGGTCGACCTGGAGGTGCTTGATGCGCATGCCGCTGCATCCAAAATAGTGGCATTTCCGCTAATGCCGGCCGACAGCAATCCGGAGCGCACCGTCGCACACCGCCAAATCCGCCAGCTCATCGAGCGTGCGATCGACGGTCTACCCGAGATCTTTCGCGTGGTGTTCGTTATGCGCGATGTGCAGGATATGAGCGTGGAGGAGACGGCAGATCTCCTCGGCCTTCCAGCGGCAACCGTCAAGACGCGACTGCATAGGGCACGGCGCCAATTGCGCCGGATGCTCGACGATCAGCTGGCGTCGACCCTGAACGATGCCTTCCCGTTCGATGGTAAGCGGTGTCAAAGGACCTCGGACAACGTGTTGCGGCGATTGCAGCTGGCGTAGCTCGCACCTTCGCCTCGAGAAGCCGCCTGTTGCGCTTTTCGCCGCTGCTAGGTGGTACGTTAGCGTACGGTCTTGGTCAGGCTACAGAATTGTCGAGTTGAAGAGCGGCCCTTGGGTAGAAGGCGATGCAATAGTTGGCGCTTGCCATCAATTCAAATGATGATGTGGGAGCCACTATCGATGTCGTGCGTCTGGCACGATCATTCGGGCCGGTGGCCAGCGCACCTGGGCGATCGACCAATGCAACCACAGAGCGGTCGGAAGGCGCTAATGCCGCTCCCGAGAGGAGGTACTTTTGCCTCTGTCCCTCTCGTGTGGGACCCATGCAGACGACCAGGTCTTTTGCCACGCCTCAGCTGCCTCGAACCAGAGCATCCAGGGCGCCATTGGCCCGAAGGCCTGAAAGCTCGGTGCAAAAGCTTCAGGCTTCCGCATGAGATGGTAGCCGATCAAACGCGGCCCACCAGTCGGTTGCTTTGTCGCGGCAAGCTGCTGCTTCCAGGTCTCCATGATCTCGTCGATCGCCTTGACCTGCATTTGCGCCACGCCGCTGATGGCCTCACGGTTCGCCGAAATGATTTCGTCAGACCAGCCCATCATGCGGGTTGTCTTCGCGAACTGATCCAGCACCTTGCTCAGATAGCGCTTGTTGGCGTTCTCGACTTCTTCTCGCCAGTTCGCGAGAGCATCGAAGGTCGTCGCCAGCGCCTTCTTCATCTCATCGGGCAGTCCAGCAACATCGCCAAATTCATTGGCATTGGCCATGATCTCCTCCCTTCACAGGGTCTGCTCGATCTTCGGTGGGCGGTTTGCCAATCGCCATCGGGCGAAACCCGAAATCTTGCCGGGCCAGCTCCTCAGGGTTCGACGCAATCAGATATGCGGGTTCTTCCCTAATGCATTTCGATTACGATCGGCTGTCTGCTAGCTGCACCGGCCTGGAGGCAATTCGTGTATTGCCTGCAAGATCACTGGACGCGCCACATCGACGTGCGCGCACGGTCGCTGCCGGTCCTGCCGAAGCCGGTGAATGTCAAGCAGGGGGAACTGAGTGAACCCACCTGCTTCATCACCGACGCACGTCGAGCTTCGTTTCGAGATGTTGGCTATAGCGCGACATCGGGAAAAACATGGCGAAGTAGACGAGCGAGACGGCGATAAACATCTCGAGACCGAATGCCACTGGTGGTAGCGCTGTTCGTGACCTTTCTGACCGTCTTGGCGATTGTCGCGTCTTTCCCTGACGCTATTGGCCTGCCGGCGCGATCAGAGGGGCCGAAGACGCACCAGCCCGCGGGCTGCTTTCGGTGCGGCATCTGGCCTTTCTTCGGCAGCCTCGTCGACTTTTCGCGCCACTAAGGCTTATGGCTTGTGCGATTTCAGACGCATAGCCATCTGAATTAGCTCTGCGAAGCGGTTTGCTTGCATTCGCTCCATGGCCGATTCGCGGTAGTGCTCGACCGTTCGCGGGCTGATGCCCAGTTGGGCGGCGATCTCCTTATTCGACTGACCTTGGATCGCCAGGTCCATGACCTGGCGCTGACGCTCCGATAGCTCCGCATAGCGTTTGCCGAGCTCTGCAAGCTGCCGATCTTCCTCCAGCTTGTCCCGATTGCGCGTGACGGCTTCGCCGATGCTGGAAGCCAAGCGTCGATCGTCGATCGGCTTCTCGATGAAATCAAATGCGCCCGCCTTGATGGTGGACACGGCCATGTCGATGTCGCCGTGTCCGGTGATGATGATCAATGGCAGGCTGGGCATGCGCCGTGCCAGGGCTACCTGCAATTCGACTCCGGACATACCGGGCATCCTGACGTCGCTGACGACACAATCGAACAGCCCGCCTGCCTCGAGTTCATCCAGGAATGGTTTGGCAGCCCTGAAGCAGGTAACGGCAAGACCTCTTCGGCGCAGATAGTTCTGCAAAGAGTCAAGAATGGCATCGTCGTCATCGATCAGCGCAACCGTGATTTTATCCGGCATGGTAACCTTCTTCAGCAATCGGCAGCGTGATGGCCACGCTTGCTCCGTCCGGGCTGCTGTTGATCAACAAGGTACCGCCGTGCGCCTCCGCGATCGACCGGCATAGCGACAATCCGATGCCCAGCCCCTCCGCCTTCGTCGTAGACAAAGGCGTCGGCAAGCTGATGTTGATACCGGGGCCGAAGCCGGGGCCGGTGTCATGAACACCT
>Ga0075418_10004208_pt1 | contig 16405 bp, 12 predicted proteins | sample SoiMetdeltSBSDD2_FD_81776 | JGI IMG/M metagenome (GOLD analysis project Ga0075418, IMG submission 81776) | Bulk soil microbial communities from a Populus tree surrounding site in Tennessee, USA - Soil MetaG P. deltoides SBSDD2 | ecosystem: Environmental > Terrestrial > Soil > Tree plantation... | reverse complement strand
GTGTGCCGGGTCCATGACGTCGGCGAGGCCGACGGACAGCATTTCCTCTCCATGGAGTACGTGGATGGCGAGAATCTGGGATCGCTGCTGCGTCGTGTCGGGCACTTGCCCCAGGAAAGGGCGGTCCAGGTGGCGCAGCAATTGTGCGCCGGGCTCGCCGCCGCCCACGAGCAAGGCGTCCTGCATCGCGACCTCAAGCCTGCCAACGTCATGATCGATGGGCGCGGCCAAGTGAAGATCACCGACTTCGGTCTCGCCAGCCTCATGGACGAGCTGCCGTCGGACATCCGGTCGGGCACGCCAGCATACATGGCGCCGGAGCAGTGGTCCGGCCAGACGATCGGTGTCCACAGCGACATCTATGCGCTGGGACTCGTGCTCTACGAGTTGTTCACGGGAAAGCCCGTCTTCGCTGGTCGCACCCCGGAAGAGGCAGCTCGCCTGCATCGTGATGCCGAGCCCACGAGCCCCGCCAGCCTGGTGGAGGACCTCGATCCGGCCGTGGAACGGGTGATCATGCATTGCCTGGAGAAGGACCCGGAGGACCGACCGGCGTCGGTGCGCGCCGTCGCGGCGGCCCTGCCGGGGGGAAATCCTCTGGCTGCCGCTCTCGAGGCCGGCGAGATCCCTTCTCCCGAGCTCGTTGCCCTGGCCCAGAAGAGCGGCACCTTGCGCCCGGCCCTGGCTTGGGCGCTCCTGGCCGCGGTGCTGCTGTTCCTGGGGGCGAACATCTTCTTGGGCGGGCGCACGCTCCTGGTGCGGAGGGTGCCGCTCGAGAAGTCGCCGCAGGTCCTCGAGGCACAAGCGCGTCAGCTCCTCGTCGACCTGGGCTACACCGCGCCCCCTGTCGATGCCATCTCGGAGTTCGTACCGAACCTCCCCTACATCGAGCATCTGGACCGGGCGCAAACGGCAAACTCCACACGTTGGAGCGTGCTGCGGCAGGCGCAGCCGGCGGCCTTGCGCTTCTGGTACCGCCAGTCGCCGCGTTTGCTCGTGCGCAAGTCGGCGGGAAGCATCGGCGATTGGATGGACGACCCCGAACCGACCTTCCCGGGAGAAGTGCGCGTCGCGCTGGACACGCAGGGACGATTGATCTGGTTGCAGGCGGTCCCGCCCGACTCGGCTGCCAGCGATTCTGCGGCGCGCCGTGGGCCATGGCAGCCGTTGCTGCAGGCTGCCGGGTTCGAAGCGCAGCACATGAGGGCGGTGGAGCCCTCGTGGACACCGCCGGTTTTTGCCGATGAACGCGCCGCCTGGATCGGCAGCTACCCCGAGGCCCCGGAGACGGCGATTCGTGTCGAGGCCGCGTCCTATCAGGGCCGGCCAGTCTCCTTCCGGATCATCGAGCCCTGGAACCGTCCCGCCGTGGCGCCCCCGCTGCACCGAAGCTTCTGGAAACGGGCGTCGGAACAGGTCGAAACGGGTTGGTTCCTGGTGGTCATGCTGGGTGCTTCCTTCGTGGCGTGGCGCAACGTCCGACTCGGACGCGGCGACCGCAAGGGCGCCTTGAGGCTCGCCCTGTATCTGGGCGCCCTGCGGTTGCTTTGGATGTTCGGCCAGCACCACCTCCCGTCGCAGGACGAGTTGACGATCTTCATGGCGAATCTGGCCTGGGCTTGCTACCGCATCTGCGTGGTGTGGGTCTTCTACCTGGCCTTCGAGCCTTACGCGCGCCGACTGTGGCCGCACATGATGGTGTCCTGGGTGAGGTTGCTCAAGGGTCGCTGGCGCGATCCTCTCGTCGGACGTGACCTGATGGTGGGTTTGTTGTTCGGCCTCACGTTCGCTCTGGTCGTTCGCGGTTCCATACTTCTTCCTGGAGCGCTCGGAGGGCGCATCGCAGCTCCCGAGCATGAGATCTGGACCTCCGAGGCGCTGCGCGGAACCCGCTTCGTCCTCTCGTCCATGGCCGGGCTGCACACCCAGGCGGTCCTTTCCACCTTCACCGGGATCCTGTTCCTGCTCGTCCTGAAGCTCCTCGTGCGCAAGACCCGGCTCGCCTGCGTCCTCTTCGTGGGCCTCGCCGTCGTGATGTTCAATCCCAATACGGGGGAGCCCATCGCCTTCGTCGCGAGCATGTTGGTCATCTGCGTGCTGTTCTTCCTCGTGCTGTTCCGCTTCGGCTTCCTGCCCATCATGCTGGGGTTCACCGTGAGCGATCTCGTCCGCGCCATGCCGCTCACCTTCGACCTCTCGGCCTGGTACGCGCAGGCGAGCTTGTTCCCCATCTTGCTCCTGGTGGGATTGGCGCTGTACGCAATGCGCGCCGCCATCGCCGGGCAATCTCTCTTCCACGATCCCGTCTTCGACGCGCGCGCCGTGGCGAAACCGTAGGGGCCGGAGCCCGAAAAGAGCCGGAGGCGCCGCCTCGCTCCCGTCGCTTGCCTCGGTTCGAGGGAGGGGCTAGAGTCCGGGCCACCGAGCCCATCGCCGTCGCGGCGGCGCCTGGCGGGCGCGCCGCCCGACCAGGTGCAGCACGCTCGAAGAAGCGGCTTCCCCAACCGGAGTGGCGCATGAATCCGAAAGAACTGTTCGCAGCGCACATCGACACCGTGTGCGAGCACACGGAAAAAGCTCTGGCCGTGGCCGCGGCGAGCGAAGCTGCCTACGACGGCATCGTCTTCCACGCCGGAACCCAGGACAGCTATCACGCCGACGACAACGCCATTCCTTTCCGGCCGGTGCCGCACTTCGCGCGCTTCGCTCCCGTGCAGGGACCGGAGCACTTGCTCCTCTACCGTCCGGGCCCGGCCCCGCGCCTCTTCCAGGTGGTGCCCGAGGACTATTGGTACGAGCCGCCGGCGGAGCCGCAGCACCCCTACGCCGAGGTGCTCGAGGTCGAGCGTGTCGGGTCGCGCGAGGAAGCAGCCAAACGCATGGGGGACGTCTCGCGCTGCGCCTACATCGGCAACAACCCGCGGGCCGCGGCGGCACTGCGCATCCCGCTGCCGCAGATCGAGCCGAAGACCTTGGTCGCAGCCCTCGACTGGTACCGCGGCTTCAAGACGCCTTACGAAGTGCATTGCATCCGCGAAGCGGGACGCCGGGCCGCCGAGGGGCACCGGAAAGTGCGCGGCGGTTTCGCCGCGCGCGCCAGCGAACGACGCCTGCACGCCGACTACCTGGAAGCCACGGGGATGCTGGAGCTCCACTCTCCCTACACGAACATCATCGCCTGGGACGAGGCTGCCGCCATCCTGCACTACCAGAGCAAGCGCACCAGCTCTCCGAGCCCAGGCGCCGTACTCCTCATCGATGCCGGCGCCGCCGAGCACGGCTACGCCAGCGACGTCACCCGCACCTACGCCAACGACCGGGCCCATCCGGTGTTCCGCGCCGCCCTGGACCGCATGGAGACCCTGCAGCGCGAGCTCGTGCAGAGCGTCCGCCCGGGTGGCTCTTACGTCGACCTGCAGGCGCAAACGCACCGCGGCGTGGCCGCCATCCTCTGCGACCTCGGCGTGCTGAAGGCGAAGCCCGACGACGCCGTCGCCCGCGGCCTGACGCGTCCCTTCTTCCCGCACGGCGTGGGCCATCATCTCGGGCTGCAGGTGCACGACGTCGGTGGCCGGCAGACCGATCCGCGGGGCGACCGGCGCGACCCGCCGCCGGGGGATCCGTATCTGCGCACGACGCGGGACCTCGACGTGGGGCACGTGCTCACCGTCGAGCCCGGCCTCTATTTCATCCCCATGCTTCTCGAGCCCTATCGCACTTCTGCCGATGCCGCTTTCGACTGGAAGCTCCTGGACCAGCTCATCCCCTATGGCGGCATCCGCATCGAAGACAACGTGCTCGTCACCGCGAAGGGGCAAGAGGACTTGACGCGTCCGCTCATCCCGGGACACCGGGAGGGCTGAGGTCCGACGTGCGCCGTTCGGCCCACACGACCCGCTCCCATGGGGGCGGGCTTCATCCCCTGCATGTCTTCTCCGGGCGCAAGAACGCCGGGACCTTGCTGCCGCCAGTGCGCTCGCAGCTCATCCTGCGCTGGAGCGCTCGCGCCTGCAGCGTTCTCGTCCTGGGCTCCCTCCTGGCCTTCGCGATCGGGACACGCCTCGATCTGTCGGCCCTGCAAGGGCGCGAACGCTTGCTGATGGGTTTGCTGGGGGGAACGTGCCTGGGATTGCTCCTGGCCTGGCGCTGGGAGGGCTGGGGAGGCGCGTTGTCCTTGCTCTCGCTCGGAACCTTCCACTTGGTCGAATGGGCCGCCACCGGGACATGGCCCGGTGGCTGGGCCTTCCCGGTGCTCGCCATGCCGGGGGCGCTCTTCGTCAGCGCACGCCTGGTCGGCGCCTACCGCGGCACCCGCCGCTCCTGAAGGAGGCGAGCAGCCGACACTGCCTGGCGCAGGAAAAAGGCGGGGCAGATCGCTCTGCCCCGCCCCCTGACGAGTGGCCTCTGCCTGCCCTGCCTTACTTCATCAACACCATCTTGCGTGCGATGTCGACGCCTGGAGAGGTGAGACGGTAGAAGTACGTACCCGAGGCGAGACCCTTGGCGCTGAAGGAGCGCTCGTAGGCGCCAGCGGGAAGCTCTTGGTCGACGACGGTTGCCACCGCACGACCGTTCGTGTCGTAAATCGTCAGCGTCACATGCCCCCGAGTCGGAACGGCGAACCGGATCGCGGTCATGGGATTGAACGGGTTCGGGACGTTCTGCTCGAGCGCACCGAGACGCGGCAGCCGGCGATCGTCGGCCGCATCGGTGACGATGTCCGCTTGCGGGTTGAACGTGGTCCAGCAGGCGGTCCACTGATCCGCCATCTCCACGTTCGGATCGAAGGCGCCACGGTACGTGACCACATCCAGGCCCGAGAGGTTCGGGTTGTTGAAGTCCGCCGTGCCGATGAGGATCGACCCTCCGGCAGGAACGGGATTCGGATCATTCAAATTCGTCATGTCCGTCAGCCCGAGGGTGCTCGGGTTGCGCGGCGCACTGCCGTTGTTGTTGAACGACGGCGTGTCGAAGAAGGCCTCGACGCCGGCCCAACGCGTGTGATCGTGCACCGAAGCGGATCCCGTAGGCATGAGCGTGGCGGCGATGCTCACATTGCGCCACTGCACGATGCCATCATTCGCCGCCTGTTGCGTGGTAGCGTCCCGCAAGCTCAGGCCCCAGAAGTAGCCCAGGAGCGCCGTGTTGTAGACCTTCAGGTGGCTCGACCGCCGCTGCACGGCACTGTACTGGAAGGTGTTCCCGATCGGCGTCGTTCCGATCAGGGCGTCCGTGCGTTCCGGCCCGACGAGCGTCGCGTTGCTGAAGACCACTTCGGTGAAAGGCGTCGCCGTCGAGGTCGCAGAGGCATCGTTGTCCGACTCGCATCCGTTGCTCTCGCCGGTCGGATCCCAGTAGTTGGGATCCTTCATGCCGAAGAGGAACTGGCACTTGCCCGAGAAGCCGAAGTCGGTGTCGAACTCGTCATCGGTACCGCCGAAGGCGACCAAGTACTTGCAGTTGACCGTGCCGCCGAACCACTCGTAGGAATCATCGAACGAGTAGCTGACCTGCACATGGTGGATCTCCGTCCCCGAGCCGACCCCGCCCATGGTCAGACCATTCACCTCGTTGTTCAGCTGGAAGCGGTAGCCGGGGTACTCGATGCGGACGTACTTGAAGCTACCGCTGTTGTCGTTGGCCACGTTGCCGCCGTAGCTGCCCTTGATGATCCCACCTTCGATCAAGGGCTCCACCTTGTTGGCCGGCGCCTTGCCCAGGATGATGACGCCACCCCAGTCGCCGCGGTTGCGCTGGCCCGCCGGCTTCAGGCTGGTGAACACGATGGGCTTGCAGCGTTGGCCGCTGGCCAAGATCTGCGCGCCGCGCCGGATGACGAGGCAGGCGGCGGTGTCCCCGCGCACCACGGTGCCCGGTTGGATGGTGATCGAGGTCAGGGAGTCGACGTGGTACTGCCCGGTCAGCGTGTACAGGGTGTCCGCATACAAGACGCGGTTACCCACCTGATGGTACACGGTGCGGCCGCTGTTGAGACCCGGACCGATCACGACCGGGCCGTGGATGGGTTGCGCCTCGGCTGCCGCGCCCCACGCGACAGCCAAGGCCAAGAGCAGAGAGCTTTTTTTCTTCACTGACATACCTCCAGGATTCCACGCTGTCTCGAACCGCATGCTGTGAAGGCCAGCGTCGCTCGGCGACCGGGGCGCTGGCCTCGTTCCGCCCCCCCCTCGGCACAGTCCACTGCGGCCGTGGTCGCCCTTGTCCTCATAAACCGAGAGCGAACTGCAACGACCAAATCGGTGCTCGCTCGTATCGCGCCCAGGTCGATCTCTCGGGCCCGGTCGTGTACACCTCGTCCTCGCCGAACAGATTCCTGACCGAGAGCTTGCCTTCCCAACGGGAGAGGAATCCCTGCGTGAGCGCGATCTCGAGCAGATCGCGGGATTCCTCGTAGACGTCCTCGTCACGTGTGTCACCCACGGCGTCGAGCCGCCGGCCCACTTTGCCGTACAGGACGTTGACGGACGTCCGTGTGCGCGGCTCGGAGTAGAGCAGCGAAACGTTCACCGACCAGGGGGATTGCCCCTGCATGACCCGTGTCTGCTGCGTGATGACGGGGTTGCCGGAAGGGTCCGTGCGCGAATCGGTGTACTCGATCTCGGACCAGATCCGGGTGTAGTTGCCGGTGACGGAGAAAGGCGCGAAGGCCGAACCGAAGGATCCGAGCCCCTTGCGCGCCTCGAGCTCGAACCCGTAGTTCTTGCCTTCGGGTGAATTGAACCAGGTACGAACGAAGCGCTCCGGAGAAGGAATCAGCTGCTCCTCGATGGCATCTTCCAGCTGCTTGTAGAAGAAGCTGCCCGCCAAGACCTCGCCCACCTGCGGGAAGAACTCCAGCCGCACGTCGTAGTTGTCGATGAGGGCTCGGCGCAGATTGGGATTCCCCTGCACGTTCTGCTCGTTGTCGAAGTCGTAATAGAGCACGTCCGCCAGCTCCCGGAACTCCGGGCGGTTCACCGAGCGTCCATAGGCCAGTCTGAGATTCGCTTCTTCCGTGGCGATCCAGGTCAGGTTCACCGAGGGCAGCCAATCGGTGTTCACGACCTTCGCGACCGTGAGATTCGTGCTGCCACTTTCCGGCTTGCTGCGCACCTCGATGTCCGAGTCTTCGACGCGGACGCCGCCGGCCAAGCGCAGGTTCTGTCCACCGAGAGTCTGGGGGCGGTCGACCATGCCGTAGGCCGCCCCCAGCTTGTGCTCGCCGTCATACGCGCCCGTGAAGGTGGTGATGGGGATGAACTGGAACTTGCCGGCACCGTAGTGGCTCGGGTCAAAGATCGTCTGGATCGGCTGCACGAGATACCCGTAGTTCTCCGGCGCGAGCCGCGACGGGTCGCTCGAATAGGCGTCGATGCCGTAGGTGCGGGTACGCCGATCCAGCAGACCGCCGGTCTTGAGCTTCGTCCCGCCGAACGGCAGGGTGAAGTCGGCCCCACCGCCCGTGGCTTCCTCGTCCAGGTCGGCCCACGTGCGGTAGTTGTTCTTGAGGGCGCTTCCCCCGGGCCTCAGCTCGTACTCCACTTCCTTGCGATTCGGCTCCTCCGCCTTGGATCGCGAGTAGTGCACCCGCCACTCCCCCAGCAGTCCGTGGAGCGACGGGATCTTGTGCTCCCCACCGAACTGCCCGAGGTAGAAGCTGCGCTGGTCCCATTCCGTGGTCTGTTTGTTCTGGAACTCACCGCTCGCGGGCAGGCCCGAGGAAAGGTTGATCTTTTCCTCGGCGGACTGATTGAAGTTGTTCTTGAAACTGAACTTGTGCAGGCCGCGCAGCTTGTAGTTGAGGTTGAGGAGTCCACCCCAGAGGACGAACCGCTGATAGCGTGTGCCCTCGAACGAGAAGAGTGGCACTCCCTGGTAGCTGGGACGCTGCTCGAAGTTGCTGGTCAGATAGCCGTTGCGGTAGGAGATGGCGCCGACGTAGCCCACCTCGTCGCTGCCCAAAGCGAAGCGATCGCCGTACGAAGCGTTGACGACCGAGTTGACCGGCGCCTTGCCGTCCGTCAGCGCCCAGTCGTTGGGGAGAACGCCGGCGAGCGCGTTGCCCTGCACAGGCGGTTCAGGCAACGCCCGGCTGCCGTCGTCGATCCCGAGCCAGTCATGACCGCCGCCGGCGGAATACCGCTTCGGCCGCGTGGTCGTATCGACGTCCCACCCCAGCCCTGCCTGAACCCGACCGGTCCGCTGGGTGGGGAAATCGAGGGTGTTGACCTGCACGAGACCGCCGCTGAAGTCCCCCGGCAGGTCGGGGGTGGCGGTTTTGACCACCACGGTGTTCTCGAGTAGGTTAGCCGGCACGAGATCGAAGGAGAAGCTCTTGCGGTCGACGTCGGTGTCGGTGCTGGTGACGCTGACGCCGTCGAGCGACGTGCTGTTGTAGCGATCCGTCACCCCACGCACGAAGACGAACTTGTTGTCGACGATGGAGACGCCGGTGACGCGCTTGAGCGCGTCCCCGGAGGTGGCGTCGGGCGAACGCTTGATCTGCTCGGCGCTCACGGCATCGCCGATGGTGGCCGCCTTCTGCCGTTCCGAGAGCACCGCGGCTTCGGTGGAAAGGACGCGCTGGGCCGAGACCACGACTTCTTCCTTCGCCTCTTCGACCTCCTCGCCCAGCGACACGTCGTACTGCACCGTTTCCCCGGCCTTGACGATCACGCCTTCGATGACCTTGGAGGTATAGCCGATGTAGGAGACGCGAAGCTGGTACGTCCCGGCCGGGACGTTGCGGATCGTGTACTTCCCTTCGACGTCGACGACGGCGCCCAGCGTCGTGCCCACCAGCAGCACGTTGGCGCCGATCAGTTCCTCGCCACTTTTCTGGTCGTGGACTTTCCCAGTCACCGTTCCCGTCTGCGCGAACGCGCGGCCTGGGAAGGGCAGCAGGATGGCGATCAGGGCGACCATGGCATACCTGCTCATGAGGGGCGCCACCCCTCGTCATGACGTGCCGATTCCAGGATCATTTCGCCGCAGGTCCATTTTCGGACATCACGGATTAACATGGCGTTAAATTCCCCTCATATGTTCGCCAGTAACGAATCCTTGGATCACACGGATGAACATGGCGTTAGATTCCCCTCATGCGTTCGTCGGGTACGGTCCTTGGATCGCGCACAGACGTGCAAGATCCCGCAGGAACCACCGGAAAAATTTGACCAGGGGCGGCACGACAGAGGCAGCACGATCAGTTGTACTGGGCCAGCAGGTCCAACCCCTTTTTCGCGAGCTTGTTGTCGGGGTGCTGCTGGAGTACGACCTCGTAGTCGCGCTTCGCCTCTGCCTTGCGGTTGAGGGACACGAGCGCCTGTGCCCGGTACAGGCGCATCTCGACGTCGGATGGATCCAGGTCGAGCACGCGGTCGAGGTTGGGGACGGCTTGAGCCCAGTCCTTGTCCAGGAGGTCACCGACACTCAGATAACGGTAGGCCTGCAACAGCTCCTGCCGGTATTCCGTTTCCTGTCCGCTCGCCAGCCGAATCACCGCGCCGTAGGTGCGCCGCGCGGCACGCGTCGAATCCTGCAACACGTAGTTGGTGGCGAGAGAGTACTGAGCTGCGACGAACTCCGGACGCAGGAGCACCGCACGCCGCAGGGCCAGGCGGCTGGCTTCGTAGTCCTTGAGCTGCTGCCGGCACAGGGCGACATTCACCAGCGCACTGACCGAAGTCGAGTCCTGGGCGAGCTTGCGTTCGTAGCACTGCGCCGCCTGGGGCCAGCGTTTGAGGCGCATGAACGCCGATGCCGGCTCGGCCCAGTCCACGGACGAGGACGGTTCCTGCAGCGTACGCTCGAACCACGTCGCCGCCTGCGCATCGTCCTTCATGGCCAGGTGGCAGCGCCCCACCGCCACCGCGTCGGCTCCCTGCAGGGGCTGCACGGCATCGGCCTTCTGGTAGTACTCCAGGGCACGCGCGCACTGATCCGTGCCCGCGAGACCGCGGGCGGTCGCCAGGAGGGCCGGGGTCCAGTCGGCGCGGGTGCGCAGCACTTCGGCGCCCGCCGCGGCGAGCGCCGCGAGCTGGTTGGTGCCGGCGAGATCGTCGAGGTACTGGCTCACGACCTCGCTGTCCTCCGGGTGCCGCTGCACGTAGCCCGCGAGCGCTTTGGCCGACGCTCCCGGTTGCTTGGCCATGTGGTAGAGCTTGCCGAGCTGCAGCGCCGCCACGTCGTTCGCAGGATCCTGCCGTAGCACTTGTTGATAGTGCCGTCCCGCCTCCGCCCACCGGCGGTTGCGCTGGTCGATCTCCGCCAGACGCAGACGGGGCTCCACTTGCAACGAGTCCAATTGCAGCGAGCGTCGCAGCTGCTCCACACCCATCGCCTCGGCGCCCTGCTTGAGGTAGGCGTCGGCCAGGGCGGTGTAGACAGCCGGTTCCTCGGGTGCCGCCTCGCGAGCGAGCGTTAGGGTGCGGATGGCCTCGGAGAGGTCACCCCCTACGATTTGCGCTCGCCCCTTCTCGAGCAGTGCCTGACTCGAAGGGGTCTCGTCGCCGGCGCCGCGGCCCCAAACGGGAACGGCGATCACTGTGCAACAGAATATGGCGAGGGCAAGTGCGGGAAGGGACCTCATGATGTCTCTCCTCTCACTTCAGGTGCACGAGTCGCACCGGCATGGTGGCCGGCACGAGCCCGGCATCCAGAACCTGCTTCTGCCCAGGAGCACTGGCGAGGAATGCAGAGAATCCGGCAGCCAGGGACGATCGCTTGTTGAATAGGACGGTGATGGGGTAGTGGAATGGGTACAGCCCACCGTGCACGTTGGCTTGGTGCAGAGCGTGAACGACGGGATGCCCACTGGCGTCGAGGTCGGCAATCGCCAAACAGCGGACCGAACCGGCCGCGGCGGGGGCGACACCGTTCGCCCAACCCGGCTCGCCCGTCGCGGCAGCTGCCTGGATGCCCGCAGCACGAGCTCTCCACGCGGCGACCGAGACGACTCCCAGCGCACCGGGCGAAGTGGCGACGGTCCGGAGCACCTCGCCCTGCGTGGCCTCGATCCGCGTCGGTTGCGGCACATCGAGACCGGGAAAGAACCGCGTTGCGAGCAGCTGCCAGGCGCCTGATTCGCGGTCGGTCAGCACCACGGTGATGGGGCCCGAGAGCCCCGCGGCCGGAAGGGCGCTCCAATCCCGCGTGCGGCCCGCGAGAAGGTCGCCGACTTGCTGCGTCGATACGCTCTCTAGATCGTTCGCCTTGTTGACCAGGAACGCGAGTGCATCCTCACCGATGTCGACGCGTTCGAGCTCCAGCGACGCGAGCGCAGCCTCTTCTTGCGCGTCCGGGGAGCGATCGACGACGACGAGAGCAGCGCTGCCAACGACGACGGCGGCGAAGGCCCGACGGGTCGAGACGGGTCGCACCGTCACCGCCGCCCGCGTGTACAGGCTGTTGAACAGCTCTGCTTGCCGGGCGAGAAGCGGCGCGTGCGCTTCCGAGACCGCGACCTCCAGCTGTCCCTGGGTCGGAGTTTCCCGCGCCTCCGGGTGGCACCCTGCCACGCCGTGCAGGGCGACGACCGCGGCGAGCCACGGACCCATGCTTCTGCCCTCAAGAATCGGCATCACGCTCCCACGACCTCGGTCGGCGCCGTCGCGACTTCAGGCGCGTCACGAAATAGCGATTGATACCCAGGAGCACGAGGACGGCGCCGAAAGCCGAGTCCAGCGTTCTCGAAGCACCGGATTGCCACAGACCCGTCAACAGCACGCCGCCGGCAGCGGCGCAGAGGAGCGCCACTCCGTACCCGACGTAGCGCGAGCTCCTCGACACCTCGATCGCGTTCAGCCCTCGAGGTGAAACGTGAACTTGACGGGAAACCATACGGCCACCGCTCCGGTGTTCATGAGCGCCGGTGTGAAAACCCATTGTTTGGCGGCGTCGATCACCGCTTGGTTGAACGCCTCGGAAGGCGTCTTGAGGATGACGACGTCCTTGACCTTGCCCTCTTTGTCGATCCACAGCTTGGCGAAGACCGAGCCTTCGATCCCGGACTGCTTCGCGGCGTCGGGATAGGCCGGCTCGACACGCGTCACGACCTGCGGCTCCTTTTCGATAGGCACGAAATCCGGCGGGGGTTCCTCCACCTGGATGTTGCCGACGTCCAGGTCTTGCTCGACCTCGGTACCCGTTCCAACGCCTGTGTCCACCACCGGCGCCGCCAGTTCCTCTTGCGTCGGAAACATCTGCTCCGGAGGGGCTTCCTCGTCGGCCACCGGCACCGGGACTCCGATGGTCGGTTTGACCTGCGCCGTGGGCAACGACACCGCCACCGCCGCTGGAGCATTGGCACTGGAGATGGAGGGCGGCGGTCCGAGCTCGCTGTACTTCATGACGCGGACGGTGCGCGTGGGCGGCTCCTCGCCCCCGAAGCGCCCCGCAGCCCACCAACCGCCGACGAGCAGGAAGTGCAGCAAACCGGCGGCAGCGAGAGCCCAAGCCATGTAACGATGCGCGACCAGCTTGAGCTCGCGCGCACCGTAGGCACTGCCGGTGATGAAGTCGATACTCATCGTCGTGCACCACTTTCCCCGCTCACGGACTCGCCGTGCCCTCGATCAGTTGCCGATCGAAATCCCTGAAGGGAGCCAGGCTGAAGCGGGTGATGCTGGCCAGGTTCAGTTCGTCCATGACATCGACCATCGATTTGTACGTGCTCGCGCGGTCCACCTTCACCAAGCAAATCAGTTTGGGATTCGCCGCCAAGCTCTGCACCAGCATCGGCCGCAGCTTCGGGAACTCGATGACCTGGGGCGGCTCGACGCCGAAATTCCAGTACAGCTGGTCCCCTTTGGCGACTCGCAGAGTCAGTAGATTCGATTCCGCCACCTCTACCGGCGTCTCGTCGCCGGGCATGTTGATCTCCATGGTCTGTGGCCGATTGAAGACCGTCGTCAACATGAAGAAGGTGATGAGAAGCATCACGACATCGACCATCGGTGTCATGTCGATGCGCACGTTGAGCCGCCGCCGGCCCTTGTGCAGCTTCTTGCCGTGCCGCGCCTGGCGCGGTGCACCGACATCGCTTCCCGCCATCGACCCTCCTCAGCCTTGCTCGAGCTCGGTGACCAGGTTGAAGCGCGTAATCTTCACTTTCTGCAACACATCCATCACGTCCTGGATGGGACCGTAGGGTGCGCCCTTGTCGCCCTTGAGAACCGTGCGCAATTTCGGATTGAGGCTGCGGGCGCGCATCAACAAGGTCGCGAGTTGTTCGGAGGTCTCGATGCGCACGCCGCCACTCAGCTGGTGCTCGGTGCCGAACAGCTCACCGCGCAGGCGCTGGGAGTCGACGTTGAGATACACGCGCTCATCCTTGCTCACGGTGATGGTGAGGACGTCGGACTCGGGAAGCTTGATGACCGAGTTCGACACGGGCAGCACGATCTCGGCCTCGGCAGGTGGCTTGAAATGCGTCGTCAACATGAAAAAGGTGAGTAACAACATGACCACGTCGACCATCGGAGTCATGTCGATGAAGATGCTGATCCGACCCTTCCGCTTCCGCACCACCCCTCCAATCAGTTCGCTAGAGATCCAGCCAGGGCCCCCCGCATCCTCTCTCCGGGTTGGTCCTGCAGTGACTTCTCCACCAAGGTCTGCACCATGGCGTAGTTGGCCGCCTCGTCGATCGTGTAGGTGAAGTCATCGATCCGAGTGAAAAAGTAGTTGTAGGCGATGATCCCGATGATCGCGACGAGCAAACCGCCGGCCGTGTTCACCAGGGCCTCGGAGATCCCCTGCGACAAGGCGATGGCGTCCGGAGCCCCCGAGTGGGCTAGGGCCTTGAAGGAACGGATCATGCCCAGCGTCGTACCCAGCAGCCCCACGAGGGTGGAGATCGAGGCGATGGTGGAGATCGACGACAGGTTCCGTTCGAGGAGCGGGACCTCCAGCATCATCGACTCCTGCATCGCGGACTGTACTTCTTGCTGCACCAGCTTCGGGTCGTTCGTCGAGGCACGCATCAGCCGAAACTTCTCCAGTCCCGCGCGCATGATGTTGGCGCAGGAACCACGCTGCGTTTGGCAGGCCTGGATCGCCGCGTCGATTTCCATGGCTTCGACGTGCTTCTGGATGCGCTTCAGGAAGAGGCTCAGCGGTCCACTCCCGCGAGCTCGTTGCAGCGCCAGGAGGCGCTCGATGATGAAGGCGACGACCATGATGGATAGCGTCATCAGGACGATGACGAGCTGCCCACCCGCCTTGATGTAATCCGGCAGCAGAAGACTATAGATGATGCTCGAGATCACCAGTGCGGCGATCAGGATGAGTGCTATGAACAGCCCCGGTCTCAAGGTCGTCTCCTTACATTCTGGGGTCGTGCATGACTCTGCTACGCCCTGTGGTGCCCGGTAATGCTCTGAGAAAACACTAGCAGCGCGTGATTAGGATTGTGTGTTGGAGGTATGATGGTTCCGTCATCCGCTGCGGTGAACACGATCTTTACAAATGCGCCGCCGGAGGGATCACCGCGATCCTCTGCAGCTCTGGTGAGCACCAAAGACTTCAGTCAGGCCGGCAATGAAAATGCCGGTGAATCGAGGCTCGGCCTCGCGACGGAAAATCGTTCGGGTGGTACTTAGGTGGGCAAGGTTGTCGCAGTGGGGGTGCACCGTTGAGGAGGGGTGGTCCATGCTCGGTGTGCAACCATGCTGTGAGGACCACCCCTACCCGTTCCGCCACTCCTGAACGACGACTCGAGAGGGCAGTGTAGACGAGGTCTGCGAAGATCCCGTGATCCAGACTTCAAGATTTGGAGAAATCGGCGCATTTTCGTGCGACCGCAGGGCGGCTCATCGGCGTAGCGGGACCCTTGCGCGCCCTTCACCTGGACTTCATCGGCGCGCGGTAAGCTTTCGAGCAGCCCCCACAACCGAAGGTCTCTCCGTGACCAAGAACTGGATGCGTCAGCTCGCCGAGCACTACGAACGTACGCGCCGCCTCCACCCGGAGCAGGACCTCCTGGTCCTCTTCGACATCGACGGCACCATCGTCGACGTGCGCCAGATGATCCTCTCCGTGCTGCATGGCTACGACCGTGCCCACCAGAGCCGCTGGTTCCGCGCCCTGCGACCCGACCAGGTCCCGGGCCACGAAAAGGATGTGGGGCGCCTCTTCGAGTCGCTGCGGCTTTCCCCCCAGACGGTGGAATCGGTGCTCGCCTGGTACGAGGCGCAGCGCTGGTCGGCGCGCTCGCTCCTGGAAGCGCATCGGCCCTATCACGGGGTGCTCGAGGTGATCCGCTGGTTCCAGCTCCAGCCTCGTACCTCGGTGGGGATCAACAGCGGCAGGGCGGAGTCCTTGCGGCACGAGACGCTGCGCATCCTCAACAGTCTGGGGCGCGAATACCGGGTGCCGTTCGCCTCGAGCCTGCTGCACATGAATCCCGAAGGCGAGCGCCAGGACGTTGCGGAAGCCAAGGTCGAGGGTGTGCGTCACTTCCAGGAACGCGGCTACCACGTGGTGGCCTTCGTCGACGACGAGGCGGAGAACCTGCGGGCCGTGGCTCAGGCCGACCCGAACGGCGACATCCTGCTCTTGCACGCCGCCACCATCTTCGCTTCGCGGCGGACGCGCGTGCCCGCCCGGGCGGTACGCGGCGATTCCTACGATCTCACCGAGCTCATCGGCGAGCAGTCTCTGCCCCAGCACATCCAATTCGTCTGGCGCGGCGTCAACGACGAAGCCAACCTGCGCCAGTTCCTCGGCTCCCACATCCACTGGGCCGAGTTGGACGTGCAGCTCGACCCGGCGAGCCGCGGCCTGGTGCTGCGCCAGGACTCGCTCCTGGAACGTCCGCTCGAGGACAACGAGGAACTCCTCGGCCTGGACCACGTCCTGGCGGTGTTACGGGACCACGGCAGCGGCGTCGTGCTCGACCTGCGACCGGGGCTCGCCTGCGTTGCGGACGTCCTCCAGTCGGTGGATCGCCATGGATTCGAGGATCGGCAACTCTGGTTCCGCGGTGATCTGGAAACGGTACAGCAGGAAGGCTTCGAGGAGATCGTGCGCCAGCGCCCGGAGGCCACTGTCGAATGCCCCATCGATTTCCTGGCGCCGCTCATCCAGGCGGCGCCGGCGCAAGCGAAGGGAATCCTGGACATGCTGCACGACTGGGGGATCAACCGCTACGGCATCCGCTGGGCGACGCCGGCTTCGCGCCTCGTCTTCGACCGGATGGATGAATGGGGCTTCCGGGTGAACATCGACGCCGTGCACGGCCTGGAGGGCTTCCTGCAAGCAGCCTTGCTGTTGCCGCGTGCCATCACCTCGGACTTCAATTTCCCGAAATGGCACTACTTTGGATTGGGTGCCGGCGGTCCGAAGCAGGGGCGGCGTTACTTCGAGGGGGAAAACCCGCTGCGACAGGCGTGAGGCTTCCTCG
>Ga0075418_10004206_pt1 | contig 16406 bp, 11 predicted proteins | sample SoiMetdeltSBSDD2_FD_81776 | JGI IMG/M metagenome (GOLD analysis project Ga0075418, IMG submission 81776) | Bulk soil microbial communities from a Populus tree surrounding site in Tennessee, USA - Soil MetaG P. deltoides SBSDD2 | ecosystem: Environmental > Terrestrial > Soil > Tree plantation... | reverse complement strand
TTCCGCGTGAAAATACCGGCCGAGAGCCCGTAGTTTGTGTCATTGGCCAAGGAAATTGCTTCTTCGATCGTTGCTGCAGGGGTCACGGCCACGGCTGGACCAAAGAGCTCCTCGCAGGAAATGCGCATGTCCGGCCGGACATCAGCGACAAGCGTTGGAGCATGCAGAGCACCCTGACGCTCACCTCCAGCGACAATCCGAGCGCCCGTGGCCGTGGCCTGATGAATCCAGTTTTCCACTCGCACAGCATCAGCCTCCCGAACCATGGGTCCCATGGCCATGGTCTCATCCAGGGGATTCCCCGAGCGAATCGCCTGCACTTTGGGTGTGAGTCTCTCGATTAGTTCGTCGTAAATCGGCTTCAGCGCCAACACTCGCTGGGCACTGATGCAAACCTGTCCGGCGTTGCTGTAACCGGTGGCTACAACCGCCTGGCACACCTTGTCCAAATCCGCATCGGGCATGATGATGAGTGGCGCATTGCTGCCAAGTTCCATTGTCACTTTCTTCAGCCCGGCCTGCCGGCAAATCTGCTCGCCCACATCACGACTGCCGGTGAACGTGATCTTTCGCACCCGTGCGTCTGAGCAAAGTGCCTTACCAAGTTGACTGCCGCTGCCGGTGATGCATTGAATGCCTGACGGTGGTAAACCAGCCTCGAGCAAAATCCCTGTCAGCTTAAGCGCCGAAAGCGGAGTGTCCGTTGCTGGTTTGAGAATGACGCTGTTTCCGGCGGCAATGGCAGGCCCCACTTTGTGCACCACAAGGTTCAGTGGGAAGTTAAACGGGCTGATTGCCAAAACCACTCCACATGGAACACGCAAGGTGAATCCCATTCGATTCCCTGCGCCTGGAGCGCCATCGAGTGGAACCATCTCCCCAGCGATCCGCTTAGCCTCTTCAGCCGACACCATCAATGTTTCAGCAGCCCGGGAAACCTCAAAGCGTGCTTCAGCAAGGATCTTGCCTTCCTCCATGGTGATGGTGCGCGCCAAGTCTTCCGAGTGCTTCTCCACAAGATCAGCTGCGCGTTTCAGGATCTTGGAGCGGTCAAATCCGGAGAGCCTCCGGATCGGCAGAGTTCCCTTGGACGCAGCCGCCAAGGCTGCCTCGACGTCACTCAACGAAGCCATTGGAACGGTATCGACGATCTTTCCATCGAATGGATTCAAGACCTCGATGATTTCAGAACGATCTTGCCAACTCTCGGCTAGAAACATCTTCATGGCGTCCAGTCCTTTCAATCCTGAGAAGTGGTTTCCAATTCCCTGGCTATCCACGAGCAGGGGATCAATATTGTGAACGAGAAGAGACGATTTGTGAGGCTGCTCCCTCTTCGGCGCCATTATTCCATAAAAAAAGGCCCTGAAATCAGGGCCTTTCTTGCTTTACCAAGTTTGGTGGCTGCTAGTTATTCACAGCCTTACTCTTCGTAGTCTTCGTCGATTTGGCTCGGGCCTTCCTGGGTGGCGGTGCCGGGGCAAGTATGTCTGTTCGTTCCAGCCGCACGATGCTGGTCACAAATTTTCTTCGCCCATTTTCATCAAAATCAATGACCGTGTGCATATCGTTGACTTCGCTGATCGTTCCTAACCCATAGATGGAGTGATTGATTCGTTCATTTGGGGCAAATCCAGTGGAATTCTTTGCCATGCTTACCTCCGTCGAAGGCCCGTCACATCATACGTAATCCCCGGGCGTCAATAACTGGACGCGTGCAAGCACACGCGTAACTTGCATATTACCACAGGTTCACTTGGCTTCAGTCCGCTAATCTTGTCAGAAGCCGCAAAGGAGGCAGGGGCACTATCTTATATCGTATTTCTTAACAAAATATCTGAAGGAGCGGAATGACATCTTGAGCAGTTCGGCAGCTCGAGTCTGGACTCCTCCTGTCTTTCGTAAAGCTTCAACAATATAGGACTTCTCAATTTCTTCGATGTGCTTCTCCAAGTTAATTCCTGACTCAGGAATCTTATCCGAGCCATTGATTTCGGATGGGTTCATGCGGCTAATCTTGGGCGGGAGGCGTTCAGCCTTGATTTCTTCGGTAGTCTCGAAGGCTACTGCACGTTCAACGGTATTTTCAAGCTCGCGGACATTTCCGGGCCAATCGTGTTGCTCCAAACAACGCATGGCGTCCTCACTCATGCGCAGGATCGAGCGCTGCATCTGCGCATTGAACTTTCTGAGGAAGTGTTCAGCCAGCAAAGGGATGTCCTCCTTCCGCTCCCGCAACGGTGCAATCTCCAATGGAATGACACTGACACGGTAGTAGAGGTCTTCTCGGAACTTGTTTTCGGCAACCATTTTCAGCAGATTCTTGTTGGTCGCGGCAATAACACGCGCGTCGACTGAGATTTCCTCCGTGCCACCCACTCGCCGGAACTTCTTCTCCTGAAGAACCCGGAGCAGCTTCACTTGCATCGCCAAGCTCATCTCACCGATCTCATCCAAAAAAATGGTGCCCTTGTCTGAGACTTCGAACAAACCCTTCTTATTCATTGTTGCGCCTGTAAAGGCACCTTTCATGTATCCAAACAACTCGCTTTCTAGTAGCGTCTCGGGAAACGCACCACAGTTGATGGACACGAAGGGCATCTCCGACCGACTGCTTTGAAGGTGGATAGCTCTGGCAGCCAACTCCTTGCCGGTCCCGCTCTCGCCCGTGATCAAAACCGTGCTCTGAGTCGAACCAACCGTTTCGATGGCGTGAAACAGCTCCTTCATCTTTCCGCTCGTGCCAATCATGTTACTCAAGCCATTCTCATGGCTAAAATGTCGCTTCAGCAGCCTGTGCTCCTGTCGCAACCGGTAGAATTCGAGCGATTTAGAAACGGCAATCTTCATTTCATCAATGAAGTTCTCATTGTCTTTCAAGATGTAATCGGCAGCGCCAATCTTCAGTGCTTGAATGGCATTCTCGGTCGTCGCATAGGCCGTCATCATGACAACCAGGGTTTCGGCACTCGCCGACTTTACGTCACGCAACAGATCGATACCGCTGCCATCCTTCATCTTGATATCGGAGATGACCAGATCAAACACATTTGACTTCAGCTGCAGCAAGGCATCCTGGTAGCCCACCGCCAACGCAACGCTGTAGCCTTCCTTTTTGAACACCACCTGCAACACCTCTCGCAGCGAGCGCTCGTCATCGACAATAAGAAGTTTCGACATTTCTGACCTCAATGAGACACAACCTGCCTTGGCAAGGTGATCTGAAACGTAGTTCCTTCGCCCTTGGTCGACGTCACTTCGATCGCTCCTTGATGAGCGGCGACAATCTGAGAGACCACTGTCAGACCTAATCCCACACCGTCATTGAATGAAGACTGGAAGGGGTGAAAAATCTTCTCCTGCTCTTCATCCGTTAGGCCTGTGCCTGTATCGCGAAAACTGATTTTGACCGAATCCTCTGGCGCCTCCTCAAGCTCTATTGAGAGTCTTCCGCCATCGGGCATAGCTTTGACGGCATTCCCGCAAAGATTCCAGTAGACCTGTTTGAGCAGATCCGGGTCGCCCTGGCAAAACCATGAATGCTTCGGATCAACATTGCACTCAATCTGGTGGCGCCTCGAAATCTCGGGACTGTTCTTGATCAAGTTGATGGTGTCGCAGGTCAACTCCTTGAGATCGACTACCTGCGGGGAATAGTTCATCGGTTTGGCGTAGGCCAGGAAATCGGTGATGATCCGGTACAATCGCTTAATTTCTACAGATATATTTTCGGCCAGTCGTTGGTGCTCCGTGTCGAGCGGTAACTCGGCCCTCAGCACGTGAAACGACCCGGATATTGCTGTTAAGGGATTGCGAATTTCGTGAGCGATAGTAGCGGCCATGCTGCCCATGACAGCCATGCGATCTTTCCGTGCGACTTGTTCTTCGAGAGCCTTGATTTCAGTTAGATCCTGAAACGTGTAGACGTAGCCGACATGCCGCTGACCCTCCAGCAGGAATTGAGAGACCGTAAAACCGAGATGTGTGTCGGCGCCACGACCGTTTTTGATGGTCTTTTCAAATCGAAACGGTAGAGCCTCCTCGGGTAAGCCAGTACCCGCCCAGTTTGCCTGTCCGAACGCGTCTCTCACATGAACTCCAACAATGCGGTCAGGCGCATAGCCAGTTATTTCGCTGGCAGATCTGTTGAAGAGAGTGATGACTCCCTCAAGATTTGTTGCAAGCAAACCGCCCCGCATGCTGTTGATGATGTTCTCATTGAAGGCCTGCAGCGTCGCCAGTTCGCCACGCTTATCTTCAAGTTCAGAACCAGTGCGCTTGAGACTCTCTGAAAGGTAGCTGCTCAGATAGGCCACGGCAAAGAACGCAAAAATGTTTGTCCCGATGAGGTACTTGACCGTCCTCGGCTCGATCAGCGTGTAAACAGTCGAAGGGAGAACTCCATGCTGCGTGAGGAAATATTGTCCTGCAAACATCAGAGAGCAGAGACTGGCGGTTATCAGTGCACCCTTGCGATAGAGCAGAATGCTAGCCATGATAATGGACAGCGAATACAGAAACGGGAAGTAGCTGTCGATGCCGCCGGTGAAATAGACGATGGCGGACGTAAAGCAGAGGTCACACAGAACCTGAAAGTAGGCCTGCCCCACGTAGTTGGTGTTGAGTCGCAGCAACGCAAAATGGAGCACGGCGACAATGAAGATCCACAGAGTCGTCCGGAACAGACCCTCAGCCGAATCGGCGTTGACAGAGGCCGACTCTACACCCAAGATCACGCCCAACAGTGTCGTAGCCACGACGATTCGAAGCTTTATGAGCCATGAAAGCCAGTCACGAATGTTCTGGGGCATATAACAAGACAAAAGGGTCAAGGGCGCAGGCGAAAGGGTCAAGGAAAACCCTTAACCCTTGACTCCTGGTCTTTGACCCTGTTTCAACCTGACAACTTCGAGATTAGTGAGAAGAGCGGCAAATACATGGAAATCACGATTCCTCCAACAATAACACCCAGTACAAGAATCATGATCGGTTCGATTGCCGTCAACAAATCGGCCACCGCAGCATCAACCTCGTCTTCAAAAAACTCCGCGACCTTGGTCAACATGTTGTCCAAAGCGCCTGTTTGCTCGCCCACTGCTACCATCTGGGTCACCATCGTGGGAAACACTCCGGATTCACGCAACGGTTCGACAATGGTCTTCCCCTGTTCGATGGAGGTTCGGGTTTCCATGATCGCCTTCTCAATCACCGCGTTGCCTGCGGTTCGGGCGGTGATTGCCAACCCTTCGAGAATCGGTACGCCGCTGGTGATCAATGTAGACAGGGTCCGGGAGAAACGTGCGACTGCAATCTTTCGCAGCACATTGCCGAGAACGGGAACCTTCAGCATCAAACCATCAACAGTCATTCGTCCGGGAGGAGTTTGGTAGTAGCGGCGAAATGCGTAGCCGAGCCCGATAGCAGCCGGGACCATGAAAATGATGTACCGCCCAACAAAATTGCTCATGGCGATAACCATGCGCGTCGGTAGGGGCAGTCCTGCGTCTAAGCTGGCGAACAAGTTGACGAAAATAGGTACAACCTTCCAAAGGATCAGGATGATGACGCCGACGGCGATCGTCAAAACAGCCACTGGATAGACCATCGCTGATTGAACGGCACGTTTCAGTTTGACGGCTTTTTCGATGTAGGACGAAAGACGTTGCAGGATGGTGTCGAGAATACCGCCGGCTTCGCCAGCTGCGATCATGTTGGTGTAGAGAGTGTCAAAGACCTTGGGATGCTGGCTCATGGCGTAGGCAAGCGTCGAGCCGCCTTCCACTTCCGTCCGCACCGCCTGGAGAACACCAGCGAACACTTTGTTCTCCTGCTGCTGCGCCAGGGCCTCCAGGCATTGCACCAAAGGTAGACCCGCGTCGATCATGACGGAGAACTGTCGGGTAAAAATCGCTAATTCTTTGGTCTTTACTTTGCCGCCCAGTTTGGGAAGCGAAAGCTCCTTACCCTTTTCCTTCACCATCAGAGGACTGATCTGCTCGCGACGCAAAGTCGCGAGCAGAGCCTGTTTGGTATCAGCCTCTCGCTCGCCGCGAACTTCGACTCCAGCCCTGGATTTTCCTCGGTACGCAAAAACCGGCATGAACACTCTCCTCTACAACTCGTGTTACCCGTCGCTCTGAAATGCGCTCCACAAGAATGCTACATGCGGCGAACAAGTTCGACGAACCACCCAACCCCTCGCGCTGGCCCTACCTTCGGCCGGCGATCGGTGTGGGCACCGGTCGGGTTGGGGCCGCCGGCCCGCGATTGATCATGTCCTGGAGTTCGTCCGGATTACTCGACCGGATCAGCGCCGTCTGCAGCGTGATCTGTTTGCTGTGGTAGAGAGATGCAAGTGACTGGTTGAACGTCTGCATCCCGTACTTCTCCTGCCCCGTCTGCATGGCAGAATAAATCTGGTGAATCTTGTCTTCTCGAATCAGGTTTCGGATTGCAGCATTGGGCACCAAAATTTCCATCGCCATGGCTCGCCCTGAGCCGGAAGCTTTTGGCAACAAGGCCTGACAGAGAATTCCTTCCAGCACAAGGGAAAGCTGAGCCCGAATTTGTGACTGCTGGTGCGATGGAAACACGTCGATGACGCGGTTGATGGTCGATGCTGCCGAGTTCGTGTGCAGAGTGCCAAAAGTCAAGTGGCCCGTTTCTGCAATTCGGAGAGCAGATTCGATGGTTTCCAAATCGCGCATTTCACCGATCAGAACAACATCGGGATCCTGGCGCAGAGCCGCCCGCAAAGCATTGGCGAAACCGTGGGTGTCTGCATGCACTTCACGCTGGTTCACCAAGCAGCCTTTGTGACCGTGCAAATATTCAATGGGATCTTCAATCGTGATGATGTGGTCGTGCCGGTCGGTGTTGATCTTGTCCAACATGGCCGCCAGTGTCGTTGACTTGCCACTGCCGGTCGGTCCGGTGACCAAAACCAAGCCACGGGGTTTGTCACACATCGTCTTAAGCACCGGCGGCAAGTTGAGTGTGTCGAAGGACCGCACTTCATAAGGTATGGAGCGAAAGACTGCCCCAACCGCGCCGCGCTGATTAAAGATGTTGCCACGAAAGCGAGATAGTCCTTTAATCCCGAATGAAAAGTCGATTTCGAGTTGCTCCTCGAAGCGATGTTTCTGAGTGTCGGTAAGAACGCTGTAGGCAAGCTGTTTCGTTTCGGCAGCAGTCAATTGTTGGAACTCCGTCAAGGGGCGCAAATGCCCGTCTACGCGCACCTGCGGCGGGGAGTTCGTCGTCAGATGCAAGTCAGACCCGCCCATCTCGGTCATTTTCTTTAATAAGTCACTTAGAGACAGCGCAGACATCGTGTTCCTCTCCTTGCCAATGCACTACGGATTCGATCAGCTCACGCCAAGCCGCATGGTGACCGCAGCAACTATTTCACCGTTTCGCGCAATACTTCTTCCATCGTAGTCACCCCGTCGCGCAGTTTCTGCAACCCACTCGCACGCAGAGTGATCATTCCGTTCTCGATAGCCTTCTTCTTGAGCTCCAGCGATGAAGCCCCAATCAAAATCAGTTCGCGCAAGTCGTCATTGATCTCCATCACTTCATAGAGGCCAACGCGTCCTTTGTAGCCGGTGCCATTGCAAGTGCCACAGCCTTTGCCACGGTACATCACAATTTTTTTGGCTTCGGCAGGGGCGAATCCAGCATCGACCAACGCTTGCGCCGGCGTGCTGTGCTCTTCCTTGCAGTCTTTGCAAACGCGGCGGATCAAGCGCTGCGCACAAATGAGGTGAACCGACGTCGCCACCAGGAAAGGCTCAATCCCCATGTTCATCAAACGACTGATCGTTGAAGGAGCGTCATTCGTATGCAGAGTGCTCAGCACAAGGTGTCCCGTCAGCGCCGCTTTAATAGCAATCTCAGCTGTTTCGAAGTCGCGGATCTCACCCACAAGGATGATGTTCGGATCCTGGCGGAGGAAGGAGCGGAGCGCCGCAGCGAAGTTCAGCCCGATCTGTTCCTTCATCTGTACCTGATTGATGCCAGGCAGGTTGAACTCGACTGGATCCTCCGCCGTCATGATATTGGTGTCGATCTTGTTGAGCTGAGCAATTGAAGAGTAGAGCGTATTCGTCTTGCCGCTTCCCGTTGGCCCGGTGACCAGCACCATGCCGTAAGGTTTGAGGATGGCAGACTCGAACTTCTTCAACGACTCGGACTCAAATCCAAGCCGAGTCATATCCAGCATCAGGTTGTCTTTGTCTAACAAGCGCATAACAACCTTCTCGCCGTACAACGTCGGGAGGATGGAGACGCGAAAATCAAGATCCTTGATCTTCCCTTCGTTCTTCATCTTGATCTTGATGCGGCCGTCCTGCGGCAGGCGCTTCTCTGAGATGTCCAGCTTCGCCATGATCTTGATGCGCGAGATGATTGCATCACGCAGCTTTAGTGGCGGGTTCATGATGCTGCACAACACACCGTCAATACGAAACCGGACACGAAATTCCTTCTCGTAGGGCTCAATGTGGATGTCGCTAGCACCACGCTTCAGAGAGTTCGAGAGGATCAAGTTCACCAGTTTGATGATGGGTGCTTCTTCGGCGGCCTGCTCCAGACCTTCCAGGTCAATGGCCTCTTCTTCCGCCGCCAACTCAAGCGAAGTCTCCTCGGCCGCTTCCATCAGCTTGCTGTCAACGACCGCAATGTCCTCCATCACTTTCTTGAGCTCGATCGCGTGAGTTGTGCCGTAGTACTTGTCGATAGCTTCCCGAATGGCTGTTTCCGAGGCGACCACCGGCTCGATGTTGAAGCCGGTCATGAACTTGATGTCGTCCATCGCAAACACATTCGTGGGATCGATCATTGCGATCGTGAGGGTCGAACCCACACGACTGAGGGGCAGGATCTGATACTTCTGTGCCGTTTCCACTGGGATCAGCTTTACGACTGATGGGTCAACGTCAAAAAATGACAGGTTGATCGAAGGAACACCATATTGGCGCGAAAGAATGGCAGTGATTTCGTCGTCGGTAACAAAACCGAGCTTGATGAGACAATTTCCCAGCCGCCCGCCGTTGACTCGCTGATGCTCCAGCGCTTCCTTCAACTGCTGCTGACTGATGAGGCTCTCTTTGACGAGCAGATCGCCGATTTTTGACGACATGATTGACTCTCCAGAAAAATTCTCGGCAGAACAAGAAGCTTACATTATCGAAAAGTGACAAAAATTGTTATGGCTGATCGTAAGGAGGTACCTATTAGATTGTCAATCACTTGGGCAATTCCATCCCTAGGAGGCCAACGTCAATCCCAAAGAATCCCGTGCCCCCAAGTCTGCAAACCCTGTTGAGTAATCAAGGAATCGACCAGCCCTTAATCAAACATTAGATTGGCACAGAGGACAAGAATTCAAGGTTGCTCTAGGCGTTGGGCGACTTCAGGAGTCATGAGCTGCCTTCAGCTTTCAGGACTCCGGCAGCTCAACTTCAGAATGGCGGTGGGCGAAGCTGGGGGATGGGAATCTTGCATACTACTTTGGCGAAGGAAGTTGCCGAGCCAAACAAGAAAGGCCCCGGAGGTAAACCCATTGAAAATGCGTGGGTAGTTCTGACGGGGCCTGATCTGCATCTAAACACTTCAATTCAGCCTACAAATCCTCATGTCTCTATTCACCTCCACTGCATTTCGATCTCGTAGTCGTCCGCGCCGCCTTTGTTATCATCAATTCTGATGACGGCTGTGTAGTTGTTGTTGCGGCTAGGTTGCTCCAAGAGTGACACCCGCCCACGACCATCCCGCTTCTTCACCTCCACCCTCACATCAGCTCTTGGGAGTGGGTTCGAAAAGCTGGCGTGCTCGTTGTAGGTCGGTGCGCCTCCTCGTTCGACGGATCGAACACGGTTACCCTGAATTCTCAGCTCAACATAATCGTCAACCCGGCCTCTCCACGTCATGCTGCCTGGGCCGCTATAGTATCCGTCGTTGCCGTTTCGTGAACGGCCGTACCGGTCGGAGCCCCAGTTGCCGTTGTATCCGTCGTTCCTGCCATAGCGCTCGTCATCCCAAGAGTGGTTTCTCCCCCTGGACTCACGATTGTATCCGTCCTCATACCCGCGCCGAAAATCGGCATCCCATCGCTTACTCGAATCGTGTCGCCGGTTGGCTCGCGCGTCCTCCCTGCCCTGTTGGTATCCCCGATTGTAGGAATCCTGGTCTCGATGGTCCCAGGCCAGCAGCGTCTGCGTTCCTACAGAGCTATTCGGTGCGTTGAATGTTCCGACAGCTCCAAGTAAAACCGAAGCGGCAAGGCCTCTAATCATCATTCTCTTGAAATTTCTCATGGTCAGCGTCTCCTTTGTCAGCGCTCGTCAGCCAATAGGCGCTTTTCGAAACAGTTCGGAGGGTTAGAAAGACACTCATCGTGGTTGGTTGCCCACATCACGACGATTCCCGTTTCCAGACCCGTGCAATTGATGCACCGAAAGGAGCAAGATTCTTCAAGATCATGGTTTCCCAATGGATTGGCTGAGGTTAGCTGTGAAGAGGATTCCAGGTTAGAATTCCAGCTCGCTCGGTTGGTCGCTGGAGGTATTCCGAAACTGCTGGCACAATGCAAAGACTTCACAGGTGAGCTAGCCAGTTTTGCCTCGATTTTCGAAGGACTTCGCTTGAACTATCGTGGGTAAACCACCGGGTCCAGAACTATCGACCGAACTCAAGACATTCAGCAAGATCGGAGACCAACGCAATCCTGATCTTACTTAGATTGCAAGACGCAAACATCGAACGATTTCATGACAAGAGAGTGCTTTATTTGTGTGACGTGTGGAACACAGTTTGGTCCCACGGACCAAGAGCCTAGCGAATGCCCCATCTGCAACGACGAACGCCAGTACGTGCGCCATCAGGGGCAGAAGTGGACGACAATGGCGGAGTTGCGGCTAGAGTACTGTAACACTGTCATTGAGGAAGAAGCAGGCCTGTTCAGCGTGCGAACAGAACCAAAATGCGCCATCGGCCAAAGGGCCTTCTTAGTTCAGACTAACGAGGGTAACCTGCTATGGGACTGTGTTCCGCTAGTGGATCGTGAGTCCGTCTCCACGATCGAGTCGCTGGGTGGACTGAAAGGTATTGCAGTCTCGCATCCGCACTACTACACGGCAATGGTGGAATGGAGCAAAGCGTTCGGTCAGGTGCCAATCTATCTGCACCGGAATGACTCCTGCTGGGTGATGCGACCTGACAACAGTGTGCGCTTCTGGGAGGGTGATCGGCACTTCCTGTTCGGTGGACTGTCGTTGGTTTGCACTGGCGGCCACTTCGAAGGTTTTCAGGTGCTTCACTGGCGGGGAGGTGCCGAGGGGCGGGGCGTGCTGCTGGTGGGTGACCAGCCATTCGTAGTCCAAGATCGTCGCTGGGTGAGTTTCATGTACAGCTACCCGAACCTTGTTCCCCTCGCTCCAGATGCCGTCCGCAACATCGCACGTCGCCTGGCGCCACTCCACTTTGATCGACTGTATGGCGCTTTCCCCGAACAGCTCTTGGCAAACGGCGCCAGAGAGGCAGTTGAGCGCTCGGCTACACGTTATCTGAGGGCCCTCGGCAGGAGTTCCCACTGAAGGATTCATATTTCGTCCAATGCCTACGCAACGGACTCACAATTTCTGTTTTCGCATCTGAATGAGATGTCAGGTGCCGTGCAACGCCTCTGGTTACGCGTCCCCAGCATGTTTTCGTCCTATCCCTCGAAAGCTTCTGAATTTGAGGGCATCAATGTGCGCGAACCCTCCTTGACTTTGAGGTCAAAAACCAATAGTTTGCAGCCCTCAACCCGGAAGTCATCAGGACCCACATAGTTCGAAGAGGCACAACTGTTGCGCGTCTGCAGTGGAGTGCTTCAGGAGTGGAGCAGGTGAAGAGGCGAATCGCGATTTTGGGACTGATTCTTTCAGTACTACTGATACTCGGAACCTCAGGCCTAGTGGCGCAGAACACCTCGTCTGTTTACCAAACAGCGAAGCGTCCACGGGCCCTAGCCTTGATCGAAGACCGCTACCACAGCCCAACCTACATTCGCGACGGACTGGCTCCGGCCTTCCTGCGTGAGAATCTCCCTGTCACGTTTATAGAAAACGTCCAGGCACTGAATGCTGATTCGCTCAAAGACTTTCAGCTCCTTGTAATTCTTCGTGACGGGATGAACTGGCCTGATGGCTATGAAATGGAGCCAGTCAAATGGATGACCGAGGCCCAGCAGCAGGCTATCTGGGATTTCGTCCACAATGGTGGTGGATTCCTTCCCCTACATAATGCTCAAGGCATTTACCCTCCCGGCGGGCTCTACTACAAGTTGTTTGGAGGTGACTATGGAGGGCACCCTGAGCCGGCTGTCTTTACGATTCGCGTGGAGGACAAGAATCATCCGGTCACAGCAGGCGTGGAAGACTATGAGATTTACGACGAGCAGCATATGGTGAAGTACTACCTTGATCGAGAGCATCAACTCCTGCGCAGTATCGCACGGGACAATAAAGCTGCAGCAGCCGGCTGGTGGCGCGAAATGGGGAAAGGCCGTCTAGTCTATCTCTCCATGGGTCATACACCTGATGGCCTTAAACATCCGATGACGCAACGTCTCATCCGGAACGCGATGCGCTGGTGCTTGCGGAGCAACTAGACTAGGGCCGTCAAAGGAGAAGCTACCTTGAAGAATGAACGCAAACTGAAAAAAGAAGAAGTTCAACGACGAACTGTACTGAAGGGAGCTGCTGGACTACTGGGATTGGGCGCAGCTCAATTGGCCGCTCCAAAGGTGGCTGCCGCCGCCTCTCCACAAGCCGCGGTTGCGACGAAACGTCCGGCGGCGAAAGAGATCCTGAAGATCACCAAGCTGGAAACGTTCCTCGTGAAGCCGCGTTGGTTGTTCTTGAAAGTCCATACCAATGCTGGGATAACCGGCTTGGGAGAGCCTATCACTGAGGGTCGCGCCAAGACCTGCGCAGAAGCCGTGAAGGAGATAGAGCCTTATCTGGTGGGCAAGGATCCGCGCGCGGTGGCCCATCATTGGCAGGCGATCTATCGTCATGCGTTCTACCGTGGCGGCCCGATTCTCACCAGTGCGCTCAGCGGCATTGATCAAGCGCTGTGGGATATCAAAGGTAAAGCACTCGATGTACCTATCTATGAACTGCTGGGTGGGCCCACACGTCAGCGGATTCGCGTGTATTCTCACGCCCGGACTCCCGAAAGCATCAAGCAGGCACGGGCCCAAGGGTTCACTGCTTTCAAGACCGGCCCAGCGCGATTCAAGGATCGGTTCTCACGAATCGTTGAGAACAAGGCCTACATCGACAATGTTGCTGAGAAATTTGCAGCCTTGCGCGAAGCCGCAGGCCCTGAGGGAGACATCGGAATTGATTTCCATGGCTCCGTGTCACCCCAAACAGCCAAGTTGATGATTAAGGCGCTTGAACCCTATCAACCGTTCTTTGTGGAAGAACCGGTGAATTGCCAGAACGTCGAAGCAATGGCCGATATCGCTCGTGGCACACACCTGCCGATCGCAACCGGAGAGCGTATTTTCACAAAGTGGGGATTCCGTGAAATTCTGGAGAAAGGGGCGGCCACCATACTCCAGCCGGACCTATGCCACGCCGGCGGTATCACGGAGGTTCGATTGATCGCAGGCATGGCTGAGGCCTACTATGCCGCGTTGGCACCGCACAATCCTCTCGGCCCGATTTCGCTGGCAGCCGGCCTGCAAATCGCCGCCTCCATTCCTAACTTCCTTTGCCAGGAACAAGTCAGCATGGGGGACGGCTACATCAAGAACCCGTTCAAGGTGAAGGAAGGATACGTCGATCTTCCTACCGGGCCTGGTTTGGGAATTGAGCTGGACGAGAACGCGATGGCCGACAAAATAGGACATGATTGGCGGAATCAGGAGTCCTACGACGCGGACGACGGCTCGGTCGTCGACTGGTAAAGTTTTCTGCGCGCTTGTTCGGGGCAGACGTGAGGGCCCTCCTCTTTTCGGTGAGGGGCCTGCGAGAGCACAAGTTCACCGATTGCGCACGATATCTCCAAGCTTGATTCCGGCCCCGGAGATGATCGTTCCGGTCGAAGAGTCATTGTCGGCTTCATCCACCCGCACTCGCCCAACTTCAGAAACGATTTCCCTCAATGGTTTCCCTGTGGCTGGGTCCTTCACAGTTCGGTCCACACGCAGCACATTCAGAGTCGTTCCGGCCTCCAACCCGTGAGACCGACCCACGTTCAGGATCACATTGTTCCCACTCACGTCGGCCACTAAGCCCCGGATATCCTGCGAACTGCTGGAAACCTTGTAAGCAAACAAGTTGAGTTGCCTCGCCAAATCATTCACCGCCGCATAGGTCGCTTCGCCCAGGATTGTTTCTCGGAACTGGCTGCTATTCATGTTGACGCTGCCAGATCCAAAACCTCCATGACCGATTACCAGGCCACCAAGTAGCAGCCCGCTTCGAGATGACTGGCCACGGCCAGTGGACGAGGCCAGCACTTCGCCCGTGTTGATGTCGATGATGCGCGCCGTAATGCCAACGGCGGCCTTGCCCTCGCGCGTCCCCACCTTTCCCGCTCCCAAGCCGCCTCTGCCACCGCCAATTCCACTGGCATTGAAATCTTTTTTCTCAGTGCCAAACTGAGTGACGCTGCCAAGAATGATGGCATTGACGCCGAGCACCTTGCCGATGCGCGCTGCCGTTGAGCCGTCGGCCCGTTCGCTGGTGGAGAAATTTTGCTCTGCGAGCACCATCTCCAGTTTTCTCCGCTCAATGACGCTAAAGGTGCCCTCGCTCAGCAACCGGTCTACCAGCAAGTCCGAAATTCCTTTCCCAATGTCCCAGTTTCCGTCCCACCACCGTTGGACCGTTCCAAATTCAAAGTCCATAACACTGACTCGCTTCCTAGGTGTCTCCGCCGGACAAACGACAGCCAGCAGCAGAATAGCGAAGCTACCCTGCAAACATCTTCTGAGCGAACGAACTATGGGTTTTGTCATCGACATTCCTCCTTCGTTTGTGCTGCGACCCCCTTTTCGGTGAGTTGGAGTCAGTTTGTGTTGTATGAACGGCCCGACGAGACGTGAGAATGGTTTGATCCTCGTATTCTGATTGCGTGCGACAGTGGTTCGGTTGCTTGAGTGAAGCGAAATGTTGGAAGGCGGGCGAATGCTAAAGAGAGGTTGCAGGACTGACCTGTCCTCAAGAAGCACCGATGGTCTTACGGACTTTTCTGCTGTGGAGTCTTTTGCAGTTTGATCTGCTCGTAGAAGGGTGCGAGTCGCTCGCGATTATCCTTGGTGTCCCGAGCTAACGCTTCAAAACGGTAGGCCTTGTCTTTGAACTCAATCAACAGCTTGTCATCCATTGAAAAGTTACTGATTTGCTTAATTTTGCGGGTAAAGGCATCCCGTGAATTTCCCGGGGACCAGAATGAAATCTTCTCTCCGTCGATTTTCAGTCTTCCCGTGCAAGACCCGAGCAGGTGGTGGTGAATGACGGACTGGGCGATTTGGACAGTAGGTATTGCTGATTCAACTGGCTCAGAAATTGCTGACGGAGCCGATGTTTGGGTCGGCGGTTCGACAGGCGCTACGGGCTGAACGTTTGGTGAGGTCGCAGTCTTGGCCCTTTCGAGCTGCACTTCAAGAACGATCGCCTGGCCGCGTTCCACCGCAAAGTCTCGGCTATAGGGCTGATAACCCTTTCTTTCGATGCGAAGAGCGTGGCTACCTGTGGGAATGCCCTGTCGAAAAGGCGTTTCACCGGCCGGTTTGTTGTCAATGAAAACGGCCGCCCTTTCTGGAGTCGATTGAATCTCTATGCGGTTTATGAACAAGGACGAGTAGATCCAAAACGACGCACCACCGAGCGTTGTCACGAACAACAAACCGAACGGCAGACCAATATTCCAAAGTCGCCTTCGCCGGGCAGGCTCGGTTGCGGTGAGGTACTCCTGGATTATCTTCCGCTTCACGGATTGCGGAATTGGTTCAGCTTCCACAACGGGTACCTGAGTTGTTCCAGGTTCTGGGATCGCAGTTGTCGAATCAGGTGTCAAAGGCTTCCTCTGCACCCACGCCATAGGTGCTGGTGGCAAGTCGGTTGAGCTCTGCATCTCAAGTGGCTTAGAGCCGAGGATGGATGTTTCGAACTGCTTCTCGCCTGCCGCAGGGTTGGAGGTGCCTGCCTCATTTGTTGGATCCCCGATGGTTTCCACAAACATCTGCTGGCTGAGTCTCACATAATCGCGCAACGTGTGGTTTTCCGGCTCAAGTTCCGAAAGGAACCGAAACATCCCCAGACACTGCTCGTAGTGTTCCTTGTCGAACAGGTCCATGGCTTCCTTCTTCAGATTCTCAACATAGATCTCAAGCTGTTCGAGGG
>Ga0075418_10004205_pt1 | contig 16406 bp, 9 predicted proteins | sample SoiMetdeltSBSDD2_FD_81776 | JGI IMG/M metagenome (GOLD analysis project Ga0075418, IMG submission 81776) | Bulk soil microbial communities from a Populus tree surrounding site in Tennessee, USA - Soil MetaG P. deltoides SBSDD2 | ecosystem: Environmental > Terrestrial > Soil > Tree plantation... | reverse complement strand
TTTACTTGTTCTTCAATCCTTGGTTCTCACTTTTTAAAAAGAAAAAAGGTGAAACAGAATATGGCATTGGGTGGATACCACTTGGCGGCTATGTAAAAATTTCAGGAATGATCGATGAGAGCATGGATAAAGAAGCCATGAAAAAACAGCCGGAGCCTTATGAATTCAGAAGTAAACCCGCATGGCAGCGATTAATAATTATGCTTGGCGGCGTTACTGTTAACGTGATACTTGCCATCATCATCTTCATATTTATACTTTGGGTTTGGGGTGAGAAATATGTACCTATCGGCAACCTTAAATATGGATTGTATGCTGATAGTCTTGGAAAAAAAATTGGTTTGATGGATGGCGACAGGATCTTCGCTGTTGGTGGTAAGCCTGTTGAAAAAACAGGTACAGTCGGTACAGAGATCATCATGGGTGAACCAAAGTCTATTACAATTGACAGAAACGGACAACATATAGAAGTGCCGATACCAAAAGGCTTTGTAAGGCAATTGAACAAAAATAAGCTTGGTGGCTTTACGTATGTTCGGGTGCCATATATTCTTGATTCTGTCTTAAAAGATGCAAAGATCGAGGGAGGAGAACTAAAAAAAGGGGATCGACTGATCAGTTTTGGCACCAAAAAAGTAGAATTCAGTACTGACCTTATCTATTACGGGGAAAATTTCAAAGACACAACTGTACAGGCTTCCTATTTAAGAAATGAAAAGGATACAATTAATGTTTCAATTTATATAAATAAGAAAAAGCAAACTTTTCTTCAGTATAAATCGATGGGTGAAATATTAGGAACAAAACATATTAAATATAATTTCCTGGAATCTATTCCTGCAGGATGGAATAAATGCTGGGAAACTTTATGGAAATATGTAAAGAATCTTAAACAACTTTTTACATCCAGCGAAATAAGAGTGCAGGATTCACTGGGTAGTGTATTTAGTATCGGTGGTGCTTATCCGGGTGAATGGGATTGGCAGGGCTTCTGGACCTTGACTGCAGTGTTCTCGATCATTCTTGCATTTATGAATGTGCTGCCGATTCCTGCTTTGGACGGTGGTCATGCTTTGTTTACATTTTACGAAATGGTGACAGGTCATAAACCAAGTGATAAATTCATGGAGTATGCCCAGATGGTAGGAATGGTGCTTTTGTTAGGTCTTATGGCGTATGCGTTGGGGCTTGATATATCAAGGTGGTTCAAGTAACTAATATTTAAGATTTTTTTATTAAAAAGAGGCTGTCTCAAAACTAATAAGTAACACGAAGGACACTAAGGACACACAACGGACACTAAAAGGTCTCTATTTATATTCGGCACGTTGTGTTCTTCGTGACTTCTTTGTGTTCTTTGTGTTCCCAGCGTTATCAACTTTTGAGACGGCCTCTTTTTATTTTTGATATGGGGGCTCAATTGAATTTTAAACAAACGTTGAGAGTCATACTGACAAAAGATTATTATTTTTACAGGCTGAAAATTTGGGATTTTCGGGGGTGTTTGGTTTTGACAGCATAGATCTTTGATAGTGTAAGCATGTTCTGCGTTGTGTAATTAGCAGGCTAATCTGAATACTCAAAACTCAAATGGCAATACTCAGTATGCCATGGCTGCCTAATCAGTGATTAAGTAGTCATTAGGGCCGCGGGGCCGGTTCGCTTGTTTCCATGCCCTGCCGCCGACTCAAAACAAAACAAGATGCGGCGATCAAAGGCTGTGCTGATCGCTTAAGACTATGCAGCTAAGGAAGTAATCGGTTGTTTGTTTCCAGTTGCTTCCCGAAAAAAATAAAACAGAATAAGCATGTAGAAAGCTTTTGAAGAATGTGTTTGGACAGGAGTTCGATTCTCCTCACCTCCACATCGGCGGATCCCTGCCGGCAGGCAGGGATCCCGGTCAGATCCACGATATTTGGACGACCCAATTTAATCGGGATCACGGCCATAAATTTTGTTTAAAGGATGAGCATAATTATGCTCATCCTTTTTTTTAATCGTACCAAAACCCGCGTATTAAAATAAGCGAAAACATAAACAGAATAAAGCAGCAAATTCTGGCTGCTTAATTTACTTTAAGACGTAAGACAATAATTTAGATCATTTCGAAAGCAATTCCCCGGCTTTCCCTTTAATCACCTCTTTGATTTTTCCTCGGAATAGTGCAACTGCAAAAGGTAGTTTACCATGTATCTCAACTGTTCCGGGATGAAGATTCACCGTGCCTGAAAGATCAAATCCGTGGAAAGTAAAACTAAACTTACCGCTTCTTGCATGCCATTCTTCATCTATATTGGATACTTTGTTTCCATGTTCATGTTTTAATTTGGTAACAAGAGTTTTGATCCGTGCCATTGCTTCATGTTCAGTAAGCTTATGATGAACCGTAACCTGGATAGAAGGCATTATTGCTTTTCGTTTTATTTTTTAAGTCCGGTGCGTTTGCCGGAGGAATCAGCAAAGGTAAGAATGATATCAGCAGGCTTTAAAACCTTGATTTCACGTACTCAAATCCGTTGTTGTAAAACAGGTCTTCTGCAAACTGATCAACATCCAACTCATTCGCCCATTTTTTTGAGTCTTTCAAAGATTTAAGATAAAACATGAAATTCATTTTAATATATCTTTTCAGGGCCATCATTTCCAGAACCGAATCTAAATTTAAGAACGGATTGATAAGACCGTCAAAATCGGATCCGAAAGTGATTTGATGCTGGGCTTTTGTAACAGGTATGCCTGCATTTACACATACCTGGAAAAAATGTTTGAGATGAAGAAGTATGTGATCAAAGAAATATTCATTCCGGGCAGGGATACTGTCTTCAGCGCTTTCTTCAAGATCTTCCATTGTTACACAATCATCACTTGATATACGTTTCCCGATCTTATTATTAGGAATATTAAATGAGGTCCATTCATCTTTTGAAATATATTCCCTGTCTACGACCAGGCCAACCTCACCAATACCTGTTGGTTTATCGTCAAATTTGTCAACATAGCCAATGATCCTTCTATCCATTGAGATACCAATGATGCCATCGTTATTGACGATCCATGCAATTTCTTCATCAAATAAGTTAATGCTTGATCCATTAAATGCGGGTGCACCAGGACGCTGCGGGTCGTTGTGAGTTTGCATGGACTTAGCGATCTCGACATAAACAGCACCCGAAGCAGGCCTTTTCAAAGTCATATAACCGGGCCAATGTGCAAAAGGCATACCTGTAAAACCCGCATGTGTACACAAAAGCGGCTGTACATTTTGAAAATTACCTGCATCTATCTCATTCATCAGGTCAAGTCTTGATTTGTAGCTCATATGTTTTACATCAACGCAAATGCCCCTGTCAAATAATCCTTGGATAACTTGTCTGCCATCATTCTGCAAACCGTTTCCTGTTGGAATAAAAGGCAGCACCCTGGCTAATTGCATTCCAAATGCATGATTACATAAATTGGATTGTTGCATGTGCGTAGGGTTTACCGAAAGAATTTTCACTTTACTCAAAAGGATATCGAGATTATCAAGAATTTCCTGAACCGGAAAAGATTCATTTGGCGGTAAATATTTATTATGTGTATCTACCAATGAATGACAACCTTCTACCACGAAAAAAATATTGACCTTATTTTTTAGCAACGGTGCATTAAAGCTGTTTGCATCAAGAATATTAAAAGACGAAGTGGCATTTATATATTCATTGAGCGTTCGATCTAAAGTAAATTGACTAAACGCTTTATACCTGTTTGCTGCCACATCTTCCAATAATTGTTGAGAAAGCTTATGCTGTGCACCACTATTTAAAAATTGTCTTAATGGAAGCACTTCTTCTGCGATAAAGCTCTCGAGTCCATATAAAACAACACCGGCGATCACTTCATCCCCATATTCAGCAAGCTGGCTTTGGTGTATTTGTGATTGTATGATGTTAGGAAGATCCGTACACGTCCTGGGAATACCGGAAACATCATTTCTGCTTATCCTTGAATCGATATTAGGATTTTCATCAAATATTTGCTTGAATAAAATGTGGGTATGGAAGTCAAAGTATTGCATGTTTATTTTTTTAGTTGGTTAATATAGATTTTTTATAAATAGGTTAGTTGGAAAACGCTCAGACATAAATTTTTTGTAACAGGCTACTATCTGAAATCTTAACGGGGAAAACAGAATTAATAAGGTAAGACGGAAAGCAGATCAATGTTCTAAACCTAAGGTAATATTATTTTTAGAAAAAAAATTAGATTTCACCAGGTCCATTTTAAGCTCAGGTCAATGCAATTCTTTATAATCTGCTATCTTTAGCAAACTCTATTTTTCATTTTTACAATTCTTCTTGTTATGCGAAAAACCAGTTTCTTTCTTTGCCTATTCATATTTGCCACAACATTGATCTCCGCACAGGTAAAGCTTCAAAACCTGTTGACGGAAAATCTTGTTAATCCTGTTGGTATTGATGTTCAGCAACCACGTTTTAGCTGGCAATTGATAAGTGATCAAAAAAATGTTTCTCAAACAGCATACGAAATAATAGTAAGCAGCGGAAAGGGTACAATGTGGAAAAGCGGTAAAGTAACATCAGATCAGTCAGTACATGTGCCTTATGCCGGTACTGCATTGCAATCCGGAAAAAAATATACCTGGGAAGTCAGAGTATGGGACAATAATAGTAAGCCATCTTCGTGGAGCGAGCCTGCATTTTTTCAAACTGCCTTTTTAAATCCATCGGACCCGATAGCTATCGGGTGGAAGGCAAAATGGATCGAAGCAGGATTTGCGGAGAAAGATTCAATGAACAGACCCGCTCAATATTTCAGAAAGCAATTCTCAACAAATAAAAAGGTCTCGTCTGCAACAGCATATATAACTGCACATGGCATGTATGAAGCGCAGATCAACGGGAAAAGAGTGGGCGATCAATATTTAACCCCGGGCTGGACCAGTTATAACAAAAGATTGCAATACCAGGTGTATGATGTCACCAATCTTCTTACAAATGGAAATAATGCGATCGGCGTTGCTATCGGTACGGGTTGGTATCGCGGTTTCTTAGCATGGGCGGGTAATAAAAATATTTACGGAAAAAAGGCTGGTGTCTTATTTCAACTTGATATTACTTATTCAGATGGCTCGACGGTATCAATTATTTCTGATGAAACATGGAAATCCTCAACAGGTTCCATTCGCTATTCAGAAATTTATCATGGCGAAACCATTGATGCCAGGGAAGAAAAAACAGGATGGTCAACTGCCGGCTATAATGATGCAGGATGGTCAGGAGTAACTGTTCAAAACTATCCCAATGAAATTTTACTGGCTACTTATAATGAGCCGGTAAAAAAACATGAGACATTCAAGCCCTTAAAAATATTTACGACGCCAAAAGGAGAGAAGGTGATCGACTTCGGGCAGAATCTTGTAGGTTGGGTAATTGTAAAAGCCAAAGGCAATGCAGGTGATAAAATAACGATTCGCCATGCCGAAGTATTAGATAAAGCAGGGAATTTTTATACGGATAATCTACGTGTGGCAAACGCCACCGCAACTTATTTTTTATCTGGCAAAGGCGATGAGATTTTTGAACCTCATTTCACTTTTTATGGATTCAGGTATATAAAGATCGAAGGAGTTAATGAAATAAAACCCGAAAATTTTACTGCGGTTGCCTTGTATTCAGATATGAAGCTGACCGGAGCATTTACTTCGTCAAATCCTTTGATCAATCAGCTTCAGCATAATATTCAATGGGGACAAAGAGGGAATTTTTTAGATGTGCCAACTGATTGCCCTCAACGTGATGAACGTTTGGGATGGACAGGAGATGCACAAGCCTTTTCAAGAACTGCAGCTTTCAATTTTGGCGTAAATAATTTTTTTGCAAAATGGCTGCGTGATGTGGAGGCTGACCAATATGCAAACGGCAGTGTGCCGTTTGTTATTCCAAATGTGCTTGGCCCCAATGCAGGAGGTTCTACCGGTTGGGCTGATGCTGCAACCATCATTCCCTGGAATATGTATTTGGCTTATGGCGACAAAAGGATCTTAGAAACACAGTTCAACAGTATGAAAGCCTGGGTTGGCTATATGGAAAAAGCAAGTAAGGATTATTTATGGAATACAGGTTTTCATTTTGGTGATTGGTTATTTTTCCGCCCTTTTGATGATAATGACGGAAGATCGGCAGTAACAGACAAATACATGATAGCTCAATGTTTTTTTGCGAACTCAGTGCAAATAATGATCAACACAGCAAAAGTGTTGGGTAAAAATGATGATGCCGCCAGGTACACTGAGTTATTAAAGAATGTAAAAGCTGCTTTCGTAAAAGAATATTTAACACCCAATGGAAGATTAATTTCAGGTACACAAACTGCCTATGTGCTGGCATTGAATTTTGATATGCTTCCGGAAAATTTACGTCAGCAGGCGGTTGAAAAGCTTGTTGCCAATATTAAAAGTTACAATAATCATCTTACTACCGGGTTTCTTGGCACACCCTATTTGTGTCATGTGCTAAGCCGGTTTGGACAAACTGATCTTGCATTTACCTTATTGATGCAGGAAAGTTACCCGTCATGGTTATATCCCGTAAAAATGGGAGCTACTACAATTTGGGAAAGGTGGAATGGCATTCGTCCTGACAGCACATTCGAGCCAGCATCCATGAATTCATTTAACCATTATGCTTATGGAGCAATTGGTGACTGGATGTATCGGGTTGTTGCAGGGTTGGACACTTACGATGACGCACCGGGATACAAGCATATAAAAATTAAACCGCATATTGGCGGTGGGTTAACCAATGCTTCTGCAAGTTTGCAGACGTATTATGGTAAGGTCAGCAGTGGATGGAAAGTAGATGGAAATAAAATCATTTTGGATATAGAGATCCCCGCTAATACAAAAGCCACGTTGCTTATCCCGGTTTCAAATGCTGACCTGGTAAAAGAAAATGGAATGCCTTTATCTAAAGATATTCTAGTGGCAAGTGAAGACGGGAATATTAAATTAAAGATTGGATCGGGCAAATATCATTTTGAAATACCAAAATAAATTCTGTGTTTCAGTGTCTCTGTGGCAGTCTTTGCCACTGAAACACAGAGGCACTGATTCATTGATGCCTATTATGATTAAAAAACTAACTTTTGCTTTCGCAATTTTTTTATGTTCTCTTCAAGCAAATGCGCAAAGAATAAATCCTTCTTTGTTGACGCGTACATGGCCGGCATTCTGGATCAGTGCTGCGGATGCACCAGCAAAGAGTTACGGAGTATATTATTACAGAAAAAAAATTTCATTGACCGAGAAGCCTGATTCTTTTATAGTTCATGTTTCTGCGGATAACCGGTATGTTTTAATTATTAATGAAAAGTTTGTTTCACTCGGGCCGGCGAGAAATGATCTTTATCACTGGAATTTTGAAACTGTTGATATTGCCCCCTATCTGATCAATGGGGATAACATAATCACAGCCACTGTTTGGAATGAAGGTGATTACAGGCCAGAAGGGCAGATATCAAACCGGACTGGATTCTTAATACAAGGAAATACAATCAAAGAAGAGATCATCAATACAAACACTTCATGGAAATGTTTTAGAAGCAATGCTTACACACCGCTTACGGGAATTGGGTACAGTGCCTATTATGTTTCTGGTCCGGGTGAATTGGTTGATATGAATAAGATGCCGGACGGATGGATGAAAAATGATTTTGATGATAAAATATGGCCAAATGCAGCAAGAGTTGGCTGGCGTGGCGCTACACCAAAAGGAGTTGTTGATATTGCTGAATGGATGCTTGTACCCTCATCATTGCCTCCGATGGAATTAAGAGTGCAACGTTTTGCCTCTGTAAGAAGAAGCGAGGGGGTTACTATTCCTGACGGATTTCCTGCTGCAAAAGCGACAATTACTATTCCTGCAAATACACATGCATCTTTTTTACTTGATCAATCTTTTTATACAAATGCATACCCAGAGTTAGATTTTAGTAAAGGAAAAGATGCCGGTATTTCTTTGACCTATGCCGAAGCCTTATTCAATGAAAAGCCGGATGGCCCGGGAAAAACATTTAAGAAAGGAAACAGAAATGAAATTGCCGGAAAAATTATGTCCGGAAGAAAAGATAGTATCATTTCCAATGGAAAAGAACATCAATATTACAGTACGCTTAACTGGCGAACGTTCCGTTATGTAGAAATTAAAATAACAACAAAGGATGAGCCGTTGATCATTGAAGACATTTACAGTTTGTTTACAGGGTATCCCTTTCAATTGAATGCAAGCTTCAATGCAAATGATAAAATACTGGATAAAATATTCGAGGTCGGTTGGCGAACCGCCAGATCATGTGCATGGGAAACATACATGGACTGTCCGTACTATGAACAACTGCAATACATTGGCGACACCCGTATCCAGGCTTTGGTTTCATTATACAATAGCGGTGATGATCGCCTAGTTAGAAATGCCATCATACAAATGGATCACTCACGAATGGCAGAAGGTATTACCTTAAGCCGTCATCCCTCCTTTTCGCCGCAACAGATCCCAACTTTCTCGCTTTGGTATATTGGGATGGTGAACGATTACTGGATGTATCGTGGTGACAGTGGTTTTATCAAAGATAAACTGCAGGGAACAAGAGATGTGTTATGGTTCTTTAATAAATATCAAAATGCTGAAGGTTCATTAAGAAATGTTCCTTACTGGATCTATACAGATTGGGTAGAAGGAAAAACCGGATGGCCGGGTGGAGTAGGACCAATTGGTAAAGATGGCAGCTCATCTTTACTGGACTTTCAATTACTATTGGCATTACAAACTGCTGCAAAACTGGAATCAGAACTTGGCTTGCCTGCTATTGCAAATGAATACCAGAAAAAGGCGGCGCAACTTCAGCAAACAATTCAACGTAATTATTGGGATGCAGGAAAAAAATTTTATGCTGATACAAAAGATAAAGACCATTATTCGCAACATGCAAATACCCTGGCAATCCTTACAAATACAATTAAAGGGTCAGCAGCCACCGATCTTGCTAAAAGAATTTTAGCTGATAGGACTTTATCGCCAGCGTCTATCTATTTTAAATATTATCTCCATATAGCATCAGTAAAAGCCGGTTTGGGAAATGATTACTTGAAATGGTTAGATAAATGGAAAGAGAATATTGAAATGGGATTGACAACATGGGCTGAGATCTCTGAGATCGATAATGCCCGCTCTGATTGCCATGCCTGGGGCTCTAGTCCCAATATTGAATTTTTCAGAACTGTTCTTGGTATCGACACAGATGCCCCGGGTTTTAAAAAGGTAAAGATCGAACCGCACTTAGGCGATCTTAAAAATGTAACGGGAAAAATGCCGCATCCAAGTGGGTATATATCGGCAAACTATCTATTTGTAAATGGGAAATGGAATATAGAACTCACATTACCGGAGAAAATAACTGGAAGATTTATATGGAAAGGAAGGACTTATTCATTGAAGCCAGGAACCAATAGTTTTAATTTATAGAATTTTCATAATTCTGAACCATATAGGCATATAGCACATTATAGGAAGTTACCCATAGAGTATCTGTGTAAGAACTATGTTTGTATATTTCTATGTGGTGAAAAAACTTGTCATAAGCAGATAGTCAATTACTTTTAATCTCAATAAAATGAAAAATATAATTGCTTTTCTAGCCTGCGTTACAATATTTATTATGGCGTGCGACAGCAATGAGACTGCTGGCAACGACAAAACATCTGAAACATCTGGATCGGTTGATCCGAAGGAATGGAAATTAGGCTCTGCTTTATGGACATTTCACACGGTAAACTTTCCAGAATCATTGGCTAAAGTAGATAGTGCCGGTTTAAGATATATCGAACCCAATACATTTCATAAAGCTGGCCCGGAGCTTAAAGATTCTTTGATCCTGCAATTATCATCCGCAGGTATTGAAAAGTTAAGATTAATGATCGCGGAAAAAGGATTGATATGTGAGTCGATCTATATTGTTGGAGATTCAACAATTAATTCATGGAGGAAACAATTTGATATTGCGAAACAATTAGGTGTACAATTTGTAACCACTGAACCGCCATTAGAAATGTGGGATAGTATCGATAGCCTCGCCGGAACGTATGGTATCAAAGTGGCGATCCATGAGCATTGGAAAGGCGTAAGCCATTATTGGGACCCGGACACAACATTAATGGCAATAAAAGGTCATCCAAATTTTTATGTATGCGCTGATCTCGGTCATTGGCCAAAAAGCGGTATCAATCCTTTGGATGCGGTAAAAAAATTAAGTGGGCATATCATTGCCATACATTTAAAAGACATTGCCGCTTATAACGATCCAACATTAAAAGACGTTCCTGTGGGAACAGGCCTTGTAGATTTCCCTGCCATCTTCCAGGAATTAAAAAGACAGGGATTTAAAGGAAATATTTATATAGAACGCGATGCAGAAGACCAGCCAAGTAATCTTCCTTCAGTGATACAAACAGTAAAATATTATAACGAGGAGATCAACAAATTAAAATAACCGTTCAATTTCTTATAACGATTTTCGTAAGGTGAGTTTGAATGGGACGGGCAAATGATCCCGGTTATTATTGAGAATCATTTCAGCGGCCATTGCTCCCATTCTTTTAAAATCGGTTGAGATAGTAGTTATTCCATCGAGGATGAATTGTTTCCATGGCGTTTCATTATAAGAAATGATACCGACATCCTTACCCACTTTTAACTTAGTGGTTTTTATTTTTTCAAGAAGGGTTACCAGGTCATCTTCCATTAAATTGATATAAGCTTCACCTGTTACCATCTGTTCATTCGACACATCATGAACAACTTTGTGATCGAAAGCATGATCACGACAAAAATTTTGAAAACCTTTTAATATTTCGCCGGGAAAATAACTATAGGAAGGGAAAGTGATCTTCAGCGTTTGATATTTCTTAAGTTGAGGCAGCGCTTCTTTCAATGCATTGTAAATATCAGCCTCAAAATTTTCATATACGGCGCCATACTTATTTTCAATACCCATGATCAATTTATCAAGCAAGATCAGGTTTCCATGATCAATTTCATTGATGACCCCAGCAGCATTTTCTCCCCCTTCTATAAAATGTGGGATGATGACATAGTGTGTATAATCACCTTTCCTGTTTTGCAACAGTTTTTTAAACAAACTAAAATCATTATTGTAAATATAAAAATCGATCGCCGCTTTTTCCCCCAGGATTCCAACAAATGAATCGTAGATAAGCTTTTTGTGCGCACTTAATTTATTGAAGAGCAGGAAAACTTTAATTGATTGCTTGAAATCAGTTTTCGAAATAAAATATCCTTTACCCGGCACCGAGCCTACAACACCTAATTGTTTCAATTGCCGGTATGCTTTTTCTGCCGTATCACGGGAGATTTCCAGCTCATAACTAAGATCATTGATCGAAGGAAGCGGATAATCCTTTCCGATGCTGTCCCTTTGAATGGCTTGCAATATTGAATTGGTGAGCTGCTGGTATTTGGGTGTCACGGAATGCTCATCAATATGGATCAATCGGTATATATTCTCGTAGACCATGCCTTAAATACTGTAAATATATATTGTTTTATAACAGCTTGCAGGCCAGTAAGCGACAGAAAGCAGGACGATGCAGGATGCTAAAGCTGCTGAATGAAAATATCTTTCCCCTCTCAAAATCCAACAAAACGCTTTGCCATGAGCCCAGATCTTTTTTCTAAGATTTTCTTTTACTGCATTGTTTATTGTGAATCATTACTTTTAGGTAGGCGCAGGTTTAAAAATATCCATTTGGAATTCACGAGGCAGACAGACATTAATTTTCATCTGTTTAAACGATAAACGAATGCAAGTCATATTAGGAGTTCTCTTCCATTTTATTGGTGGTTTTGCCTCAGGCAGTTTTTATATACCCTATAAAAAAGTAAAAGGTTGGCATTGGGAGAGCTATTGGATCGTTGGTGGGCTGTTTTCCTGGCTGATCGTTCCACCACTCGCAGCCTGGCTAACTATCCCTCATTTCACTGAAATAATAAAGGCCACAGGTTCTTCAACTCTCCTGATTACTTTCTTTTTTGGATTGCTATGGGGTATCGGCGGCCTCACTTATGGGTTAGGAGTTCGTTATCTCGGGGTGTCGCTTGGTAGCAGCATCATTCTTGGTTTATGTATGGTGTTTGGCGCATTGATACCTTCTATTTATTATGATTTTTCTCCCGTTGAAGGCAAAGATACTTTTAGTGAAATGGTTGGTTCAAGTTGGGGGCTTATTGTTTTAGCAGGACTTGTTGTGTGTATACTTGGTATCATAATATGCGGTAAGGCCGGAACAATGAAAGAAAGACAATTGCAGGCCGCGGGCACGGATTCTCATGGCATGGAAACAAAAACTGAGTACAAATTTGCATTGGGGATGTTTGTTTCGATCGTTTCAGGTGTACTGAGTGCTTGTTTCAATTTTGGACTAGAGGCCGGGCAATCGATGGCTGCAGTTGCAAATGCAAATTGGAAAGCCCTTCATCCGGGGGATGGAGAGTTTCTATATCGTAACAATGTTATCTATGTCGTTTTATTATGGGGCGGTCTTACTACCAATTTTATTTGGTGTATGATCTTAAATGCCCGTAATAAAACCTTTGGTGATTATACAAATAAGAGAACACCTTTATTGTCCAATTACATGTTTGCGGCATTAGCCGGTACAACATGGTTCCTTCAATTCTTTTTTTATGGAATGGGAGAAAGTAAGTTAGGAAATGGCCCTAGCTCATGGATATTGCACATGGCATTTATCATTCTTGTTGCAAACATGTGGGGCATCATATTAAAAGAATGGAAAGGGGTATCTAAAAATACAGCAAGAACGATTGCTGTCGGTATCCTTACCATCATTCTTGCCGTAGTGATCGTTGGTATTGGTAATAATCGCCACGAGAAATTAAAAGAACAACAAAAAAAAGAAGTATCATATGTCAACAGTAACAACAAAATTTAAACATGTTAGCTACTTATGGGATGAAGCCAAAGCAGCTGAGCTTGCAGGTGACGAAGTTGCATTGTTGGTTTATCGTTCAAATTTATTGGGCGCTGATCTTCGCCTTACAAATTATGGAGGTGGAAATACCTCATGCAAGGCAACTGCAAAAGATCCCTTAACAGGAAAAGATGTAGACGTGATGTGGGTAAAAGGAAGCGGTGGAGATCTGGGTACAATGAAAAGAAGCGGGTTAGCTGCTTTGTATGTAGACAGGTTGAGAGCTTTGAAAAATATTTATCGCGGCATCGAACATGAAGATGAAATGGTAGAACTTTTCAATCATTGCATTTATGACCTTGCATCAAAGGCTCCATCTATAGATACACCATTGCATGGGTTTCTTCCATTCAAACATATTGATCATTTGCATCCTGATGCAGCCATTGCAATCGCAGCTGCAAAAGACGGGAAGAAGATCACACAGGAATTGTTCAGCGGTACAATTGGTTGGGTAGAATGGCAGCGTCCTGGTTTTGATCTTGGGTTAAAATTGAAGCAATGTCTTGATGAAAACCCTGGCATTCGCGGCATCATGTTGGGCTCGCACGGCTTATTTACATGGGGTGACACAGCCTATGAAAGCTACATCAATACACTCGAAGTGATCGAACGTTGTGCTCAATACCTGGAAGACAACTATGGAAAAAAGGGGCCAATATTTGGCGGTGAAAAAATTAAATCGCTAGCTAAAGAAGAAAGATTAAATAGAGCATCAGCTCTTGCTCCAATTTTAAGAGGATTGTGCTCATCAAGTTACCCCAAAAACTCCCCTTCAGGGGTTGGGGGTATGATCGGTCATTTTACAGATGATGAGAGAGTGCTTCAATATATCAACTCAAATGATCTTGCAAAGCTTGCACCGATGGGAACCAGTTGTCCCGATCATTTTTTAAGAACAAAGATCTCTCCATTGGTCCTAAACTTAAGTCCACAGGAAGATGTAAGTGATACAGCGGCAATAAAAGAAAAATTATCTCCGCAGTTTGATGAGTACAGAAAAATGTATGCTGATTATTACAACACTTGCAAACATGCGAATAGTCCGGCAATACGTGACCCGAACCCGGTTGTGATCTTATATCCGGGTGTTGGCATGTTCACTTTTGCAAAGGATAAACAAACCGCAAGGGTGGCGGCGGAATTTTATACTAATGCAATTAATGTAATGCGTGGCGCGGAAGCGGTTAGCGAATACACTTCTTTACCAAGACAAGAAGCATTTGACATTGAATATTGGTTATTGGAAGAGGCAAAGCTGCAAAGAATGCCGAAGCCAAAAGCATTAAGCGGAAGAATTGCGTTGGTAACTGGCAGTGCAGGTGGCATTGGAAAAGCTATTGCGAAAAAATTTGCAGAGGAAGGTGCCTGTGTTGTGCTAAATGATATTAACCAGGAAAGATTAGATGGAGCTGTAAAAGAATTTGAAAAATCATTTGGCAAAGATATAGTGGCTTCAACGCTTCTTGATGTCGCGGGTGAAACGTCTATTCAAAAAGCTTTTGCTGATACAGCTCTTGCCTTTGGAGGTGCCGATATAATTGTAAATAACGCGGGCATTAGTATCTCAAAGCCAATCACAGAGCATTCTATCGGTGATTGGGATAAATTATATGACATTTTAGTAAAGGGGCAATACCTTGTTTCAAAAGCAGGGATAGAAATAATGCGTCAACAAAATCTTGGTGGGGATATTATAAATGTGGTTTCAAAAAATTCTATTGTGGCCGGTCCCAACAATGCTGGTTACGGAAGTGCAAAGGCTGCCCAGGCACATTTGAGTCGTCTGCTTGCCGCAGAATTGGGAGGAGATAAAATAAGAGTGAATACGGTAAACCCGGATGCTGTAATTTCAGATAGTAATATCTGGAGTGGAGGTTGGGCAGAAGGCAGGGCGAAAGCATACGGAATAAAAGTTGAAGAATTGCCGGCATATTACGCAAAACGGACTTTATTAAATGAAACAATCTTACCCGAGGATATAGCAAATGCCTGTTTTGCTTTTGTTGGCGGTTTGCTTAGTAAATCGACCGGTAATACATTGAATGTTGATGGTGGAGTAGCGGCGGCATTTTTAAGATAACTAAATATGGAAAGAGTAGCCTTCAAAATGAAATTGTTTGCCGGTAAGGAAGAAGAATATAAAAAACGACATGACGCTCTCTGGCCTGAATTAAAAACATTATTGAAAGAGACAGGCGTTGAAGATTATTCTATTTTTCTTGATGAGGAGACAAATATTTTGTTTGGCGTATTAAAGATTGATAAGAAATTGTTGTTGGATGAGCTACCGGGTCATCCTGTAATGAAAAAGTGGTGGGCCTATATGAAGGACATTATGGAATCTAGTCCTGATAACTCACCGGTTTCCGTTCCATTGAAAGAAGTATTTTATTTGCCATAAATAATTTTTATGCAGATCGAAAAATATAAAATTGAAGAGCATAATCAATCATTGCTTTCTGAGCATAAAAGAAAGTTTGAGTTTGCTGTAGCGGATATAAAAAATATCAATGCAGTCATACAAAAACTTATTGATTTTAATGTAGCCATTCCTAGCTGGGCATTGGGAACCGGAGGAACAAGGTTTGGAAGATTCTCAGGTGCCGGTGAGCCCGGTAACCTTATAGAAAAAATGGAAGATGTTGGTTTGTTGCATGCATTGAACAGATCAAGTGGCGCTATTTCATTACATATACCATGGGATATACCCGAAAATTATCCCGCGATTAAATCTTTAGCGGCTCAATTAGGATTGAAATTCGATGCGATGAACTCGAATACATTCCAGGATCAGAAAGACCAGGAGCTGAGTTATAAATTCGGATCACTGCAGCATGTAAATAAATCGGTACGCAAGCAAGCCATCGAACATAATATTGATGTTATCAAACATGGTGTTGAATTAGGATCAAAAGCATTAACAGTTTGGTTGAGTGATGGAAGTTGTTTCCCCGGGCAATTAAATTTCAGAAAAGCATTTCAAAATACGCTGGAAAGTTTGCAGGAGATTTATGCAGCATTGCCTCCTGACTGGAAAGTATTTGTTGAATATAAAGCCTATGAACCGAATTTTTATTCAATGACAGTTGGCGATTGGGGTCAGTCATTGTTATATGCAAATAAATTGGGAAGTAAGGCATACACGCTTGTCGATCTCGGTCATCATTTACCCAACGCAAATATCGAGCAGATAGTTTCCTTGTTACTAATGGAAGGCAAGTTGGCGGGGTTTCATTTTAATGACAGTAAATATGGCGATGATGATCTGACTGTTGGTAGTATCAAGCCCTATCAATTGTTTTTAATTTTTAATGAACTCGTAGAAGGCATGGATGCAAGA
>Ga0075418_10004202_pt1 | contig 16416 bp, 14 predicted proteins | sample SoiMetdeltSBSDD2_FD_81776 | JGI IMG/M metagenome (GOLD analysis project Ga0075418, IMG submission 81776) | Bulk soil microbial communities from a Populus tree surrounding site in Tennessee, USA - Soil MetaG P. deltoides SBSDD2 | ecosystem: Environmental > Terrestrial > Soil > Tree plantation... | reverse complement strand
CGATCACCTGCTCCGCCGTCTTGCCTGCCTGTTTCCTCAACTCATTGGCTTCGATGAGCGCGGCTTCGCCGGCCAGGCGTTTTCGGTCTTGCGCCGTAGCGGTTGCCTGCGCTGCTGCTGCCAGCCGGTAGGAGCCGTGCAGGGTTGCCGCCCCGCCACCTCTCACCGTCAACCGATAGCTCCCAGTAACTGCCGCTTCCAACGAGAGCGACTCCTCTTCGCCCGGCCCATTCAGGTTCATCTCGACGAGTTGCTTGCCGTCCGGTGCGGTCAGAATCAACGATGCGTCAATCGCCCGCTGCTGCAGCCGAAGCCGGACGAATTGCCCGGCGGTCAGCTGGATTTGAAAGGTGTGCGACTGGCCGCCTGCGATTTCGCGTTCAAGTGGTTTGTCCGATTCGAGTCTCTCCGTCGCGCCAGGCACCTGTGCCCCCGGGCAAACACCTGCCGCGAGATTGAGAATCAGCAGATTCAAAAGAAATGTTTTGGTCCGCATACAATTCTTCTCCAGTCAGAACAGCGAAATCTCAAGCCGGATTCCCTCATCCAGGATGAAACCCAATCCCATGCTCAAAGTCTATTAACCTTTCTTAGTACTCATGGAGTTAGCGCCACTCGCCCTGCATGGTGAAGGCCGCCCAGGGCGGGCGTCTTTGTCAATCAACTTACGCGGAGGCAGTTCATAACTTTTCAGCGAGTCTTTGGTGATCGCCCACAGAAAGCTGCGCTCTTCGCCCAGCGAATATTCGAGCAGCAGCGTGTCGGCGTCGAGTTGCGCTTGATTCTCACGGAGCTTGAGCGGTTGCGGCTGCGTCAAAGCAGCGTATTGCGGGCTGGCTCTTTTGATCGCGACCTGCGCCCGATCGTAGTCGGTTTCCAATTTCCTCATCGCTTATCTCCAGTTTCCACTCAAACATTCGTCAGCCAGTCATCGATCTTCCTCTGGATACAAAAGCGCATTTTTCGCGTGGATTGCCTCAAAAAACAGCACCGCCCTGGGCGTGGCACTCCAACTTTCAGCTGGCGTGCTTTGACCACAGCGGTCCTGACCCAAGCTAAAGCTTGAGGCTGTCTGCACTTCCCCTTTAATGGGCCGAACTACAAACGATTCACGGTCTATTCAGCTCAATGGTGTTCCAGGGCCAGAAGGTGCACCATAGCACTGGCAGTCACCTTAACGCGAGTCTCTTTGCTATCTTCGAGCTTGTCGATGGTGGGTTTGTTTGCGTCGATTGTCTTTCTGAGGAAGTCTTTCACCGACCGGTCGAGTCCCGGGCTGCCGATTTCACCACGATCCTTTTCGTTGGCATACTGCTTCGTCGACTCGAGATCGGGAATGCTGTTGGCAGACCAAACGAGCCAGAGTTTTTCGGTGCCCACGTCCTGATCAAACCGAATCCAGCTCTCTTTTGGGATATCGATCGTCTGTCCGCTCGACACCAGTGAAGAGCCGTTGTTGGCGGTTGGCGATGGGAAGAGTACGTTGAGAGGCGGCGTTTGGCCGCCGATCTGAGGGCCCTCGTTGAAGATGTAAAGATATCCGTCTTGCGAGCTGCCGAAATGTAATCGCACACGATAGTCTTTCTCGAAGATCATTTCTCCAGGAAGCCTGAACGCTTCCTGATACGGCCTTCCATCGCGATACTTCTGAACGGTAATCCAGTAATTCAACACTCGTTCGACCGCGACGGCTGGAGGATTATTCTGCTGCGAAGGACCGCGAGGCGACAATATCTTCACTCCGGCGATTCCGATCGCAGTCAACAGTAAAACGCCGATACTCAACGCTGCGACTCTTCGCTTCCTGACGGTCGACGTCGGGACCGCCTGAATGCTGCTTGTGACCACCGACTGTTGAATAGAAGTGGCCGCATCCTCCTCAACATAAAAATCACTCGAAGTCGATCGATCACGTTTGGCTTCGAAGGCCAGCTCGTCTCGCAGATTTTTCAGATCGATCAACATGTCTTTGATCGTCTGGTAACGCTCGTCTTTGTTCTTGCGCAGCGCCTTTGAGACAATCCGCTGAATCTCAGCGGGCGCGCCAGGCACGTAACTATTGAGCGGCGGCGGCTCTTTCTCGAGTGTCGAAATAAGCACGTCGAGATTTGTCTCCCCGCCGAAGGGGCGCCGGCCCGCAATCATCTCGTAAGTCACTACTCCGACGCTGAAGATATCCACTCTTGCATCTACACCCTGCCCGCGAGCTTGCTCGGGAGCCATGTAGTAGGTCGTACCAATCAGCATTCCGGGTTCCGTTTGCATCTGTACAAGAGTTGGTGCCTCAAGATCGGCTTCAGTCGGGGGTGATTCCGGCACTCGCGGAAGGGTCGTCTTGGCGAGGCCAAAATCGAGTATCTTCACGTAACCATCGGGGCGAAGCATAATGTTCTCAGGCTTGATATCTCGGTGAACGATCCCTGCGCCGTGAGCCGCCGCAAGCCCGCTCGCCAGCTGAATCACAACATCCAAAACGTCTCGCAAACCCATCCGCCCTCTTGCGAAGTGTTGCCGAAGAGTCTCGCCTTCTATGTATTCGGTTGCAATGTATTCGGACGAGCCGATTTGCCCGATCTCGTATACGGTCACGATGTTTGGGTGATTGAGTCCTGAAGCGGCCTTTGCTTCAAGCGCGAACCGGCGGACCAGATCTTCCCTCTTGGTGAATTCCTCGGGCAGCAGCTTGAGCGCGACCTTGCGACCCAGCTTGGAATCTTCCGCGAGATAAACCTCACCCATCCCACCTCGTCCGAGCTGCGACAGGATCCTAAAACTTCCCACGGTTTGTCCGACGAAGGATTTTGAGCTCATGCTGGCGAGCAACTCGGCTACTGGCTGCGCGGCGGGTGAATCGATAAAACTACCTGCTTGTGCAGGCGACGAGAGAAGAGACTGGACCTCATCAAGCAGCTCACGATCGTCCGAGCACGCTCCATTCAAAAACGACTGGCGCGCTGACCCCTCAAGCACCAGGGCGGCGTGAAAGAGTTCCTGGACTTTCTTCAGTCGTTCCGGCGTGTTCGCCATAAGAATTGTGGGCGTAGCGGGTCACGAATTCATTTCGCGGCGGAGCCATGCCCTTGCAAAGCTCCAGTCGCGTTCGACCGTGGCGTGCGAGAGGCCCATCGCTTCGGCGGTCTCTTCGATCGTCAAACCGCCGAAGAAGCGCAGTTCAACGGTTTTGCCGTGTTGTGGGTTGAGCGCCGCCAACCTGGTCAATGCGTCGTCGAGCTCCACCAGGTCCAGATCGGGTTTACGCCCAATGCGATCCGCGGTGCTGATGGAAAGCCGGTACGGCTCGCCTCCGCGCTTTGCGCTCCGGCGTTTTCGCGCGTGGTCGACAAGGATGTTTCGCATGATCCTCGCTGCCAGACCAAAAAACTGCGCGCGACTGTGGAAGGTTGCGATCTCCTGATCCACAAGCCGCATATAAACTTCATTGACCAGTGCAGTGGGTTGGAGTGTGTGCCCGACTCGCTCGCTTCTCAGGTACTTCTTGGCCAGGCTGCGCAGCTCTCCGTATACCAGAGGCATCAATTCATCAAGCGCCTCTTTGTCGCCTCCGGTCCATCTGTGAAGAAGCTTGGTTACGTTCTCATCCGGCGGCAAGTTTGTGCCTCCGACCTGGTAGATTCACAAGAGTGCTGGACGAAAAGGGGGCCTCTCTCTACGCCCAACGGGTCAGGCAAGAATTATCAAACCCCGTCAAGGCGATAAGTCGCCTTGACGGGATTGAACTCGTACACGAGCCGGCGTTTTCCTGCTAGACAGTATCCAGAGTCCGACCTAGCGACGGCCCCACAGATTCACGTGCGGGCGCGTCTGCCATCGGTCCTTGGAATACCAGAACTCGACGCTGCGAATCCTGCGACGATTGCCAGGGAGATCGATAACCCGGGTCCGGCCTCGATCCTCGATTCGTTCTCGAATATCCAACTCGTGGTCTTCGCCGTTCTCGAAATGGACCAGGACTCGCTGGAACTCGATGGCCCCGCCTCTCACTCCGAGCTGAAGGGCGCGGAAACTCTCCGTTCGGCTTACGAGGATTCTATCGCGATCTACTCTGCCGTCCACATAAGCGCTCCCGAGCTGCTCCCATTGGCTGTCCTCCTGCGGACGGTCGGGTCCGGTGCCGAAGCCCCGTTGACCCAGTAAGGTCACGGACGGGCGCGATCGCCAGCTACCCCGCGAATACCAGAACTCGACGCTTTGAATCCGACGCCGATCACCTGGAAGGTCGATTAAACGGGTTCGGCCGCCAATCGGGACTCGATCTCGAATCTCAACGTCGTGGTCGGCGCCGTTCTCGAAATGCACAACGACTCGCTGGAACTCAATGGTTCCGCCGGTGACTTCAAGCTGAAGAGCCCGGTAACTGGCGTTGTTGTTGACGGCGATCGTGTCGCGATCTCTCCTTCCATCGACATAAGAACGACCGAGCGTTTCCCACCGGCTGTCCTCGCCTGGACGACCAGGGCCTGTGCTGAAGCTGCGTTGACCCAGTAGTGTCACGGACGGACGCGATCTCCAGTTACCCTGAGAATACCAAAACTCGACGCTTTGAATTCTGCGACGATCACCTGGAAGGTCGATTACGCGGGTTCTGCCGCCAATCGGGATTCGGCTTCGAATCTCGACTTCGTGGTCGGCGCCGTTCTCGAAGTGAACAACTACACGCTGGAACTCAATTGTTCCGCCGGTGACTTCAAGCTGCAGAGACCGGTAACTTTCGTTGGTGTTGACGGCGATCGTGTCGCGATCTCTCCTCCCGTCGACATAAGAGCGTCCTAGCGTTTCCCATCGGTCATCACTACCGCGACGGCCTTGCGCGTCCGCTGCAACACTCAAACTAAACAGCAAGAACAACAAGCTGTATATCCGGATCAATTTATGAATTCTCATTTGTTCTCCTTTGAAAACTGAGATTCGCCATTCGTGGCTCCAGGTTGCTAGCCATCGCCAAGAATCAGCTTGGCGATTGTCTGAAGTTGCATGTTCGAAGTTCCTTCGTAGATCTTCCCGATTTTTGCGTCGCGGTAGTATTTTTCAGCGGGATAATCTTTTGTATAGCCATAGCCCCCGTAGAGCTCGACCACCTGAGACGTCACATGTTCCGCAACCTGCGAGGTGAACAGCTTGGTCATCGCGGCTTGTTTGACGAAGTCTTCTCCGGCGTCTTTCAGACGCGCGCAGTTGTAGACCATCAACCGCGCGGCTTCGAGTTCGGTTGCGATCTGCGCGATCTGAAACTGGACGCCCTGGAACGACGCGATTGACTTGCCGAACTGTTGTCGTTCCTTGACGTAGTTGATACCGCTATCGAGCGCGCCCTGTGCGACTCCAACCATCTGAGCGCCGATGCCGATGCGGCCTTCATTCAAAGTCTCAATCGCAATCTTGTATCCCTTGCCAACTTCACCGAGGACGTTGCTCTTATTTACCGCACAATCCTCAAGAATCAACTCGCAGGTGGAGCTGGCTCGGATCCCAAGCTTGTCCTCTTTCTTGCCAACTGTGAATCCCGGAAAGTCGCGTTCAACAAGAAATGCTGTGATACCACGATAGCCTTTATCGGGCGCAATGTTTGCAAAAACGATGAACAGACCAGCTTCCGCGCCGTTGGTGATCCAGAGCTTGCGTCCGTTTAACACAAAGTGGTCGCCCTTATCCTCGCCTTTTGTTGTGAGCGCGAACGCATCGCTTCCCGAACCCGCTTCCGACAAAGCGTAGGCTCCAACGGTGTCGGCGGCTTGTCGTTCCAGATACTTATTCTTCTGCTCATCATTGCCCCAGCGCAGGATTGCGTTGTTGACCAGCGTGTTCTGCACATCGACGATAACACCGGCCGATGCATCGACCCGGGACATCTCCTCGACGGCAAGAATCGCATTGAAGAAGGTTCCACCCTGGCCTCCGTATTCGTCGGGGACTTCTATGCCCATCAGGCCCAGCTCGAAGAACTGCTGTATGAGTTCCGGTGCGAACTTGCCTTTTTCGTCCATCTCACTCACGAGTGGACGGACCTGTTGCTCGGCGAATTCACGAACAGATTGGCGGAAAAGAGACTCTTCTTCGGTAAGCGATGTAAGAGGGCGCGGCGTATGTTCAGATATAGATGAAGCCGGTTGTGACATTGGCAATGCTCCTCAGGATGGTTCTAAAAGTTCAAGCACGAATGAAACTCAATCTAGCACGCCGCTTTTGAGCGCTGCAAGTTTCCCGGCCTCTAAGAATCCCACCAACGATGAGACCGTGCAGAACCTCCAGCAATACCCCCAACTTCAGTTGGGGGTTCTTTAGGTTTTGCCTAGGTGATGCGTTATCAGGCTTCCCGATTCCGCTCCGGTCCCGCGCCGCCAATCGCGGCGCGATTGGCGGCGCGGGACCGGAGCATCGAAAACGTACAAAAGAGGCGGCGGGCGTTCGTAGGTGGAAACTAAAGAACCCCCAACTGAAGTTGGGGGTGTTACGGAAGTTGCCTTTGCCGGTCCGCCTGACATTGGTATGATCTGCTCAACTCGTTTCTGTTTCGGGAAAAACGACTACGAACCTGATGCATCCGCGGATCGTAGGAAGGAATTGGTTCCCAACTTGTGCAAATCTGGGGCGAGCTCGGTCTGTTGAATATGCGACCTCGGCCAGGGTGTCGTCTCAATGGAGTTTAGTCTATGTACTGTCCGAATTGTGGGGACCAGACAACGCAAGGCTTGAAGTACTGCAAGCGGTGTGGCGTCGGGCTGGGCGCGTCAACGCCGCCGATCGAGTCGAAGGGTTCCTTTGGCAAGATGATGGGAATGCTCTTACCGGTTGCCGCCGTGAGCATCGCAGGATTCATCGCGTTATTCACGACAGTCTACAGCCTCGGAGAGCGCAACGGCTTCGACACTCGCGCGCTGATCGGCATAATGGCTTTTGGCGGAGCGACGGTAGTTTGCGTTATCGGGCTGCTGGTATGGCTGTTGTTGCGATTGACGACCGGGTTTCAGCCGGGGTTTCAGCAGGAAAAGCTGGAGCGCCCCTTGCCTCGCGAATACACGCCTCAGCAGCTACCTCCTTCATCGAGCAGCATCCCAAGTGTGACCGAGAACACTACCAGAAATTTCGATCCGGCCGTTTACCGGAATAGGGATACTCACGAATAGATGCAGCGCGATCCCATCGGACACGGGTGTCAGGAAGAAATGGAGACTCACGTCGTACCGGCTTCTCAAGTTCGACCAACTTACGTTTCTCATCGGCTCGATTTGCATACTTCCAGCGGAGGACATTGATGAATGTCGTAGAACTCAAGCACGTCACCAAACGGTTCGATCAGTTTGTGGCGGTTAAGGATCTTTCGTTTGACGTGAGACAAGGCACGATTTTTGGTCTGCTCGGGCCGAACGGGGCAGGCAAGACGACTTCGATCCGGATGATTGTCAACATCTTCGCGCCCGACGAAGGCGACGTCCTGGTGATGGGTAAACACGTATCCCCCGATCTTCAGCCGCACATCGGCTACCTACCCGAGGAACGGGGTCTGTACAAAAAGATGAAGATCAGTGATCAGTTGATTTTTTTTGCGAATCTCAAAGGGATCAACACCACAGATGCATCAAGGCGCACCGACGAATGGCTCCAACGACTGGAGCTCTCCGAGTGGAAGAACAAGAAACCCACCGATCTATCCAAAGGGATGCAGCAAAAGGTTCAGTTTATCGCCAGCGTCATCCACGATCCGGATGTAATGATACTGGACGAGCCGTTCTCGGGACTCGACCCGGTAAGCGTCAACCTGCTCAAGAACGTAATCCTGGATTTGAAGCAGCGAGGCAAGACAATCATCTTCTCGACTCACCAGATGGAACAGGTCGAGCAAATGTGCGACGACATCTGTTTGATCAACCACGGGACGCAGGTGCTTAGCGGCGGCTTAAGAGAAGTCAAGCGCCGATACGGGAAGAACACCGTCATCCTCGACTACGAAGGACCCAATTCGTTTCTGAGCGAGGACCTTGTCAAACATCACAACCAGTTTCCGAACTATAGCGAGATTCTGCTGGCCGACGGAGCAGACGCGCAGGAGGTGCTCAAACGGGCTCTGGCAGCTGGCGCGCGGGTAAATAGATTTGAGCTGGTTGAACCGTCCCTCAACGAGATCTTTATCGAGAGTGTGACCGGCAAGGCTTCGGTCGGTAACCGAAGCGAGAGGTGAGAATGAAGAAAGTACTGATCATCATCAAACGTGAGTACCTCGTGCGAGTGAGAACCCGGGCATTTATGATCGGCACGATCATAAGCCCGCTACTGATGATAGCGCTTATTGCGCTTCCAATCTTCTTTGCAACGCGAGGGGGCGGCGACCGGAGAGTCACTGTGTTGGATCAAAGCGGTGACCCCGAATTGTTCGACGCAATCAAGAGAAGTTTGGATGCGCGAGGAAGTGGAGAGGAGGAACTAAATCGCCGCGATCCGGGTGTCGGGACCACTCGCTATGTACTCACGCGGAAACTCGTCGCTCCGGGCGAAGATCTTGATGCGCTGCAGCAGCAGTATGCCGTGCAAGCGGACAAGGATCCGGACAGCACTTACATGATCCTCCGACCTGGGGGGCTGGAAAAGTTCGAACCCGAGTACTTCGCGAAAAACACAAGCGATTTTTCGATCGGCACATTGGAGCGCGCAATCAACGACGCTGTGTCAGGGCTCAGGTTGAAGCGCGCCGGGCTGGACCAGGCGACGATCAACCTCTACACCAGACGAGTTGAGTTAAACAGAAAGAAGGTGACCTCCGGCGGCGGTGTCGAAGAGGGCGGCCGCGCTGATTTCGTTGTGGCTTTTGTGATGTTGTTTTTCATTTATATGTCCGTGCTGATCTACGGTCTGTTCGTGATGCGCGGCGTCATCGAGGAGAAACAATCGCGGATCGTTGAAGTGCTGGTCTCCTCAGTGAGGCCGACTCAGATGATGTTGGGCAAAGTGATCGGCATCGGGCTGGTCGGGCTCACACAAATAGCAGTTTGGGCGCTTTCGGCGTTGTTGCTGACTACGGTCGGCGTCTCGGTCTTCGCGTCCCGCGGGATGACGATGCCTAACATCCCGATCAGCCTGTTGATCTACTTCGTGGTGTTCTTCGTGCTGGGCTACTTTTTGTTTGCGACGCTATACGCTCTGGTGGGGTCTACAGTGTCGAGCGAGGAAGAGGCTCAGCAGGCTCAGATCCCGGTCACGATGTTGCTCATTGTTCCGATGGTGATCTTTAATATGATCATCGCCAATCCAACCAGCACTGCGTCAATCGTGCTGTCGATGATTCCATTCTTCGCCCCGACATTGATGATGATGCGGATCGCGGTTGTGAATCCGCCGTTCTGGCAGATTCTGTTATCGATGGGGATCATGGTCGCAACAATACTGTTGTGTGTTTGGATCGCCGCAAGAATCTATCGTGTGGGAATTTTGATGTATGGTAAGCGGCCGAGCATCGCAGAGTTGGGAAGATGGCTGAGGTATAGCTAACTGACCTTCGAGCGGCGATGCGAGTTTGATAGCATCGGGGGCAAAACTGAAAGCCTCTCGAAAGGAAAACTTATGACAATCTTCGGCAAGCCGTTAATGGGATGGGGATGCTGAGCGCGTCCTGTCTTCTAGATCTTCGGTCTCAAGCCGGCCCACGGCTTGGCCTTCTCAAGCTGTGCCGCCAGCCTCAGTAACATCGCGTCCTCTCCAAACCTTCCCGAGAACATCACTCCGATCGGCAAGCCCTCCGCCGACCAGTGTAACGGCACCGACATCGAAGGCTGACCCGTAACATTATAAATCGCCGTGTACGGACCAAATTCGGTTACGTCTTTGGTGTATTGCGCGATGCTTGCCGGCGACAGACTCAACACACCGAGCGGCACCGGCGGTTTCGCAAGCGTCGGGCTTAAGATCACATCGTACTTATCCTGAAACTTCGCCATCGCCAAACCAACCTGGTGCATTGTCGCGATCGCTCTCGAGTAAGCAATCACGTTTACCGAGCGTCCGGCTTGAGCCATAACCCAGGTCACCGGCTCAACATCTTTGTCGGTCACCGGGCGACCCAAAGGCTTGGCAGCATCGTCCAGCGTTCGCGCAAGCGATACTCGCAGCACCGTTAGAAACGCTTCGCGCATCCAAGCATCCTCGATCGGCGGTCGAGCTTCTTCGACATTGTGGCCAAGGCTCTCGCAGAGTTTAGCTGCCTCGGTTGCCGCTTTCCGGCTCTCTGGGTCTAGGGGAGTTCCCGCCGGCGTGGCGACCGCGAGCGCAATTCTGAGTTTGCCGGGATCTGCGCCGACTTGCTTCAGAAATGGACGTTCGGGTGTTGGGGAGAAATAAGGAGAACCCAGTTCCGCGCCGCAGGTTGCATCCAACAACGCCGCGCTGTCCCGAACTGAGATGGTCAATGCGTGATGATGAGAGCAACCGTTCCATCCCTCGAACTGAGTCGGACCCACCGGCACTCGTCCGCGCGTCGGCTTTAAGCCGAACAGCCCGCAACACGAAGCCGGGATTCGGATTGACCCGCCGCCGTCGCTTCCATGCGCCATCGGCACAACGCGGCTCGCCACGATCGCGCTCGAGCCTCCAGAGGACCCGCCGCTTGTGCGTTCCAGGTTCCACGGATTGCGGGTCTGGCCGAATAGCACCGACTCCGTTGTAGTAGTAAGCCCAAACTCGGGAGACGTCGTCTTTGCGAATATGACGAGTCCCGCCTGTTTGTACCGCGTCACCAGCGTGCTGTCGAGATCCGGAGTGTTGTCCTTGAAGACACGGCTGCCGTAAGTGGTGATGGTCCCAGCGAGTTGCTGACCCAGATCCTTAAGCACAAACGGTACGCCTTTGAATGGACCGGCCGGCAATCCGTGCTTGATTTGAGCTTCGGCTTTATCAAAAAAAATCTGAGCAGTCGCATTCAGTTTCGGGTTTATCGCGTCGAGGCGTCGTGTGACGGCGTTGAGTAGTTCGAGCGGAGTGATTTGCCGCTTCGCAACGAGTGCCGCCAGCCCGAGCCCGTCGTATTGATCGTACTCGGCCGCCAACCCCGACAGCGCGTTCTCGGCGGACGAGTCAGTAAATGCGTGACCTGATGGTTGATCGATTTTGCTCACGATAGCTCCGACTGTGGCGGCGGCGCCAAGCTCCAGCAGCTGTCGCCGGCTGATGCGGTTGTTTTTCATGACGATGAGACTCCCTGCGCAGACCGCGCGATCGATGAGATCCTAAGGAAAGGCGTTACTTGGTTGGTTCCGCTACTTCGGGTCGCAGAAACTGATCCAACAACTCGGCGTACTTTGCGCTGCGCTCGGCTATCTCTTCTTCGGTCTCTTTCATTTCACGGCGGGACTGATAGTACTCGTCAGCGATTTGAATCGCGGCCAGGATCGCGACGCGAAGCGAATCGACGGTCATCGTCGCCCGGGCGATCTCGTTCATTCGCTTGTTGACGTGCTCGGCCAGTTCCTGGATGTACTCGGAGTCGTGGGTGCTCCGGAGGGTGTACGTCTGATTGTAGATGACAACTTTGTGTGACTGGCTTGGATTGTTGTCCATAGTCGTTCGCCGGGTGCGCGGCTTAAAAAACAAAAGCCATCAATGGCCGATCTTCGGTCTAGCTGCTACCGCTCTTCGCCGCTTCGACGTCAAGCACGGCGATCGCGTCCAGCATGCCTTCTACCTTTAGCTTTATTGCATCGCGCTCGGTTAGCAATCGCTCGACTTGTTGTTCAAGCCGTTCCTTATCATCGCTGGCGCGGCTCATCTCGCTGCGCAAACTCAGCACTTCCCGCTCGAGTGCTTCGCGTTCCTGCCGCTCGCGCTTAAACTGCTCGATCGTGCGGTAGATTTTGTCCTCGAGGTGCGAGAACTTTTCCAAACCGTAGATTCCGCTCACCAGCCCTCCAACTCATTTGCGATTGCCGACTGCCGATTGCCGACTGCAGATTCCAAGCTCGAACTCATCCTCTGACTTCAAACGAGGAAGCTGCGAATTTGACGTGGCCAATCGGCAATCGGCAATCGCAAATTATCTTAGTTGCGCGCCGAACCGATCTTCGAGCAGCGCTCTTACTCGCTCGTGCATTCCAGCTACTTCTTCATCGGTGAGAGTGCGTCCCTCGCCTCGATAAATCACTCTGAACGCCAAAGAGTGGAAGCCGTCGGGCATCTCCTTACCCTTGTACATGTCGAAGACCTGCACTGAAACCATTTCAAGAATTCCGAGGTCGCGAACGGCCGTATCGATGTCACCCCACATAACCGTATCGGGCACCAGCGCCGAGACGTCGCGGGACGCGGCCGGGAACCTGGCCAGCGCGCTGTAACTCACCCGATCCGCCGGGAGCGCGAGTAGCTTTTCAAACTCGAGCTCGCCGACAAAAACCGGCTGGCGGAACTTGTACAGAGAGGCCACACGCGGATGTAGACGGCCGAACCTCGCTATCTCTTCTCCATCATGCGCAAGCACCGCCGACTGTCCAGGATGGAGGTATTCTACACGCGCTCGATTAATTGTAAAGTCTGAGATGTTTAACGTAGACATTACAATTTCGACCGCTCCCTTGAGATCGTAAAGCCCGATTTGCGTCGATCCTCGCCAGTCGTCAGGCAGCACAGAACCGGTCATTGCGATTCCCAGCACCTCTCGTTCCGACGGCCGCTGGTCCAACTCTCCAGCTTCGAACACCCGGCCGATCTCGAATAGCTTCACGTCGCGCGTGCCCTGATTGAAGTTATGTTGGACGGCCTCCAGCAATCCGGTTAGCAGCGAAGCTCGCATCTCCGATTGATTCACATCTATCGGGTTCGACAGTATCGCCGCCGGCCGATCGCTTCGCCTGAGAACCCGGTCCTTCTCTCCGCTGACGAAGCTGAAGGAGTAGGCCTCATCAAAACCAATCGCCGTAAGCGCTCGTCGCACGTTGCGGCGCTGCTTGTCACCGCTCAAATACTTGCCGGCGCCGCTCCAGGCGGGGAGAGTAACGTCGACCAGGTCGTACCCGACGTGGCGGGCTACTTCTTCGACAAGATCCTCTTCACGAGAGATGTCGACCCGAAACGATGGAGCAACGGCCCGCAGGTGCTTCTCACCTGCGTTGAGCTCAACCTCGAATCCCAGCCCTCGCAAAATCTCGCCCGCTCGTTCGATCGTTACCTTCAAGCCGGTCAGACGTTCGATACGCGATTCACGCATTGAAACAGCGTCTCGGGTAATCCGTGCCGGATAAGCATCAATCGAGCCATCCAGCACCTGTCCGCCAGCGATCTTGGCAATCATTTCCGCAACGCGATCAACGGCTCGGATTTGCGCATCGTAGTCGGCTCCGCGCGCAAATCTGTAAGACGCTTCGGTGTCCATTCCCAGCACCCGGGCGGTGTGACGTATTGAAGCGGGATTAAAGTAGGCGCTCTCGATCAAAACGTCTTCGGTTTGGTCGTTTATTTCAGTGTCGGCGCCTCCCATCACGCCGGCGATCGCGACTGCCCGATCCGCGTCGGCGATGACCAGCATCTCTGAAGATAGCTCACGGGCAAACCCGTCGAGCGTGGTGATCTGTTCACCAGCGCGCGGACGCCTGACGACGATGCGACCGCCATGAAGCAGCTTCAGATCAAACGCGTGTGTAGGTTGATTCATCTCGAACATCACGTAGTTTGTGATGTCCGCGATGTTATTAACGGGTCGCTGGCCTATAGATTCGAGACGATCGGCGAGCCATTTTGGGGACGGCGCGACCTTCACTCCCCGAACGACTCGCGCCGCATAACGCGGGCACAAGTCAGGGTCGAGAATTTCAACCGCGGCGGCGGATTCCACTCGCTCGCCGGCTTCAGTCAACTCCGGCGAGCGAGGCGTCAATGCTGTTCCGCAGACCAACGCCGCTTCGCGAGCGATGCCCATATGCGAAAGCGCATCGGGGCGATTCGAAGTCAAATCGAAATCAAGAATGTGATCGTCGCCAATTCGTTCGACGCCCTCGACGGCCAGCCCGGCCATCGTCAACCGTTCGGCGAGTTCTTTTGGGTTGAGCGTAAGCGGTACAAGTTCACCCAGCCAGTTGTAGCTGATCTTCATCTATCTCCACCAAAAAACAACACTCCAATTCCTTGCGCATTGGAACGACGCGATCAAAACAAAGAGGTCAGTATCGTCTTCATTCTGCGAAAGAAAGCACGGATTCTAGCAGCCGGTTTGACGATTAGGCAAAGATCACTAACTCAAAGGCCCTTGATAGGGTGTGATTCAAACTGGGACTGAATACCACCAACTTCAGTTGGGGGTCCTTAGTTTGAGCCTACGTGCCAGGCGGACCACTTCTCCTCTGTAGCTCCTCTCCGTTTTTCCTACTCGCGTCTCGACCATCCGTCACTCGTTCGCTGAAAACGATCAACACCTGCTGCAAGAAAAGTTGTTATCGATGGCTGCCACGCCATCCGCTCGATACGAATATCGGAATGTTCAAGGCGAATGACGTTAAAAGAGTTGCCTTCGCCTCTCGAGCGAGTTGAGGATGCGGTTCCGGCCTGGACTACGATCGCCATGCGCCCGCCCAGCCTGTACCGCATCTTGGTGTGACCACTATGGCTAACGTGCAGATGTCCAGCAAGAAACAAATCGACTCCGCAAGCAGCTAGTTCCTTGAGGGCCATGCCCGCGCGGCCGACAATGTTCCGCTCGCGGCCCTCCGGCAAATCAAACGGGTGATGAGTGACCACAACTTTGATCGCGTCGGAACGGGCTGCGCAAAATTTCTCTCGTATCCATTCCACTTGCGTTCTGTTGATACGACCGCCTTTGATTGTCAACGAGCGCGCGGTGTTTACGCCAGCGATAACGATCTGGTCATCGGCGTAAAAAGGATCCAGATCGCCGGTGATATCTCGGCGGTACTTTTTCACGGGTTGTGCGAAACGGAGGAACACGTTGTACAACGGGATATCGTGATTTCCCGGAACGACTATCTGCGGTCGCGGAAGCGCATCGAGAAATGCACGAGCCTCCTTGAACTGATGGGATCGCGCCCGTTGAGTCAAGTCACCGGATACTGCGACAACGTCAGGCTTCAGTTCGTTGATCGTTTGGATTAGCGGGCCGATGATTGTCTCATTAACGCTACCGAAGTGAAGGTCAGATAGGTGGACAACTGTTCGCATCGTACACAAGGAATCCTTAGGTTGTCACCGATGAGTCGTGCGCGGGCACGTTGACCCGCAGCGCCCGAGGTAGCACACGGTAATGAAGCGGAGGCTCCATAATCGTGACTTCGCCGTCGGTAGCAACGCGAATGCGTTTGCGCCGTGTCTCTATTGATACTTCGGTGGTGCACATAGCGACAAACTCTTTAGTCCTTTCCACTCGTCCCAGAAGGGCGCGCAACCCGAGCAATAACAGCCCAAGCCGTCCGGTACGGTGGGAAAAGTACAGACTCAATTGTCCGGCGTCGAGACAAGCTCGGCCGCCAATATTAAAGTTCTCCATTTCATATTCGTTGTTGCCGATGAAGACGAATGGGGTGCGGCTTGTGGTCTGGGCGCCATCAGCCTTCAATCGGACGTCAAGAAAAGGATATCGACGCATAACGCTGAACGCGGCCCAAATAAACGCCGGCCATTTGCCGTGCCCGAGTTTCTGCCGTTGTTCACGTTGGTGTACAAGGCTCGGATAAAGACCCAGGCTTGAGTTGTTAAGGAAGATGCGTCCGTTCACTTCCCCGACATCGACCTGAACCACTTGGTCCGCGACAATAGTTCGCACAGCTCCTTCCAGATCAAGCGGGATCTTTAGATCCTTGGCGAAGTGGTTGAGCGTGCCAAGCGGCAAAACACCAAGCGACTTGCCCGTATCGATCAACATTGATGCTACTGCGTTGATCGTCCCGTCGCCGCCCCCGGCAACAACGGTTGTGGCGTCACCTTGAGCCGCGCGTCGCGCGAGTTCAAGCGGGCTTTCTCCGTTCTTGACCAGCGAGATGCGCGCCTCAGTCCCGCTCTGTCTAAAGAGCTCGGCCACGTGGTTGCGCGCTTCGTCGTTGGACTTGCCCGAGGCGGTATTGATAATGACCTCTATCGCTCGCGGCTTGCCCATTTGCTGAGGCCTCACTTGATCCGATACCCGCCCTCTTCATTGTTGAAGATCCAGCCTACAACTTCGCCGATTCGGATTTCCTCGCTTCGATATGCCTCCATCGTGATCCCCGCCGAACCCTGACGGTGAATGGTTTGGGCGGATCGCAGCATTCGTCGAAATCGATCCTGCCACCGAAGAATGTTGGATTGCCTCAAATCGAGCCACCCGCGTTCGGCCCACTCGTCGATGGCGACGCCGGTCACCGGAAGCCTGGTTTGACCGGCGTATTCCGGCACGCTGATGCGCGGGCCGCGAACCAGACGATCAGCGGCTGGAGGGAGAAT
>Ga0075418_10004200_pt1 | contig 16418 bp, 12 predicted proteins | sample SoiMetdeltSBSDD2_FD_81776 | JGI IMG/M metagenome (GOLD analysis project Ga0075418, IMG submission 81776) | Bulk soil microbial communities from a Populus tree surrounding site in Tennessee, USA - Soil MetaG P. deltoides SBSDD2 | ecosystem: Environmental > Terrestrial > Soil > Tree plantation... | reverse complement strand
CCGTCGAAGAGGTGTTCGCCGAGCTCGACCCGCAACCCCTCGCCTCGGCGTCGCTCGCGCAGGTGCATCGTGGCCGCCTGCGCGACGGGCGCGAGGTCGCGGTCAAGATCCAGTACCCCGGCGCCGACGAGGCGCTGCGCGCCGACCTGAAGACCATGCAGCGCATGGTCAGCGTCATCAAGCAGCTGTCCCCGGGCGCCGACGTTCAGGGCGTGGTCGACGAGCTGATCGAGCGCACCGAGATGGAACTGGATTACCGGCTGGAAGCCGACAACCAGCGCGCGTTCGCCAAGGCCTACGAGGGCCATCCGCACTTCGTCGTCCCACACATCGTGGCCAGCGCGCCGAAAGTGGTGATCCAGGAATGGATCGAGGGAATTCCGTTGTCCCACATCATCCGTGAGGGCACGACAGAGCAGCGCGACCTGATGGGCCGTCGCCTTTTCGAATTGACTTATGACGCACCGCGTCGGCTCGAGATGATGCACGGTGACGCGCATCCCGGAAACTTCATGCTGCTGCCTGGCGACAAGATGGGCGTCATCGACTTCGGGGCGGTGGCTCCGCTGCCCGGCGGGATTCCCGTCGAAATCGGTCTTTCGACGCGCTACGCGCTCAACGACGACTACGACAACCTGCTGACGACCATGCAAAAGATCGGCTTCATCCAGAAGGGTGAGCAGGTGTCCAAGCGCGAAATGGACGACATGATGCGCCAATACGTGGAACCCCTGGAGGTTGAGGTGTTCCACTACACGCGCAAGTGGCTGCAGAAGATGACCGCCGTCAACATGGACAGGTCGGTGGCGCAGATCAAGGCGGCTCGGCAAATGGATCTGCCGGCCAAGCTGGCGATTCCGCTGCGCGTCATCGCTTCCAACGTGGCGATCGCCTGCCAGCTGGATGCCCACATTCCGGTGAAAGCGCTTGCGGCAGAACTGATCCCGGGCTTCGCCGAGGAACCGGCGGCGTAACACGGGAAGACCCGGCAGCGCTTACGCGGCTGCCGGGCTTTCCACGGTGTCCTTGCGTGGCCGCCCACGCGGACGCTTGCGCGCGATGATCGCGCCGCGTTCGATGATCTCGCCACCCCAAACGCCCCACGGCTCTTGGCGTTCCAGCGCCGCGGACAGGCATTCGCGGCGGATCGGGCAATCCGCGCACAGCGCCTTGGCGCGCTCGAGGTCGAGCGGGTTTTCGGCGAACCACAGATCGGGGTCACCGACATGACACGGCACCGACGGCATTGTTCTTTCACGGCATGTCTCGACTGACATGTCCAGTCCTCTGCTTCCTGGTCGTTGTTTCGTCGGCCATCTGTCTTTCGATGGATCCGTGACCAGGTCTTCGGTGTCCGAATGACTAAAGGCCACGGATCCTTGACTGCGGGTCCGTGGCCTTTCGGCTAAATCGTGGGCTTTCCTATGTGGTGCCCCGATCCACGGACTTACCAGTCGCAGCGGTGGTGCGGCGCTTGGGCTGCGGCGGAATGGCAGCGGCGGCACCCGCGACGTCGTACGCCCAAAACGCGGGATGCGCCGTGGCAGCGGCCTCGGCGACGTGAAGGGTGCGCGACATGCCGGCAACGCCTACGCCGGTAAACGCGTTATTGCTCAACATGATTTGGGCACCCTCCTTTCGACTCGCGGTGTGATCTTGAGGCTAAGGGTAACAGGCCACACTGACAAGCGATTTTCTGACCAGCGGTTTTGGCATGATCTTTACGACCTTTGGCGGCCTTTGACCATCGCCAGCACGTCAGGGCCGTACTGCTCGAGCTTGCGCGCGCCGATGCCGGGGATCGCGACCAGCGCGGCATCGTCGGTCGGTAGCGTTTCGGCGATCGCGATCAACGTGTTGTCGGTGAACACCACATAGGCCGGCACGCTCATTTCCTTCGAAATGCGCAGCCGCCAATCCTTCAGCTCGGCGAGCAGCTCGTCGTCGATGTCGGACGGGCAGCTTTCGCAGCGGCGGAGCATGATCGCCGGCGGCGTGGTCAGCGTGTTGTTGCAGACCCGGCAGCGGGGCGTGGCGCCGCGTGGTCGTCGGGGCCGGTTCGGCGTGGCGTCGCTTGGTGATTGCGGCGCGATGCCGTTGAGGAAGCGTGACGGCCGTCGACTCTGCCGGCCGCCCGGCGCCCGTGCCAACGCCCAGCTGAGCGCCAAATGCGTTCTGGCCCTGGTGATTCCGACATAGAGCAACCGGCGCTCCTCCTCCACCGGCTCGCTGTCGGGACCGTGCGCCAGCGCGTGGGAGATGGGCAGCGTCGCGTCGGCCAGGCCGACCAGGAACACCGCATCCCACTCGAGTCCCTTGGCGGCGTGCAGCGATGCCAGGGTGACGCCCTGCACCGTCGGTGGATGGCGTGCGTCGGCGCGTTGACGGAGTTCGGTGAGCAGCGCGCGCAGGTCCAGCGACGGCCGCAGCGCCACTTCCTCGTCGACGAGCTCAGCGAGCGCACCCAACGCCTCCCACCGCTCACGGGCGCGCGTGCCTGGCGGCGGTTCCGCGGTGAGACCCAGCGGTTCGAGGACGGCGCGCACGATGTCGGGCAATTTTTCGGAGTCGCATGCTGCGTCCTTCTCGGAGGCGCGCTGCAACGCCAGCAGTGCTTGGCGGATTTCCTGGCGACTGAAGAAGCCTTCGCCGCCGCGCACCTGAAATGGGATACCGGCCTCGGTGAGCGCCTCTTCGTAGACCTCCGATTGCGCGTTGATGCGATACAGCACCGCGATCTCGGAGGCCGCGGTGCCGGACTCGATCAGGTTCTTGATCTTCTTGGCCACCGCGGCGGCCTCGGCGACCTCGTCGGTGTGTTCGGTGAACGTCGGATTCGGCCCGGGGTCGCGCTGCCCCACGAGGTGCAGCTTGCTGCCGGCCATTCGGCCGCGGGCGGCGGCGATCACGCGGTTGGCCAGCGACACCACTTGCGGGGTGGACCGGTAGTCACGCTCGAGCCGCACCACCGCGGCCTCAGGAAACCGCCGGGAAAAGTCGAGCAGGTAGCGCGGTGTGGCGCCCGTGAACGAGTAGATGGTCTGGTTGGCGTCGCCGACGACGGTGAGGTCGTCGCGGCTGCCGAGCCATGCGTCGAGCACCCGCTGCTGCAGCGGTGTGACGTCCTGGTATTCGTCGACGACGAAGCAGCGGTAGCGGTCGCGGAATTCCTGTGCGACCGCGTCGTCGTTTTCGATCGCGGCCGCGGTGTGCAACAGCAGGTCGTCGAAGTCGAGTAGCGCCATCCCGTCGTGGCGGGCCTTTAGCTTTTCGTACCCGGCGTACACGGTCGCGATCTTCGCGGCGTCGAACGGGATGTCGCGGCCGGCCTGGGCAACCGCGGCGGCGTAGCCTTCCGGGCTGATCAAAGATGCCTTGGCCCATTCGATTTCGCCGGCGAGGTCGCGCACGTCGTCGGTGCTGGTGGACAGACTCGCGCGGTTAGCAGCCTGGGCCACGACCGCGAACTTCGTGTCGAGCAGCTGCCATCCGGTGTTCCCGACGACGCGCGGCCAGAAGTACGACAGCTGGCGGCGGGCCGCGGCGTGAAACGTCATCGCCTGCACGGAGCCGGTGCCCACTCCGTCGTCGAGCACGCGCAACCGGCCCCGCATCTCCCCCGCGGCGCGCTGCGTAAACGTCACCGCGAGCACCTGGTGTGGCGCGACGTGTCCGGCCGCCACAAGGTGGGCGATGCGGCGGGTGATGGTGCGGGTCTTGCCGGTCCCGGCGCCGGCCAACACGCACACCGGACCACGCGCGGCGAGGACGGCTTCGCGCTGCTCGTCGTCGAGGTCAGCGATGAGCTCGTCGCGCGACGTAGACGCCTCGACCGACATGCGGTCCATCTTGGCAGGGCGCTGTGACAAAAGCCGGGCGCGGCGCGGGCATGTTGGCGGTATCCGTTACGTTGAACGCCTTATGAGCGCTCTGACCATGTACACCACGTCGTGGTGTGGCTACTGCTTCCGCCTGAAGAAGGTTTTGAAGGCGGAGGGGATCCGGTTCAAGGAGGTCGACATCGAAGCCGACCCGGCCGCGGCGCAATTCGTGGCATCGGTCAACGAAGGCAATCAGACGGTGCCGACGCTGAAGTTCGCCGACGGCTCTACGCTGACCAACCCCAGCGGGGCCGAGGTCAAGGCCAAGCTCGCCAGTTAACCCAGCGCGGCCCAGGATTCGATGATTTCCCTGGCGATCGAGATCGAGCCGGGCAACAACAGCCGCGACTCTGAGTCACTGCTCCAGTCGCCGTGATCGAGCGCTTCGCGGACCTCGGCGCGGGTGAACCACGCCGCCTCGGCGATCTCGCCGTCGTTGAACGAGAACTCCTGCTCCGGATCGCCGAGGGCGTGGAAACCGACCATCAGCGACCGCGGAAAAGGCCAAGGCTGGCTGCCCAGATAGCGGACGTCGGTCACGGTCAGCCCAATTTCTTCCGCGATCTCGCGCGCGACGCAGGTCTCGAACGACTCGCCTGCCTCAACGAAACCGGCCAGCAGCGAGAAAAGCCGCTCGGGCCACACGGTCTGCCGGGCCAGCACCGCGCGGTCGTGGCCGTCGTGCACCAGGCAGATCACCGCGGGGTCGATGCGGGGAAACTCCTCGTGCCCGTTGGCCGCGTTGACTCGCGCCCAGCCACCCTTGATCGACTTGGTCGGCGCACCGTCGACCGCGCTGAACCGTGCGTTGTCGTGCCAATTCAGCAGGGCGGTGGCCGTCGCGACCAGTTGGGCGCTGACCTCGTCGAAGATCTGTCCGGCACGGCGTAGGTCGAGCACCTCGGTTTCGGCGTGGGGGTCCTCCGGGCCCTCCAGCGCGGCGCGAATCGCCCACACGTGCCTGCCGTCGACCAGGCGGCCCAGGAATACGGCGTTCTCCGGCGGTTTATCGCCCAGCTTGGCGGCCGTACCGAGCACCACCTGGCCACCGCAGATCAGCACCTGGTTGCGCCGGTCAACCCGCAGCAGTAAGGCGTCGGGCCAGCCGGCGATGGCGGCGTCGACGTCGGTGCGCAGCGCATCGGCGCGATCGGCACCGACTCGGGACAGCAGCGGGACGTTGCGGAGTTGGAACCCGCGCGTCATCGCTCGGCTTCCGCGCTGCGGATGTACAGCAGCCGGTCACCAAGCTCAAGTGCGTCCACCTCGGGGGCGTCCACGCGCAGCAGCTCGCCGTTGCGCACGACGCCCAGCACGATGTCGGTCAGGTGGCGCGGCGAACCACCCTCTTCCTTGGGGCTGACTTCGCGTTCGGCGAGCGCGAACCCGGCGTCCGGGGTCAGAAGGTCTTCCATCATCTCGACAACGCTCGGGGTCTGCGTCGCTATGCCCAGCAGCCGGCCCGCGGTCTCCGACGACACCACCGTGGAGTCCGCGCCGGATTGTTGGAGCAGGTGCTGATTCTCGGCTTCGCGGGCGGCGGCGATGATCTTGGCCTTCGGCGCGAGCTCGCGCGCGGTCAGCGTGACCAGCACCGCGCTGGCGTCGTCATCGGTCGCGACGATGATCGATTTCGCATGCTGGGCGCTGGCCAGCCGCAACACCTCGGATTTGGTGGCGTCCCCGTGCACCGTCACCAGCCCAGCGCTTCTCGCGCGCTCCAGGGCGGACACGTTCTCGTCGACGACGACGATGTCCGCGGGCGCCACCTCGTCGCCGACCATCGCGGCCACCGCCGTCCTGCCTTTGGTGCCGTATCCGACGACGACGGTGTGGTTGCGCACTCTGCTCCTCCATCGCTGGATCTTCAATGCCTGGCGCGACTGCGTGGTCAGGGTCTCCACGGTGGTGCCGATCAAGACGATCAGGAAGGCGATCCGCAGCGGTGGGATCACCAGGACGTTGACCAGCCTCGCGGACGGCGTGACCGGGGTGATGTCGCCATATCCGGTTGTCGATAACGAGACCGTCGCGTAGTAGAAGCAGTCGAGGAACGATAGCTCGCCGCTTGCCTGGCCATGCCCAATCTCGTCCCGCACATCCCGGTATCCGTGCCGGTCCAGGTACACGATCAGCACCGCCGCAAGCAGCGCCAGCGTCGCGTAGACGATCCGGCGGACGATGCGCTGCGTCGGGCTGACGAACGGCTCCGGGATCCGCAGGATGTCGGTCAGCGCCGCATCGGGCCGGGCGGTCAAATTCTCCTCGATCGCTGCGAGGCGGCTCCGCAACTTACCTGTGGCCACGACAACTCGTCATCGGAAGGACCCGTTGCACGACACAATGTAATCATGGCCGCTGTCCCACCCGAACTGCAGCAGATCGCCAGCCCCGCGCCGGCCTACCGCCTAGCAGCGCTGTTGCTCGGCTCAGGTGTTTTACATCTCGTAATGCCCAAGCCGTACGACTACATCGTTCCCACAGAACTGCCTGGCAGCCAGCGGCTTTACACCTATGCCTCAGGCGTGGCTGAGCTCGCAAGCGGCGCGCTGCTGCTTTCTCCGCGCACTCGAAGGCTGGGCGCACTGTCGGCGGTGGCCGTGTTCGTCGGGGTGTTTCCCGCCAACATCAACTTGGTGCGGCTGTGGCGCGATAAGCCGTTGTTCATGCGGTTGGGCGCGATCGCGCGGCTGCCGCTGCAGATCCCGATGGTCACCTCGGCGCTGAAGGTTTACCGCAACTCCTAGGCGGCGTCCAGAAGTGCAGCCAGGTCGTCCGCGTCCGGCAGCGCGTCGGGAGTGACCGTCCGCCCGGACCGGACGTAGTGAAATGCGGCGCGCACCTGGTCGATTGGGCACCCATGCAGTTGCGCCCACGCCAGCCGGTAAACCGCGAGCTGAATCGCCGCGTGCTGCTTGGCTTCTGGGGTGGCTGGAGGTTCGCCCGTCTTCCAGTCCACCACCGTGACGCCGCCGTCGTCGTCGGTGAAGATCGCGTCGATGCGGCCGCGCACCACGCGTCCGCCGAGGACCATGTCGAACGGGACCTCCACGTCGATCGGTGTGCGGGACGCCCACGGCGACACCGCGAAAGCGGCCTGCAGCTCGGCGAGATCTTCGGTGTCGCCGGCGTCGCGATCGACGGCGCCGGGCAGGTCGTCGAGGTCGAACAGCCGCTCGGCGTGGAAGAACCGCTGCACCCAATCGTGAAATGCGGTGCCCAGCAAGGCGTGCGGATCCGGCCGGGTCGGCAGACGCCGGCGTAGCCGTTGCGGGACGCCGTCGGGGTCGCGACCGAGCTCGACCAGTGTGCTGACCGACAGTTGAGCGGGAAGCGGTGGCACTTGCGGGTCGGCCGCGCGGTCACGCTCAGCCAGCAGGGCGTCGACGTCGGCCGCCCATCCGTCGATGTCCTCGGTGTTCGCGCCGAGAGCGCCCGTCATCGCCTGCGTCACCAGCGCCGCCCCGCTGTCCATGTGTTTCCTCTGCACACCGACGGGGTCGGTCGGCCAGAGCGCTTCGATCGCCTTGTCACGCAACGGATTCGGCTCACCATCGGCTGGTACCGGTGCCCAGTGTTCGATGACGCCGCAGGGGTTGCCTGCGGTGTCCGACGTTTCGATGATGTCCTTGAGCTCGCAGAGGAATTCGGAGGGACCGCGGGGTTTGGTCTCGGAGGCGCCCCAATGGTGACCCGACAGCAGCAGGGTGTCCTCGGCGCGGGTGAGCGCCACGTACAACAGCCTGCGCTCCTCGTCGATGCGGCGCTGCTCGAGACGGCGTTTGTGATCGGAGATCTTGTCGGACAATCTCTTTCGATCGTTGACGTCGGATGTGTCGAGCACCGGGACGCCGTGCTCGGATACCGTGGCGCGGTCGCCGCGCAGCAGCGGCGGCAGATCGCCTGCGTCGGTGAGCCACGTGCGTGTCGATGCCGTCGACGGGAACACCCGCCCGGACAGGTGCGGCACCGCAACCAAGTGCCACTCCAACCCCTTGGCCGCGTGCACGGTGAGGATCTGCACCCGGTCGTTGGCGACGGACATTTCGGCGGGCGCCAGGCCGTTCTCCACCTCCTCGGCGGCATCCAGAAACGCCAGCAGATTGGCCATCGTCGCGCCCGGCCTGGCGGCGAAGTCGGCCACCACGTCGGCGAACGCATCCAGGTGCTCGGTGCCCGACCAGCCCGATGCGACCGGCCTCGCGGCCCTGACCTCGGTGTCGATGCCGATCACCCGGCGCACCTCGGCGACGAGCTCGGGCAGCGGGTGCGTCAGGTGGGCGCGCAGGGCGGTCAGCTCGCGGCCCAGCGCGACGATTCGGCTGTGTCCTGCGGTCGAATACGCATCGGCCGGGCCGGGATCGCAGATCGCGTCGGCTAGGCAGGCCCCGTCGGCGTCCGCGGCGGCCTGCGCGACGATCTGCTCGGTGGTGGCGTCGCGCGTCGGCCGGTCATCGAGGTCTACGGCACGTCGCCACAGGGCGGCGACATCGCGGCCTGCCAGTCGCCACCGCGGCCCCGTGAGCACCCGCATGGCGGCGGCTCCTGCGGTGGGATCGGCGACCAAACGCAGCATCGCCACCAGGTCGGCGACCTCGGGTACCGCCAGCAACCCGGCAAGGCCGACAACCTCAACCGGGACACCGCGTACCGCAAGCGCGTCGGCCATCGGCGCGGTGTCGGAGTTGCGACGTACCAGCACCGCCGCGGTCGGGACTGCAGACCCATCTCTGCGGGCGCCGTGGTAAATCCGCGCCAAATGGTCTGCGACCCAATCCCGTTCGGCAGCGACGTCTGTCAGCAATGCGCACCGGATCACACCCGGCTGGGCGTCAGGCCGCGGCCGCAGCGCCCGCACCGCCACCGAACGGCGCCGCGCCTCGGCCGACACCGCGTTCGCGAGATGCAGCGCCCGCGGCGGATTGCGCCAGCTTGTGCGCAACTCGAGCGTGGGCGCAGGCGTTCCGTCCGGCCGCGGGAAGTCGGTGGTGAACCGTGGCAGGTTCGTCGCCGACGCGCCGCGCCACCCGTAGATCGACTGGATCGGATCGCCGACGGCCGTCAAGGCCAGGCCGTCATCGACGCCGCGGCCAAACAGCGATGACAGCGCCACGCGCTGCGCGTGCCCGGTGTCCTGATACTCATCCAGCAGGACGATGCGATACCGTTCGCGCAGCTGCTGGCCGACTTGCGGGAACGCCGACGCCAATCGGGCGGCCGAGGCCATCTGCATGCCGAAGTCCATCACCTTTTCCGTCCGCATGCGCGCATGCAGTGCGTCGATCAGCGGAACGAGTTGGGTGCGTTCGGTTTGGGTGGCCAGCATGCGCAGCAGCCACTGGCTGGGTCCGCGGTCACGCTGAAAGGGCCCGGCCGGCAGCCCGTGCACCAGCCGCTCCAGTTCGACGTGGGTGTCGCGCAGTTGCGTGGTGTCCACGAGGTGTTCGGCCAGCTGCCCCGCGAGCCGCAGCACCATCGCGGTCACCGCGGCCGGAGTCTTGTCCGTGTCGAGGTGCTCGGGATGTTCGCAGACCACGCGAAAGGCCAACTGCCACAGCTCTGTTTCGCTGAGCAGTCGGGCGTCGGGCTCGACCGGCAGCAAGAGGCCGTGCTCGCGCAGCAGGTTGCCGGCGAACGCATGGTAGGTGCTGACGGTCGCTGGGTCGTCGGCCATGTCGCCGCAGCCGGGAACGAGGCCGGCACCGGCGAGACGCGCCAGTCGCATGCGGACGCGCCGCAGCAGCTGACCCGCGGCCTTGCGCGTGAACGTCAGGCCGAGCACCTCGCCGGGGCTTGCGTATCCGTTGGCGACCAGCCATACGACGCGGGCCGCCATGGTTTCCGTCTTGCCCGCGCCGGCACCTGCGATGACCACGAGCGGCCCTGGCGGGGCCGCAATCACCGCGGACTGCTCTTCCGTGGGCGCGAAAAGGCCAAGCGCCGAAGCTAATTCGGCCGGACTATAGCGTGGTGTCACGGTCGTCTTCCGGCAGCGGTCTGGGCCGGGCACATGGCCCGCACCGGGCAGTGTGTGCAGCCGTCGTTGACCCGGGCGAGGAACCCGGGTCCCTGAGTGGCTGCCGCCGCTTGGCGGATCTGCTCGAGCCATTCCGCGCGGGTGTCTTCGGTCTGCGGGTCCTGTTCGCGTTCAGCGGCACCGCCCGCTGAGGTCTTGCCGAGATAGACCAAGCGGCCTCCACCCGGCGTATCACCTTGTGACAGTAGGCCTTCTGCGACAGCAAGCTGGTACATGGCCAGCTGAGCGTGCCGTTGCGCGTCATCCTTGCTGACGGGGGTCTTGCCGGTCTTGATGTCGACCACGACCAACCGGCCCGCGGTGTCGCGTTCGAGTCGGTCCAGGCGGCCACGCACCCGCACTCCGGGGCCGACGGTGCCGTCGACGTCAATCTCGGTGCCAACCTCGGTGAGCGTGGCGCGGGTTTGCGCGCGCCACTGCAAGAATGTCGAGAGCATCGCGCGGTGTCGCGCCAGCTCGTTGTCCGAAAACCACTGCGAATCGAACGGTAGCCTGCTCCAGAGCTTTTCGAGTTCGTTGAGCATCTGGTTCTCGGTCTTGCCCGGCTCGGCGACCAGGGCGTGCAGCAGGGACCCGACCGCGGAGCGGACATCTCGCCCGTCGGTGCCGCCGTGGCGCTCGAGCAGCCAGCGCAGTGGGCAGTCGGTCAGCGTCTGCAGCGTCGATGGCGACAGTGTCACGACGTGGTCGTCGCCATTCCACAGCGGCTCATCGGTGGATAGCGGCGTCATAGGGTACCACTGGGCTGGATCGGCGCCAGCGACAGCGGAATGCGCGAGCCGAGCTAATTGCGTTGCCGCGCAGGCCCGTACCATGTCTTCGACCGCATCCGGTGCTGCGCACACCACCGCCCGCAGCCGACCGACCAGAGCCGACGGGGCCAGCACGCGAGGCGCGTGGATCGGTTCGGGCGGCTCAGGATCGGGATCGGTCGCCAACGCCGAAAGCTCATCGCAGAACGGCGACGGAAGCATCGATTCGTCGCCACTGTCGCTGTCCACGGCGGTCACCAGCAAGCGGCTGCGGGTCCGCCCCATGGCGGCGATCAGCAGCCTGCGTTCCTCGGCCAGCAGCGGTGCCCTGCTCGACAAGCCACGCTCGACATCCGTCGCGACGCCGTCCATCACGTCGACGAGCCGCTGAGTACCCAAGACGCCACCGCGGGGAACGGTATTGGGCCACAGCCCTTCCTGCAGTCCCGCGATGACGACGAACTCCCATTCCCGGCCAAGCGCCGCGTGCGCGCTGAGGACCGCGACCGCATCGGTCTCTGATTGCTGATCACGGGGCGTCGGCGCAAGCCCCATCGCTTCGACGTGGTCGACCAGGCCGCGCAGCGACGCGCCCGCGGTCCGCGCGACATACTGCTCGGCCACGTCAAACAGCGCAGTCACCGCGTCGAGGTCGCGGTGGGCCTGCACGCCTGCCAGGCCGCCGCGCTCACTGGCCGCCAGCCAGCGCCGCTGCAGGCCGGACCGATGCCAGGCCTGCCACAGCGTGTAGCGCGGGTCTTGTCCGTCTTCCACGCTGCGGCGCGCGGCTGCGATCACCGCACGCACCCGCCGCAGTGGTCTGTCCAGATCTGTTGAGAGGCTGATGGTTTCGTTGTCGAGCGCGTCGGTGAGCAAGTCGGTGAACTCGCGCGGCGGCTGGCGGCCATCGGCGCGACGCAACGCACGTCGCAGTTGACGCAGCGACACCGGGTCGACTCGACCGATCGGCCCGGTCAGCAGCGACAGCGCCCGGTCGCCGTCGAGACCGTACGCCGTCACGTCGAGCACCGTCAGCAGCGCCCGCACAGCGGGCTGATCGGCCAGCGTACCGCTCGGCCCCGGCGCCTCCACCGGCACTCCCGCAGAGACAAGGGCACGCGCCAGCGTCGCGCCCAGCCGCGGCACCGACCGCACGATCACCGCCATCTGCGACCACGGCACGCCGTCGATCAGGTGTGCGCGGCGCAGTGCGTCGGCGATCAACGCCGATTCTGCGTGCGGCGTCGCGGCGATCCGAACCTTGAGCGAGCCCGCCCGATGTTCGGCACCGCTTACCTCGCGGGCGGCGTCGGCGCCCGGTAGCCGCCGCGCGACCGCGGTGATGGCGTCGGCGATTGCCGGTGCGCACCGCAGCGATTGGGTGAGCGTGATGGCGGGCTCGTCGCCGCGCAACAGCGACGGATCGGCGCCGCGGTAACCGAACACCGACTGGCTGGCGTCTCCGGCGATGACGGTCAGCTCGGCACCGGCCGACAGCACGCGCACCAGCCGAGCCGCCTGCGGGTCGAGATGCTGCGCGTCGTCGACAAGAAGCAGCTTGATCCTGCTGCGCTCCGAAGCGAGCAGATCTGCGTCCGTCGCGAACGCTTCCAGCGCGGCACCGACCAGTTCGGCGGCGCCAAGTGCGGGCACGGTCGCCTGCGGCGCCGCCATGCCAACGGCGGAGCGCAGGAGCATGATCTGTTCGTAGGCCTGTGCGAACTGGCCTGCGGCCAGCCATTCGGGCCGGCCGTGGGCGCGCCCGATACGTTGCAGCGCAACGGGATCCACACCGCGCTCGGTGCAGCGAGCCAACAGGTCGCGCAATTCGTTGGCGAACCCGACGGTGCTCAACGCGGGCCGCAGCTGGCCGGGCCACGCAGGCGTGGGGGCACCTCCCGCTCGCGGGGGAGCGTCGCCGTCCTCCACATCGCCTGCGAGCAGTTCGCGGATGATGCCGTCCTGCTCGGCACTGGTGATCAGCCGCGGCGGCGGGTCGCCGTTGCGCTGCGCCGCCAGCCGCAGCACCGCGAACGCATACGAGTGCACGGTGCGGACCAGCGGCTCGCGGACCACGGCGCGACTGCCGGCAGACAACAAGGCCGATATGATGGCCGCTCGGGCGTGGCTGCCGAGCCGGGCCGAACCCGTGAGCAGCAGTACCGATTCTGGCTCGCTGCCCGCGGCGATATGGGCCGTCGCAGCCCGAATCAACAAGCTGCTCTTGCCCGTACCCGCGCCGCCCAGCACGCGCACCACGCCGCGCATACCCGGTTCGGTGAGGGCGGTCGGGGTCAGTTCGGTCTGCGGTGCGGACATGAGGGCATGACACCACGGGGGTCCGACAAGCAGCCGTCGTCGGCTGCTGGCAGCATGGCGGCCGTGACCGACCTGCTGCACGTGCACCGCTACGGCCCGGCTCGCCCACCGCAGATCCTGGCCGTCCACGGCTTGACCGGGCATGGCCAGCGCTGGCAGACGCTGGCGACGCGACATCTGCCCGAATTCGCGATCGTCGCACCGGACCTGATCGGGCACGGACGGTCGTCGTGGGCGGCGCCGTGGAACATCAATGCGAATGTCAGCGCGCTGGCGCGCCTGCTCGACGCGGAGGCGGACGGAGCCGTGGTAGTGGTCGGGCATTCGTTCGGCGGCGCGGTAGCGCTGAATCTGGCTGCCGCACGCCCGGATCTGGTCGCGGCGCTGGTGCTGCTCGATCCCGCCGTGGCACTGGACGGCGGCTGGATGCGCGATATCGCGGACGACATGTTCGCCTCGCCGGACTACACCGACCGTGAGGAAGCCCGACTGGAGAAGGCGAACGGCTCATGGGGCGAGGTCGATCCAGACGAACTGGACCGCGAGCTCGATGAGCATTTGATCGAGCAGCCCAACGGGCGGGCGGGATGGCGGATCAGCATCCCGGCGATGTTGTCGTACTGGAGCGAGCTGGCGCGCCCAATTAGCTTGCCCCGCAGTGGAATACCGGTCACGCTCGTGATTGCCACGAAGACCGACCCGCCGTACGTGACGGATGAATTGCTCACCGGACTCCGGGAACGCCCCGACTTCACATTCGTCGAGTTCGACTGCGACCACATGGTTCCGCAGGCGCGGCCTGCCGAGGCTGCGGCGGTGATCCGCAAGCAGCTGGAGCGCGGCTGAGATGGCCGCGGTCACCGACGAACAGGTCGAGACCGTGCGCGCGCTGGTCGCGTCGATCCCGTCCGGCCGGGTGTCGACCTACGGTGACATCGCTGAGGTGGCAGGGCTTTCCAGTCCGCGCATTGTCGGCTGGATCATGCGTACCGATTCGTCGGATCTGCCGTGGCATCGGGTGATCAGGGCATCCGGCCGGCCCGCGCCGCACCTGACGACGCGGCAGTTGGAGCTGCTACGGGCCGAGGGCGTGCTGGCCAGCGACGGCCGGATCAACCTGGCCGAAGTGCGCCACGAGTTCTGAGCGCGAACAGACGCAAAGTCGCACGATTTGGTCGCGGTTTATGCGATTTTGCGTCTGCTCGCGCTTCTAGAGCACCAGCCGGACCAAGGCGGCCGTCCGGGCCAGACCCGGGAACGCCGCGGCCGTCGACCGCGCATGCAGTGCGTGCACAGCGAGCCGGAACATCAACGCGCGCAACAACATCTGCGGCCACTCCGGCAGCGGGCTCCAGCGCTCGATCAGCCCGTCGTCGGCTTCGCCCCATGCCAGCGCGTCCACGACCACCACTCCAGCCGCCCAGGACGACGGCCGCCAGTACGGCGTGATGTCGGTGATGCCGGGTGCGGCGGTGCCCGCGAAAAGCACTGTGCCGTAGAGATCGCCGTGCACCAACTGGTTGGGGCTCTTGGTCGGTCGGCGCAGCGCGGCAAGCTGGTTGATCAACTCGATCGAGCGCTGCCCGTCGGGCGTGCCCGGCGACACCCGGGCTCCCGCCGGCAGCGAGTGCAGCGGCCGCTCCTCCCACGCCGCCCGGTCGGCGGCGATGAACACGTCGACGTCGGACCACGGCGCAACCGGCGGCTGGGTCAAGAAACGGGGCCGCTCCAGTTTGGCCGTCGCCTCGTGCAGCCGCACCGCCGCCGACACCACCTCGTCATGGCGCGGCTCAGGCGTACCCGCGACGTATGTATCGGCCCGCCAGCCTGCCACCACGTAACGGCCGTCGGTCGAGCGCACCGGCCGGGCCAGCCGCACACCGTCGACGAACAACGTCTCGCGAATTTTGGCCGACCACGCGGCGCGGGCGTGGTCGGCAACCATCGACAGCACGACCTCGCCGCAGCGCCAGCCGCCCTCCCAGCTCGACCCGAGCGCAACCGGCTGCGCGCCGGTCAGTCCGAACGCCGCCAGCACATGATCCGGCGGCCGTTCGACAGTCACCACCTCAGCGTAAGCGCTGACTCCGCTAACACGGCTCAACCATCGCGATACCGCGAAATCGTGGCGGAACGTTTGGCGATGAGACTTGTCGGAGTCGTGTGCAACTGTGCTTGTGAGATGACGCGGCATACCACCTTCAAGTACTGCCTTGCCCCGACGGCCGAACAGCAATGTGTTCTAGCACGCCATGCGGGGGCGGCGCGGTTCGCCTACAACCAGTCCCTACGCATTGTGAAGGATGCGCTGGATGTCCGTTGAACCGACGCGGAGGTGGATGTGCCGTTTACCGCCATTGACCTCATCAATGCATTCAACGCGTGGAAGAAGTCGGAAGCCGCGGGAACTGACGTTCATCCCGAGAGATCGGCATGAAACGAAGAAGGGCGGTGCCGGACCGGTCGCCCGGCACGCTTTAACCAGGTGTCAGTACATCACCATGTCGGGCTCGAGTTGCTTGCCCCACGCGACGATTCCGCCCTGCACATGCATCGCGTCGGAGAAGCCTGCCTTCTTGACGATGGCGAGCACCTCGGCCGAGCGCACGCCCGTCTTGCAGTAGAAGACCGGGGTGCGGTCGACCTGAAGCTTGGCGAGCGCCTCGCCCGATTCGAACGCGCCCTTGGGGATCAGCTCTGCGCCCTCGATGCGGTTGATGTCCCACTCGACCGGTTCACGAACGTCGATCAGCGCCAACGGCTTACCGGAATCCAGAAGCTCCTTCAACTCACGCGGCGTGATCGTGGAGTCGGCAGCGGCTTCGGCGGCCGCTTCGGACACCACGCCGCAGAACTCCTCGTAGTCGATCAGCTCGGTGATCTTCGGCGTGGCCGGGTCCTTGCGGATCTTGATGGTGCGGTAGGTCATGTCGAGCGCGTCGTAGACCATCAGCCGGCCCAGCAGCGGCTCGCCGATGCCCGTGATCAGCTTGATCGCTTCGGTGCCCATCACCGAGGCGATCGACGCGCACAGGATGCCCAGCACGCCGCCCTCGGCGCACGACGGCACCATGCCGGGTGGCGGCGGCTCCGGGTACAGGTCGCGGTAATTCAGGCCGAGTCCGTCGGGCGCGTCCTCCCAGAACACCGACACCTGGCCCTCGAAGCGGTAAATCGATCCCCACACATACGGCTTGCCCGCCAGCACGGCGGCATCGTTGACCAGGTAGCGGGTCGCGAAGTTGTCGGTGCCGTCCAGGATCAGGTCGTACTGCTCGAACAACTCGACCGCGTTCTCGGGCTCCAGGCGGAACTCGTGCAGCCGCACCGACACCAGCGGGTTGATCTCCAGGATCGAGTCGCGCGCGCTGGCCGCCTTGGACCGGCCGATGTCGGATTGGCCGTGGATGATCTGGCGCTGCAGGTTGG
>Ga0075418_10004199_pt1 | contig 16420 bp, 15 predicted proteins | sample SoiMetdeltSBSDD2_FD_81776 | JGI IMG/M metagenome (GOLD analysis project Ga0075418, IMG submission 81776) | Bulk soil microbial communities from a Populus tree surrounding site in Tennessee, USA - Soil MetaG P. deltoides SBSDD2 | ecosystem: Environmental > Terrestrial > Soil > Tree plantation... | reverse complement strand
GTGCCGCGCATCATGACTTCGTGATTGCCGCGCCGCGACCCGTAGCTGTTGAAGTCCGCCGGCACGACGCCGTGCTTCTGCAAGTACTCGCCTGCCGGCGCGTCCTTCCTGATCGCGCCCGCCGGCGAGATGTGGTCGGTCGTGATCGAGTCACCGAAAAGGGCGAGGCAGCGCGCGCCGCGCACCGTCGGCAAGCCCGGCGGCTTCCGGCCCATGCCTTCGAAGTACGGCGGGTTCTGGATATAAGTGCTGGCATTCTCCCAGACGTAAGTCTTCGATTCCGGCACCGCGATACCGCGCCAGCGCTCGTCGCCGTGGAAGACATCCGCATAGGTCTTCGAGAACATTTCCGCACTCACGCACTTTCCGACGAACTGCTGTACCTCATGGGCGGTCGGCCAGACGTCGCGCAGGAACACCGGCTTGCCCGCACGGTCGTGGCCGAGCGGGTCGTGGGTGAGGTCGATGTCCACCGTGCCCGCGAGCGCATACGCGACGACGAGGGGCGGGGAAGCGAGGAAGTTCATCCGCACTTCCTGGTGGACACGGCCCTCGAAATTCCGGTTGCCGGAAAGGACGGAAGCGACCGAAAGCCTGTGGTCGTTGACGGCCTTCGAGATCGGCGCATTGAGCGGGCCGGAGTTGCCGATGCAGGTGGTGCAGCCGTAGCCCACGAGGTTGAAGCCGAGCGCTTCGAGGTCGTCCAGGAGTTCCGACCGCTCGAGATATTCGGTGACGACCTTCGAGCCGGGCGCGAGCGAGGTCTTGACCCAGGGCTGGACGGTGAGGCCGCGCTGGCGCGCATTGCGGGCGACGAGGCCCGCGCCGATCATGACAGCCGGGTTCGAGGTGTTGGTGCACGAGGTGATGGCTGCAATCACGACCGCGCCGTCCTTCAGCTCGTACTCCCACGCCCCGTCCTTGACGCGGGCGGGACCGGCGGACTTCCACTTGTCCTGGTCGCGCGCGAAGGCCTCGCGATAGGCGTCCTGCATGTCGCCGAGGGAAACGCGGTCCTGGGGGCGCTTCGGACCGGCGAGTGACGGTTGCACGGTGCCGAGGTCGAGCTGCAGCACGTCCGTATAGAGCGCATCCGGTGCGCCGTCCTCGCGCCACAGGCCTTGCTTCTTCGCGTACTCGCGCACGAGCGCAACCTGCGGCTCGGCGCGTCCCGTCAGCCGGAGATAATCGAGCGTCACGTCGTCGATCGGGAAGATGCCGCAGGTGGCGCCGTACTCCGGGGCCATGTTCGCTATCGTGGCGCGGTCGGCGAGCGGAAGCTGGCCGAGGCCGTCGCCGAAGAATTCGACGAACTTCTCGACGACGCCGCGCTTGCGGAGCATCTCCGTCACGGTCAGCACGAGGTCGGTCGCGGTCGCGCCCTCGGCGAGCCGGCCTGTCAGCTTCACGCCGATCACCTCCGGGATCAGCATCGTGGAAGGCTGGCCGAGCATCGCGGCCTCCGCCTCGATTCCGCCGACGCCCCAGCCGAGCACGCCGACGCCGTTGATCATCGTGGTGTGCGAGTCGGTCCCGACGACGGTATCGGGATAGGCGAGGCCCTTCTCGTCAGCGAACACGACACGCGCGAGGTACTCGAGGTTCACCTGGTGCACGATCCCCGTGTCGGGCGGGACGACGGAGAAATTGTCGAATGCGGACTGGCCCCAGCGCAGGAAGGTATATCGCTCGCGATTGCGCTGGAACTCGAGCAGCGCGTTGAGGTTCAGCGCATCCGCCGAGCCGTAGTGGTCGACCATCACCGAGTGGTCGATCACCAGCTCTGCCGGGATCAGCGGGTTGATGCGCGCCGGGTCGCCACCGAGCTTCGCCATCGCGTCCCGCATCGCCGCGAGGTCGACGACGGCCGGCACGCCGGTGAAGTCCTGCATGATGACGCGCGCCGGCGTGAACGCGATCTCGCGTGCGGGTAGCTTGCGCGGGTCTGCCTTGGCGAGGGCGAGGATGTCGTCGCGGGAGACGCTCCGGCCATCTTCATGGCGGAGCAGGTTCTCGAGCAGGATCTTCAGCGAGTAGGGGAGGCGCCCGACACTTCCTTCGCCGATCGCTTCGAGCGCGAAATACTCGTACTGGCGGCCGCCCGCGTCGAGCTTGCGGCGGGCCTTGAAGCTGTCCTGCATGAATCCTCCAGCGGGTGCAGCGCCATTATAGCGGCCCCGCCGAGGCACTCCTCGCCGTCATAAAACACGATGTACTGGCCCGGCGCGGCGCCGCGAAGCGGCTGGTCGAATCGCACCTCGATGCCGCCCGCGACGACGGCGACGCGGCAGGCGACGTCCGGCTGCCGGTAACGGACCTTCGCGGTGCACGCGAAATCCGCCGCGGGCTCCGACCCGCAGATCCAGTGCGGCGTCGCGCCCGCGAGGCCGATGCAATGCAGCGCGGGATGGCCGGCGCCCTGCACCACGACGAGCGCATTGCGCGCGAGGTCCTTGCGCGCCACGAACCACGGCGCTTCGCCGCGGCCGGAGAGACCGCCGACGCCGAGGCCGCTGCGCTGGCCGAGCGTGTAACGCTCGAGCCCGCGGTGCCGGCCGATCACCGCGCCTTCCTCGGTCTCGATCGGGCCGGGACGGCCCGGCAGCCACTGGCCCACGAACTCGCCGAACGGCCGCTCGCCGATGAAGCAGATTCCCGTCGAGTCGCGCTTTTCGGCGATGGGGAGCCCACGGCCGCGCGCGATAGCGCGAACTTCACGCTTGCGCAGGTGGCCGACCGGGAACTCGCAATACGCAAGCTGCCCGGCGTCGAGCGCGTGCAGGAAGTAACTCTGGTCCTTGTCGCGGTCGACGCCGCGCAGGAGCCGGCGGCCGTCGCCGACGAGGGCGTAATGACCCGTCGCGTATCGCTCGGCCCCGAGCCGCCGCGCGTAGTCGAGCCCGACTCCGAACTTGACCTCGCTGTTGCAGAGCACGTCGGGGTTAGGCGTGCGGCCGGCCTCGAGCTCCACGAGGAAATGCGCGAATACGCGCTCACGGTACTCCGGGGCGAAGCTCGCGCGGTGCAGCGGGATGCCGAGCTCCTCGCAGACGCGGCGGGCATCCTGGAAGTCGGCCGCCGACGTGCAGTAGCCGTCGTCGTCCTCGTTCCAGTTCGACATGAACAGGGCCTCGACGCGATGGCCGGCGTCGGCGAGGAGCGCCGCGGAAACCGCGGAATCCACGCCTCCGGAGAGTGCGACCACGACGCGTGCCATCGCTCAGCCCGTCGCTGCGCGTAGCGCAAGGCCCGCGACCGGCACCTGGCTCAGTAGATCGAGCGGGTAGCGCACGCCGCGCAGGTAATCGTCGACGCCGAGCAGCACGAGGGGGCTGCGGTGCTCCGGAGACCGGGATGCGAGCCGGTCGCGGTCGAGCCAGAGCGTCCGGATGATGGCGCGGTCGAGGTGGGCGGCGGCGTCGCGCTCGCCGACCCGGCCCGCGAACGCGACGCGGAGCACCGTCCGTCCCGCGGGCCCTTGCCAGAGGTAAATGCCGGTGACGGATTCGGGGCGGAACTCGCGGCCCGTCTCCTCGCGCGTCTCGCGCACGACCGCCTCGACGAGCGACTCGCCCGACTCGAGGTGGCCGGCAGGCTGGTTGAGCACCACGCGGCGCGCGGCGCGTTCCTGCACGAACAGGAAGCGGCCGCCGTGCTCTGCGATGGCCGCGACAGTGAGGTCGAGCTTCGGGGGCATGCGCCGATTATACGGTCAAAGGGGACTTTCCCCTTCGGCGGTTCAGAGATGCTGCTGGCGCGTCTCGGCTTCCGGTTCGCTTGCGATCCAGATCTCGTCGAAATAGTTGAGGTAGCGCCGCGCGACGAGCGGGTCGTTCATCTCGAGGATCCCTTCCCAGCGCGAGGCCTGAAGGCGGTAGACGAGCGCACGGTCGTCGGCAATCAGGAAGGCGGACTGGTTGTCGCGGCTGTCGGATTTCACGCGGCGGATCTCGATGTGGCTCGTGATGCGGCGCGCAAGGTGGACGAACTTGCTGCCTTCGTAGACGACCCGCGAGGGATCCGCGAGCAGCACGCGCACTTTGGCGTAGCTCTTTGCGAGCACGAGCTTCTTCACCGTCTCGAGGAACTGGGGCTGGTCGTAGACGGCCGGCTCGAGGTCCTGGGTGTACATCGTGAGCAGTCGGCGGGCGGCGAAAGCGACCTGCTGCGTCGCGCCACGCGCCTCGTCGAGCGTCCCGATGATGGAGCGTGTGCCGGTTACGCTCTGCCGCTGCGTCTGCACCGATGTCACTCCAGGACGAGCGACATCCTCACGTGCGGAATGCCGGCCTCGTCGAACTCTCCGCCCTTCCGCTCGAAGCCGAGCTTCTCGTAGAAGGGCATGGCCTGCACTTGCGCGTGCAGGTAGGGTTCGCGGATGCCGAGACGGCGCGCCTCGTCGAGCAGGCGGCTCAAGATCAGGGTCCCGATGCCGCGGCCGCGCTGTCCGGCCAATACCGCGATGCGCCCGATCTTACCGGCGGCATTCAGGCGCCCGGTGCCAACTGGGTCACGGTTCAGGCGCACGAGGATGTGAACGCTGCCCGCATCCTCGCCGTCCCACTCGTCGGGCTCGGGAATCTTCTGCTCTTCGATGAAGACGGCGCGCCGGACGCGCTCGAGCTCGTCGCGCTCCGCGGCCCAGTCGGCGACCCTACATTCTAATGAGGCTTCCGCCACGGGCGGGCCTCAGAGGGCGCGCGCGAGCGCCTCGGCGAGGCCCGTGTACGACGCGGGCGTGAGAGATTCGAGCCGCCGGCGCGCTTCGTCCGGCAGGCCGAGCGTCGCGACGAAGTCGCGCAGCTCTGCAGCTCCGACGCCGCGGCCGCGCGTGAAGTCCTTCAGCTTCTCGTATGCGCTCGGGACGCCGTGCGCACGCAGCGCCGTCTGGATCGCCTCGGCGAGGACTTCCCAGTGCGAGTCGAGGTCTTCCCCGATGCGCCCTGCGTCCGGCTCCACCCGGTCGAGGCCGGCGAGCGTCGAGCGCCAGGCGAGCAGTGCGTGGCCGAACGCGACGCCAAGGTTGCGCATGACCGTCGAGTCAGTAAGGTCACGCTGCCAGCGCGAGACGGGGAGCTTCTCCGAGAAGTGCCGCAGCATCGCGTTCGCGAGGCCCGCGTTGCCTTCCGCGTTCTCGAAGGCGATCGGGTTCACTTTGTGCGGCATGGTCGACGAGCCGACCTCGCCCGCCACTGTTTTCTGTGCGAAGTAGCCGAGCGACACATAACCCCAGACGTCGCGGCAGAGGTCGACCAGGATCACGTTCGCGCGCGCAAGCGCGTCGCAGTACTCCGCGATCCAGTCGTGCGGCTCTATCTGTGTCGTGTGCTCGTTGGGGACGAGCCCGAGCCCCTCGATGAGGCGCCGCGACTCCGCGCGCCAGTCGACCGACGGGTTTCCGGCGACGTGAGCATTGAAGCTGCCGACCGCGCCGTTGAACTTGCCGAGGATCTCGACGCGCGCGAAGGTCTTGCCGGTTCGGCGCAGGCGCGCCGCGAAGTTAGCCACTTCCTTGCCGAGCGTCGTCGGCGAGGCTGGCTGGCCGTGCGTACGCGAGAGCATCGGCAGGGACGCGTGCCGGGCCGCCAGCGCCGCAAGGTAGTCCGCGACCGACGTGATCGCCGGAAGCAGGATCCTGTCGCGAGCGGCCGCGAGCATCAGCGCGTAGCTCAGGTTGTTGACGTCCTCCGAAGTGCAACCGAAGTGCACGAACTCGAGCTGCGCGGGCGAGGCGCCCGCCGCCGCAAGCTCGGCGCGCACGTAGTACTCGACCGCCTTCACGTCGTGGTTCGTCTCCCTCTCGAGCTCCTTGACGCGCGCGAAGCCACCTGCGTCCGGACCGGCGACCAGCACGTCAAGACGTCGTGAGACGGCCGCAGGAATCGTCGCCAGTGCCGGAAAAGCACGGGAGCGCGCCAGCTGCGCGAACCACGTCGCCTCGACGCGCACGCGATGCGAGATCAGCGCGGCCTCGCTGAAGAGCGCGGCGAGGTCCGCGCATTTCTCGGCATAGCGTCCGTCGAGCGGCGACAGCGCATGCAGGCGGGTGTCGGTCATGGAGCGAAGGCGCGAGTGATAGAATGCACATGTTACCCGTGAGCGACCAGGATCGCATCGAAAAGGACAGTCTCGGCGAGGTTCGCGTCGCCGGAGCCGCGCTGTGGGGCGCGCAGACGCAGCGGGCACTCGACAACTTCCACATCGGTCGCGCCGGCATCCCGGCGGAGCTCATCCGGGCGATCGCGCTCATCAAGTGGGCTGCCGCCGAGACCAACGGCGAGCTCGGCGAACTTGCGCAGCCGCTCGCGGCGGCTGTCGCCGCGGCATCGCTCGAAGTCGTATCTGGCGCCCACGCGGACCAGTTTCCGCTCGGCGTCATGCAGACCGGGTCCGGCACCAGCACGAATATGAACGTCAACGAGGTCGTCGCGACACTCGCGGGTCGGCGGCTCGGCCAGAAGGTCCATCCGAACGACCACGTCAACCGCTGCCAGAGCAGCAACGACGTCATCCCGACCGCGATCCACTTGGCTTCGGCGCTCGCGGTGCGGGACGACCTGCTGCCCGCGCTCGGGAAGCTCGCGCGCGCCATCGCGGACAAGGCGGCCGAGGTCGGCGGACTCGTAAAGCCTGGGCGCACGCACCTGATGGACGCGCTGCCAATCACGGTCGGGCAGGAGATGCACGCGTGGAAGACACAGGTGGACGACGCGGCTGCACGAATCATTGGCGTGCTGCCGCGCCTGCATCGCCTCGCACTCGGCGCTACCGCGGTCGGCACCGGCGTCAACGCGCATCCCGGATTCGCGTCGCGGGCCATCGCGCGCCTCGCATCGCGCACCGGGCTGCCACTCGAGGGCGCAGCGGACCGCTTCGCAAGCCTTGCTTCGCAGGACACGGCCGTTGAACTGTCCGGCGAGCTCAGGGGAGCTGCAGTCGCACTCCTCAAGATCACGACCGACCTGCGCTGGATGAATTCGGGGCCCCTGTCGGGCCTTTCCGAGATTTCGCTGCCGGCCCTGCAACCGGGATCCAGCATCATGCCGGCCAAGGTGAATCCGGTGATCCCGGAAGCCGCTGCCATGGCCTCGGTCTACGTCATGGGCTGCGACACGGCAGTCGCGATGGCGGGCGCCTCGGGCAATTTCCAGCTCAACGTCATGCTGCCCCTGATCGCGCACCTGCTGCTCGAGGGCATCAACCTGGTCGCGGGATCGTCGAACGCGCTGGCAGAGCGCGCGATACCCGGGATTCGCGTCCACACGGCACGCATTTCGGAATCGCTCGCGCGCAATCCGATGCTCCTGACCGCGCTCGCACCGCGGATCGGCTACGACCGCGCCGCGGCGATCGCGAAGCGCGCGGCGGCGGAATCGCGCCCGATCCTCGACATTGCCGTCGAGGAGACGGGCCTGCCGCGCGAGGAGCTCGCGCCGCTACTTGATCCCGCGCGCCTCGCGCGCGGAGAAGTGCCGGGGGCGTGAGCGCTGTGCCGGCCGTAGCCACGCACCAGCTTCCGACGGTGCAGCTGCGGGAGTTGCTCCGCGTGCGCCTCGCGGCCGAGCCGGCAGCGGGCGCGCCAAGGATCGGCCATTATGGCGGCGTGGATCGCCATCGGCTCGAGTCGCTCATTCCCGCTCCGGCCACGCGCGCGGCGGTGCTCGTGCCCATCGTCGATCGCGGCGACGAGCTTACCGTGCTCCTGACGCTGCGCGCCCTCGATCTCAAGCACCATGCCGGGCAGATCTCGTTTCCCGGCGGACGCCTGGAGCCCGGCGACGCGAATGCGACGGCGGCGGCGCTGCGCGAGACCGAAGAGGAAATCGGGCTTGCCCGCGACTTCGTCGAGATTCTCGGTCGCCTGCCGGAGCACGCGGTGATCACCGGCTATCGCGTGACGCCCGTGGTCGGACTCGTGCGGCCGGGTTTCACCCTGGTCCTCGACCCGACCGAAGTCGTGGGTACCTTCGAGGCGCCGCTCCGGCACTTGCTCGATCCAGCGACGCACTCGCCGCGCAAGCGGCGTATCGCGAACGAAGAGATCGAGACCATCGACCTGCCCTGGGGCAGCTTCAACATCTGGGGCGCAACCGCAGGCATGCTGCTGACCCTCGGCGACGTTTTGGGTGAGACGGCGGCACATGGCCATTGACCGGCTGCTCTCGATCATGGCGCGGCTGCGCGATCCGGAGCGCGGCTGTCCCTGGGACCTCCAGCAGGATTTCCGCTCGATCGCACCGCACACGATCGAGGAGGCTTATGAGGTCGCTGATGCGATCGATCGTGACGACCTCTACGCGCTCCGCGACGAGCTCGGCGATCTCCTTTTCCAGGTCGCATTCCACGCGCGGCTTGCGGGCGAGCAGGGCGCGTTCAAGTTCGACGATGTTGTAAATGCGATCTGCGACAAGCTGACGAGGCGGCATCCACACGTCTTCGGCGACGCCGTGGTCGCCGACGCCGGCGAGCAGAGTCGTGTCTGGGAGCGCATGAAGCGCGAGGAACGCACCGCGCGCGGCGACGGTGGCGCGCTGGCGGACGTCCCCGTCGCGCTGCCCGCCTTGACGCGCGCGAGAAAGCTCGGTTTGCGGGCGGCGCAGGCGGGCTTCGACTGGCCGGACGCGAGCGGCCCGCGCGCCAAGGTCGACGAAGAGCTCGCGGAGCTCGATCGCGCGTCAGCGTCCGGGGACGACGGTGGCCGCGAGGCGGAGCTCGGAGACCTCCTGTTCTCGGTCGTGAACCTGGCACGTCACCTCGCCGTCGACCCCGAGGCAGCATTGCGCGGTGCCAACGAGCGATTCGCACGCCGTTACAGTCACGTGGAGGCGGCGCTGGCCGCCCTCGGCGAGCCGGCGGCCGGCGCGTCGCCGGAGCTGCTCGACCGGCTTTGGACCGCGGCCAAGGCGGAAAACCCCTGATTTCCAGGCACGTGGTTGATGCCCGGAGCGTTCAGGACGCATTCATTTGCCCCTCCGTAGATTGGCCACAGTGCCATTAGAGGAGGGTGCACCATGTTACGCACAATGAAAGCGATCGCGGCGGCTGCCGGACTCGCGCTCGCATCGGGCGCGGCGCTCGGCGACGACCGCTATGAAGGCGACGGCGACTACGACTTTGCGCCGGTGGTGAACGTCGAGCCGCTGCGGCACCAGGTACGCGTCAGCGAGCCTGTCCGCGAATGCTGGCAGGAGGCGAACTACGCGTCGGACAGGCCGTTCTCGTCTAACCACGTCGGCGCGACGCTGCTCGGCAGCGCGATCGGCATCGCGCTCGGCAACCAGGTCGGCCATGGCCGCGGCAAGGACGTCGCTCGCGTCGCCGGTGCCGTCATCGGCGGTGCGATCGGGCACAACGTGTCGGTCGATCGCGAGCGACAGGAGTACAGCGACGGCGGCCGGAGTTACGAGCGTTGTGACGTGCGCTACCGCGACAGCTATGAAGAGCGCATCGACGGCTACCGCGTGACCTACGAGTACGCGGGTCGCCAATACGTCACGCGCATGCCCTACGACCCGGGCGAGCGCATCCGCGTCCGGGTCGCCGTGACCCCCACGTGACCTCGAGCCGGACGACCCGGGCCGCCACGCGCGGCCCGGGCCTTCGCTTCCTCTAGAATGTGCCCATGGCCATGAACCGCATGCTGTCGGTCACCGCCCTGTGCCTCCTGCTCGGGAACGCCGCGGCCTGGGTCCCGGAGGCGGAGGCATCGGACGGCCACCACGGACGTGATCGCGGCGCGCGCGTCGTCGACGACCGGTCAATCTCGCTGGACGAGGCCGTCGCGCAGGCCGAGCGCCGCTACAAGGCGCGCGCCGTCAAGGCGGAGGAAAAGCGCCACGGCGACCGCGTCGAGTACCGCATCCGCCTCCTCGGGGTCGACGGCCGCGTGTTCGAGGTGCGCGTCGACGCGACGACTGGCCGCGAAGACTGAGGAGACGGCGATGCGCCTTCTCGTGCTGGAAGACGAGCCGGCACTGCGCGAGACCCTCGCCCGGCAATTCCGCGACGAGGGCTTCACGATCGACGAGGCGGGCGACGGCGTCGAAGGCGAATTCGCCGGCCTCGAATACCCGATCGACATCGCAGTGGTCGACCTTGGGCTGCCCGGACGCTCGGGCCTCGAAGCTATCCGGGCCTGGCGCAAGGCCGGCAAGAATTTCCCGGTGCTGATCCTGACGGCCCGCGACAGCTGGCAGGAGAAGGTCACGGGCCTCGACGCGGGTGCGGACGACTACGTCACCAAGCCATTCCGCTTTGAAGAAGTGCTCGCGCGGGTGCAGGCGCTGCTGCGCCGCTCGGGCGGCTGGTCGCAGCCCCTGATCCAGTGCGGCGCGGTCGCGCTCGACACGCGCGCCCAGGAAGTGCGCGTCGCGGGCGAGAAGGTCGACCTGACCGCCTTCGAGTACCGCCTGCTCGAGTACCTCATGCTGCGTGCGGGGCAGGTCGTGTCCAAGGCCGAGCTGACCGAGAAGCTCTATGAGCAGGATTTCGAACGCGACAGCAACACGATCGAAGTATTCATCGGGCGCCTGCGCCGCAAGCTCGACCCGGAAAATCGCCTCCAGCCGATCGAGACGCTGCGCGGCCGCGGTTACCGGGTCGCGCGCGGCTGACCGTGACCCGTCCGGTTCCATCGCTCCAATCGCGGCTTGTACTGACGCTGGCCGCGGTGTTGCTCGTGGCGGCCGGAGCCGCCGCTTGGTCGCTCGACGCGCTCTATCGCAACCTCGGACTTCGCGCACAGCAGGACGTGCTCGACGCCCAGGTGATCGCACTCATCTCGTCCGCCGAGATTGGGGCGGACGGCCGGCTCGTGCCGCAGAACCTTGCAGAGCCGCGACTGGCGACGCCGGGCTCGGGCCTCTATGCCGAGATCGAGGGCGCGTCAGGAAGCTGGCGCTCGCCGTCGGCCGTCGGCAGCGGCCTCGCTTTTATTGCGGCGCCGAAGCCGGGCGAGCGGCGCTTCGAGCATGTCCGGCTCAGCGACGGCACGCGCGTGCTCGCGCTCTCGCTCGGCGTGCACTGGGAACCGGAGACGGGCGCGGCCCGCGATTACGTGATCCGCGCTGCCCAAAGCCTGGAGCCCTGGTACGCGCAGCTTCTGCGCGTCCGAGCCGGGCTCGTCACGGGATTCCTGCTGCTGGGCCTGCTGCTGCTCGGCGGCCTCGCCGTCGCGCTACGCGTCTCGCTCGGCCCGCTGCGTCGCCTCGAGCGCGAGATCTCGGACATCGAGGCCGGCCGCCGTGAATCGCTCGGATCGGGTTGGCCGCGCGAACTGTCCGGCGTCACCGGCAACCTCAACGCGCTCCTCGTCGGTGAGCGCAAGCGGCTCGAGCGCTACCGCACGACGCTCGGGAACCTCGCGCACAGCCTGAAGACGCCACTCGCGGCAATTCGCGGCCTCCTGGAGCGCGGAGAGTCGGCGCCGGCCGCGCTCGAGCCGCAGCTGGACCGCATGCAAGCCATCGTCCAGCACCAGCTGAAGCGCGCGGTGTTCGGCGGCAGCGGCGCTACGGTGGCTGATCACGCCGTGCTGGAGCCGCTCGAGCAGCTGCGCGCTGCGCTCGCAAAGGTCTACGCCGACAAGGGAATCCGGATGACGCTCGCGGCGGCTCCGGGAACGGCGTATCCGATCGATGCGGGCGACCTGCTCGAGCTCGCCGGCAACCTCATGGACAACGCCTGCAAGTACTGCCGCAGCGCAGTCGCCATCCGGGCGACACCATGGACCGCGGCCGAATGGCGCCGGCCCGGGTTCGTGCTCGAGGTCGAAGACGACGGCAGCGGCATCGCACCCGCCGAGCGCGCGCGCGTGCTCGAGCGTGGCGTCCGCGCCGACGAGACCGTTGCAGGTCAGGGCATCGGACTCTCGGTCGCGCGCGAGATTGCGGCCGCCTACTCGGGGACTCTCGAGATCGGCGAGAGCCGCCTGGGCGGCGCCCGCGTCTGCCTGAGGTTGCCCGGCCGCTGATTCAGCCGACGTCGAACTTGATGCCCTGGGCGAGCGGCAGGTCGCTCGAGTAATTGATCGTGTTGGTCTGGCGCCGCATGTAGACCTTCCAGGCGTCGGAGCCCGACTCGCGGCCGCCGCCGGTGTCTTTCTCGCCGCCGAAGGCGCCACCGATCTCTGCGCCCGAGGTCCCGATGTTCACGTTGGCGATGCCGCAATCGCTCCCGGCGACCGAGAGGAATCGCTCGGCATGCTGTAGCCGGTCGGTGAAGATGGCCGATGACAGGCCGTAATCCGTGTCGTTGTGCATCGCGATCCCCTCGTCCAGAGTCTTGAACGGGATGAGGTACAGGATCGGCGCGAAGGTCTCGTGCTTGACCACCGGCATGTCGTGACGGGCGCGAACGATCGTCGGTTCGACGAAAAATCCCGAACCCGCCATTGTCCGTCCGCCGCAGAGGACCTCTCCACCTTGCTTGCGCGCGTCATCGAGCGCGGCCTCGTACTGGCGCACGGCCGAGCCGCCGACGAGCGGCCCCATCAGCGTCGTCGGATCGAGCGGATCGCCGATCCGCACCTGCTTATAGCTCGCCACGAGTCGGCGCTGGACCTCTTCGATGCGCGATTCATGTACCAGCAGGCGCCGGGTCGTCGTACAGCGCTGGCCCGCGGTTCCCACGGCCCCGAACACGACCGAGGGTACGACGAGGTCGAGGTTCGCGAACTCGTCCACGATGATCGCATTGTTTCCGCCGAGCTCGAGCAGGCTCCGGCCGAGCCGCGACGCGACGCGCTCGCCGACGTGCCTGCCGACGCTCGTCGACCCGGTGAAGCTCACGAGCGCGACCCGCTTGTCATCCACGAAGCGGCTCGCGAGCGCGTTGTCCGCCGGAATGAATAGCTGGAAGATCGGCGGCAGCTTCTCGGCCTCGATCACCTCGTTGCAGATCTTCTGCACGGCGATCGAGCAGAGGGGCGTGTGGTGGGAAGGCTTCCAGACGCTGATGTCGCCGCATACCGCCGCGATGAAGGCGTTCCATGACCAGACTGCGACCGGGAAATTGAATGCCGAGATGACCCCGACCACGCCGAGCGGATGCCACTGCTCGTACATCCGGTGGCGCGGGCGTTCCGAGTGCATCGAAAGGCCGTACAGCATGCGCGACTGGCCGACCGCGAAGTCGGCGATGTCGATCATCTCCTGCACCTCGCCATCGCCCTCGGCCTTGATCTTGCCCATCTCGAGGCTGACGAGGCTGCCGAGGAGGTCCTTCTTGGCTCGCAGGGCCTCGCCCATGAGGCGCACGGCCTCGCCGCGGCGGGGCGCCGGGACCTGGCGCCAGTCGGCGAAGGCGGCAGCCGCGCTCGCCATCACGCGCTCATAGTCGGCGGCGGCAGCCGGGCGAACACGGGCGATGACCTCGCCGGTCGAAGGGTTCACCGAGTCGACGAGGGGCGTATCGGCCGCAGCGTGCCATTCCTTGCCCGACCACGCGCCAGGATTCACCGCGGCAAGGCCGAGGCCCGCTAGGATGCGGCCGGAATCGCCGGCGATCTTGTCCTGCATGGGTTTCCGTTCAGTATTCATCGAAGCGCTCCTGCGCGGCTCCGTTGCCGCCCTGCCTTGCCCTCGACCACGATCCGGCCGGAGACGGACTTGTCCTTGCCATGGCTGTACCAGGCGCCGAAGCGGTTGGCGAGCACCTCCGGCAAGCGGAACTGCTCCTGCCGCACGAATCCGCGGTAATCCTCGGGCTTCGCTAGCACGAGGTCGACGACGGCCGTGATGCCGGCCGCCGTCGTCACCTGGATCGCCGACCACAGCCGGCCCAGGATCTCCTGCGGATAGATCTTGTTGACGTAGTTTTCCTCGCGCAGTTCCCCTTCCTGCCGTCCGCTGACCGCGACGTAGACGATTACGACGTCCTGCAGCGTCTGCGGCACCGCGTTCTCGAGGATGCGTTTAAGTGTCGCCCGGTCGTGATTGAGCTTCAGGTCGTTCATCAGCAGGCGCATCTGATCGCAGTGGCCGGGGTAGCGAATGGTCTTGTAGTTCATCTGCTCGCAGCGCTCGCCGTAAGTCTCGCCGAGCGAGCCGAGCCCGCCCGACGTGTTGAACGCTTCGTAGAGCGTCCCGTCGATCGCGATCTCCTCGAGGCCCTCGAGAGGCGCCGCTTCGACAAGCCGGCGGTCGGCAATGGCGTAGCAGGGGTTGCCGTATTCGTTGATGAGGCCCTCGGTCGACCAGGTCAGCGAGTACTTGAGGACGTTATTCGGGTGCTGCGGTAATGCGCCGACGCGCATGCGGATGCTGCGGAGCTCGTCGAAGTGCGTGATGAGCTCGTTGGCCGCAATGGAAATGAAGCCGGGAGCGAGGCCGCATTGCGGGACGAAAGCGGTGCCGGCACCTTCCGCCGTTGCGCGCACGGCGCGCGTGACCTCGACGTCCTCGGTAAGGTCGAAATAATGCAACCCCGCCTCGCGCGCGACCTTCGCGACGCCGGGGTTGCAGTAGAAGGGCAGGGACGAGATGACTGCGTCGCAGGGATGCTCGGCGACATGGCGTGCAATGGCCGCCGGGTCGGTCGCGTCCACGCTGAAGGCCGAGACATTCCGCTTGCCGTGGGCCCGAACGACCGCACGCGCGGTGTCGGCATTGACGTCGGCGAGCTGGACCTCGTAGCCGACGGCGTCCGCGAGCAGGCCCGAGATGAGCGCGCCGATCTTGCCGGCGCCGAGAACGAGTACGCGATGCATCGAAATTCCGCCTGAAAATGGGTGGCGCATTCTGCCCATTCCGCCGGGCTTAAACCACCCCCTTTTGGCCATAATTTTTGCAGTGCAATCAATCCGTGTACGATGGCCCGAACGATGAACGTCGCGGTCGAAACCGGCGGGTGGAGCCCGGATAGCTGGCAGCGCCTGCCGGCCCTCCAACAGCCCGCCTACAAGGACTCCGCGCGCCTCGCGCGCGTACTCACCGAGCTCGCGCGCTTGCCGCCGATCGTCGTGTCCTGGGAGATCGACCAGCTGAAAGACGAACTCGCGGCGGCGCAGCGCGGCGAGCGCTTCCTGCTCCAGGGTGGCGACTGTGCCGAAGGCTTCACCGACTGCGATTCCGACACGATCGCGCGCAAGCTCAAGATCCTCCTGCAGATGAGCGTCGTGCTGTTGCACGGTCTCAAGAAACCCGTGATCCGCGTCGGACGCATCGCGGGGCAGTTCGCGAAGCCGCGCTCGGCCGACACGGAGACGCGCGAAGGCGTGACGCTACCGTCGTACCGCGGCGACCTCGTCAATCGTGCCGCTTTCACCGCTGCGGATCGCGAACCTGACCCGGAGCTGCTGCTACGCGGATACGAGCGCGCAGCGCTCACGCTCAACTTCGTGCGCGCCCTCGTGGACGGTGGCTTCGCCGACATGCATCACCCGGAGTACTGGGACCTCGGATTCCTGCAGCACGCCAAGCTCCGTGACGCCTACCGCAGGATCATCGACTCCATCTCCGATTCGCTCGACTTCTATGCCGCGATTTCCGGCTCGCCGGTGCATGAAGCCGCGCAAGTGCGGTTTTATTCAAGCCATGAAGGACTACACCTGCTTTACGAGCAGGCGCAGACCCGCTATCTGAAGCGTCGCCAGCGCTGGTACAACCTGTCGACGCACATGCCATGGATCGGCCTTCGTACCGCGCGACCCGGAGGGGCGCACGTAGAGTATTTCCGCGGCATCGCGAACCCGATCGCGGTCAAGGTGGGCGAGGGCACCGACGCAGCGATGCTCGGGGAACTCGTCCGGATCCTCAATCCGGATGGCGAACCCGGGCGCCTGACGCTGATCCACCGATTCGGGGCGCGCCGCATCGACGAATCGCTGCCCGCCATGATCCGCGCCATACAGGCAGCCGGACGCCAGGTGCTCTGGGTGTGCGACCCGATGCACGGCAACACCGAGACGACGGCCGAGGGCTACAAGACGCGCCGTTTCGACAACATCCGTGCCGAGCTGCGCTCGGCGTTCCGCATCCACGCGGAGCAGGGCAGCAACTTGGCCGGTGCGCACCTCGAGCTCACGGGCGAGAACGTCACCGAGTGCATGGGCGGCGCTCGCGGCCTCAAGGAGTCGGACCTCGCGCGTGCCTACAAGTCGCAGGTCGACCCGCGGCTGAACTACGAGCAGGCCATGGAGATTGCGATGCTCATCGGCGGCCGTCTGCGCACGCACGATTAGCAGGCAACGACCGACGTGAGCTCCGGCGAGCCCTCTCCGCAACAGTCGGGCGTCGGCGAGGCCGTACCCGCAGCGTTCGATCCGGCGGAGGTGCTGGCGCACCTCACGCACAAGCCCGGCGTCTATCGCATGCTCGACGCCGCCGGCGACGTGATCTACGTGGGCAAAGCCCGCGACCTCAAGCGGCGCGTCACGAGCTATTTCCAAGGCAGCCGCGCGCACGACGCTAAAACAATAGCG
>Ga0075418_10004198_pt1 | contig 16421 bp, 14 predicted proteins | sample SoiMetdeltSBSDD2_FD_81776 | JGI IMG/M metagenome (GOLD analysis project Ga0075418, IMG submission 81776) | Bulk soil microbial communities from a Populus tree surrounding site in Tennessee, USA - Soil MetaG P. deltoides SBSDD2 | ecosystem: Environmental > Terrestrial > Soil > Tree plantation... | reverse complement strand
GAATGGCCCGCAAGGGCGGCGGAGTGATTGTCAATTTTAGCTCCCTATCCGCGAATGGGATTGCCGGCCAGGCCGCCTACAGCGCAGCAAAGGCCGGCGTGGCCGGCATGACGCGCGCTATGGCAGCCGAGCTTGGCCCGATGTCGGTGCGCGTGAACGCTGTCGCGGCTGGTTTCATCGACGTAGTGTCGACTCGGGCGGCTCTATCGGAAGCTAAGATTGCAGAGTATCTGGCGCGCACGCCGGCCGGCCGGCTCGGTTCGCTCGCCGAAGTGATTGACGCCGTCGAGTTTTTGACCGCGAATCGATTCGTGAACGGCGCCGTGCTCGACCTCGACGGCGGCCTGAAAGTCTGACCATCCGTGACGAACGCTGCGACCAGTCTCTGGGAGGCATTCGAGCAGGTCGCCCGCGATCGCGATGGTGCGCCTGCGCTCGTGCTACCGCAGGAGCAGGTCTCCTTCCGCACACTCCTGCGAGACGCCGTCAATTGCGCCGCATGGCTGGACGCCCAGGGCGCGGTGCGAGGCTCGGTAGTAGCACTTCAATTGCCAAAAATGCGCGAAAGCTATGCGCTATGGCTCAGCTGCCTGCGCCAGGCGTTGATCTATGTCTTCCTCGACCCACGCAACCCGCCACACCGCACAGCGCAAATCATCGATCGCCTAAGGCCGGTGCTGGTCGTATCGGTCGCGCCGGTGAGCAATCCTTATGGGCGAACGTTGACGCTCGAATCCCAGCAAACGGCCGGTGACTGGCTCCGCGATCTTGGGTCGCCCGCCGTCCCTGCCGCCGCGCGCGTTAGCGGTGTCGATCCTGCCTATGTCATGTTCACGTCCGGCTCGACTGGTGAACCGAAGGGCGCAGTCATTCCCCATCAGGGAGTGATGAGCCTGATGCGGTGGGGACGGACGTTTTGCAAGCCAGAGCGGTCGCGTTTTTCCAATATCAATCCGCTCCACTTCGATAATTCTGTGTTCGACCTCTATTGCGGGCTACTAAATGGCGCGACATTGGTGCCGATTGAAACCGGCGCGATCACGAATCCGGCGAATTGGGTGAGGTGTTTGCGTGAAGGCGGCGCAAACGTGATTTTCGCTGTACCGACACTTTTTCAGACGCTAGCCCAACTCAAGCTGTTGAAGCCCGAAAGTCTACCCGACGCGCGGCTCTTCGTGTTCGGCGGCGAAGGCTTCCCGGTGGGTGCACTTCGGGAGTTTCAAGCGCGTTTCGAAGGCCACGCCAGGCTCCTCAACGTCTACGGTCCCACCGAGACGAGTTGCATCTGTTCGAGTCTTGAGATCGACACGGCCGCGCTCGACAGTGCTGAAGGGACGTTTCCATCCCTCGGCCGCATGCACGAGGGGTTTTCACACATCGTTCTCGATGAGAACGGCTGCGAGGTGCGACGCGGAGTGACAGGCGAGCTCTGGATCGGTGGGCCCAATGTTGGGCTTGGATATTTTGCCAATCCTGAGGAAACGAATCGCCGCTTCCGCCAGGATCCGCGTCATGAGCGCTACCGTTCCATTTGGTACCGCTCCGGAGATTTGGTGCGGGAGGACGAAAACGGCTTGCTTTGGTTTCAGGGCCGTGCCGATAATCAGGTGAAGGTGCGAGGCCACCGTATTGAGCTCGAGGAAATCGATCTGGCACTCGAAAGCATGGAAAAGGTATCGCGCGCAGTCGCGTTCGTGTTGAATGGGCCGGATGGCGCTGAGATCCACGCGGCTTTTGTCGCACAAGAGCTCATTCCTGCTGAACAGGTGCGCGCGCATTGCCTGGCTAAGTTGCCCTCGTACATGCAGCCGGCACGGATCGTGCAGGTTGAGACGCTCCCCACGAATGCTAATGGCAAGATCGATCGGCGCGCGACTCCGGGTTTGTTAGAGGACAGGACATGAGCGCGACGGTCGAACTGTCGATTGTCACCACCCTCTATCGGTCGGCAGCGACGATCGAAGAGTTCGTGCGACGGTCCATTGCAGCGGCAGAGGCAATCACGGGTTTGTTCGAGATCGTCATCGTGGATGACGGCTCGCCGGACGATTCACTTGCTATTGCAATGCGGCTTGGGGAAAGCGAGCCGCGTATCAAGGTTATCGAGCTCTCACGCAACTTTGGACACCACAAAGCAATGATGACAGGTTTGATGCACGCTAAGGGAGCGTACTGCTTGTTGATCGACAGCGATCTCGAGGAAAAACCGGAACTCTTGGGTCAATTCTGGGGAGAGCTTAAAGCGACAGACGCTGATGTCGTCTACGGATATCAGAATGTCCGACAAGGCGATCTCTTTAGGCGTTTGAGCGGAGCGATTGCCTGGAAGCTTATTGAGATTTGTTTTCCACAGAAGGTGCCACGGAACCACGTTACTCTACGCCTGATGAAGCGAAATTATGTTGACTCGTTGGTCCTACATAAGGAGCAGGAGACGGTCATCGGCGGGCTATGGGTCATCACAGGCTATCGACAGATCGGACTTACTATCGAAAAGCCAACTCGCAAAGAGACGACATACAATTTCCGGCGACGTTGGTACGGTCTCATAGACTCGATCGCGTCGTTCAGCAACGTTCCTCTCATTATGATCTTCTATCTAGGGCTAGTGATCGCATCGATCGCGTTATTGTTTGCCACTTATCTCTTATTCCGTTGGTTTCTCGTTGGTGTCGGTGTCCCTGGGTGGCTATCGGTTATGGTATCCGTGTGGTTCCTGGGGGGAGTGGCGATATTCTGCATTGGTGTGATCGGAATCTATCTTGCCAAGGTGTTCATCGAGACAAAGAACCGCCCCTACACGATCGTACGGGCAATCTACCAAGCGGACCAGCCTCGCCGGGCCAAGCAAGCATCCCCTGCGCGCTTGCAAGCCCCCCTCAGTATCGACATTGAGGCAAAATAGTCGGATCACCCGCGGTGCGACACGAATCGTTCTGCCCACGATGACCCGACTCGCGGGTACGTGAAAATACTAATACTGCAGCGTTTGTTCGATGACGAAGAGAAAAATGAATGAATTGCGTTGTATGTGGAAACGATAACTGGCGGGCAATACCCAATCCGGCAAAGGATCGCGCCGTCACAACTTCCGGAATTATCATCACCAACACTCTGGCAAAGAGCCAGTGCATGACGTGTGGTTTTGTTGCTCAGACCGGCAGTGAGTTTCTTGCAAAGACCGATTACTACGAACAAAGGTACGTGGACTACTATCGGCGGCCAGGCACTGCGGTGTACGACGTGCATCGTTATGTCGCAATGGCGAACTGGATGAAGGATGCTCTCGGTGATTTCCAACCGAAGACTGTACTGGATGTTGGATGTGGCGCCGGGTCCTCTATGGTCGAGGTGAAAAAGGCCTATACCTCAGCTGAGATCGAAGGAATCGAGCCCTCGATAGAAAACGGCGGGATCGCACGTCATCGCGGCTTTAATGTTCAGACATTCAAAGTGGGTGAAGGCAGGTCAAGCGAAAAGAAGTATGATCTCATCTACTCACATAACGTGTTTACGCACGTAAACGATCCAACCGCGTTCCTGTTCGGGCTTAAGGAAATGCTTGCTGACGGAGGACGCATCGTCCAGCTCACCGCAGATTCAACGACGCCAAGCAATGAACTGTTGTGGTGCGACAATAACTATTCATATTTGCCCATTCATTTGGTGAAGCTCGCGGAGAAAGCCGGTCTTGTCGCGCTTCGATATGAAGAAAATCCATATGACGTGACAATTCTCAACAAGCAAATTGTCGTATTCGCTAAGGAAGGGAGAGCGGACTCGACGATCGAGAAACTACGCGCGAAAAAAATTAATGTTGGCGAACTCTTTAATCGGCGAGCGACATATATGGCTGATTGGATGAAGACCAATAACGATTTGCGAGAAGAGATTTCTGCCTACAGCCGAGTTGTGAATTTTGGAGCAAGCATGTGGACTTGGCTATTGGCGGGCTGTTGTCCTGATTACTGGAGCAGAGTCGATTTCTGCACGGTGGAGGGCTTTTCCGGGAGATGTGTTGATCGTGATGTTATCGCTTTTGCGGATGTTGAATGGAAGAGAGCTGACTGTCTCGTCCTGGGGGTCAATCCGCTGAACCAAGACAAATTGAAGGCGCGTTTCGATGAACAGCCATTCCATGTCATCACTTGGAATGACCGTGTGCGAATTTGAAGCCGCGATTCCGCCGCTCCTTAGACGTCTGCATGTTATGTTTTTAATTGCCAGTATGGGTGTCTGATGAAAAATGGTTCTAATGCGTCTGAGGCGATGGCATGAGCATGTCCGGGTCGGATCTCACATTCGAGCGCCAAGCGGCATCTTTCGCATGCAGAGTGCAAGCAGGGGAGCGGCTTGGCCTCATCTGCGAGCCGTCAGGCACAAGTTGGAATGTGACGCATTGTCAAAATCCGTTCATTCAGAATTTGCCGAATGGTAGGTCACGAATTCACATTGCGGGCCGCGACGCGAAAAACCGTTCGTGCGGCGTCTGGGCCGAATTCGAAATGGATGAAAACAACCTCAAGATGGTGCGCCGATGTTCGAAGCCGTCGCTAGATCTCGGAGAATTAGGGGCGTTCGACGATTCCGGTGCAATGCCGAGTTCGATAGTGAGCTTTAATGGACGCTTGCTCATGTTCTACACCGGATGGACTCGCGGTGGCACTGTGCCGTTTCACTTCCACATCGGTCTAGTCGAGTCGGATGATGGAGGAGAGACATTCCGACGCGTGAGCCGAGCACCTGTCCTTGGACGCAATCGTCACGACCCGTTCATCGTCGGAGCACCGTGGGTTCTGGCCGAAGGCGGTAGCCTGCGAATGTGGTACTCATCCGCGATCGCATGGCGGCTTTTGCCAGATCGCGAGAACTCACCGGTGCATTTTTATACGATAAAGCATGCGACCAGCTCGAACGGAGTCGATTGGGAAACGACCGATGCGGTTTGTTTGGATTTTCTCGAGAACGAATATGCGATTGCGCGCCCCGTCGTTACATACGAGAATAACTTGTATCGGATGGTCTATTCCGCGCGACGGCTGAACAGCAGGTATGAGATCTTCCAGGCATATTCGTGCGATGGTTTGACATGGCGGCGCATTCCGGAGCCTTTGCTACAAATCGGGGCCGACAGCTGGGAGACGGAAATGGTATGTTATGGCTGTGAAGCGCGAGTTGGAGCGACAAGCTACTTTCTCTACAATGGCAATGATTACGGCCGTGCCGGCTTTGGGGCGATTCGATTGACGAAGCATATCGAGAACTCCTGCGTATGATGGAAAGGCAGCGTATCGTCATCTTCGGGGTGGGGAGTGGCGCAGAGATGGCGCGCCGACACTTCACTGCTGATACCTTGCATGAGATCTCTGGGCATATTGTCGATCGCGAACATCTAACGGAACGGACCTTCGGCGGACTGCCGGTGGTCATCGTGGACGAAGCGACCGCTCGTTTTCCGCCAGAACGATATCTTGCTTTCGTACTGCTCGGCGCATCCGAGATGAATTCCGTACGGATTAAGAAATACCAACTTCTGAAATCGTTGGGCTACCAGTTCATTAGCTTCATCCACTCATCCAATCGGATTGCTAGCGCGAAGTTCGGAGAGAACTGCTTTGTACTTGAAAACCAGTCTATCAACCTAGATGTTGTGGTCGGGAACAACGTTGTTATTTGGAGTGGGTGCCAAATCGGTGACAGGACAAAAATTGAAGACAACGTTTTCATGGCTTCGCATGTCGTGCTTGCTGGGGACTCTCTCATCGGTGAGAGTTCCTATCTGGGAATAAATTGTGCGGTTGCAAACGGTGTCAAGCTCGGTAAGCGTTGCTTCGTCGGTGCCAATGCCCTGATCGCCAGCGATACGAATGAAGGCGCGGTGCACGTGGTTGAACCAACCCCGCCGCTTGGTATCGATAGCCGCCGCTTCGCGAAGATGATTCGGCATCCAATTTGAAACTGGATGACGATCAGCTATGCCCGAAATATTCGATGCAATCCGCTCCAGGGTGGCAGCTTACTATTCGGCGAAGATCCTAGAGCATGGGCCCATAGCGAAGGGGGTCGATTGGAACGATGAAGCCGGGCAGAAGCTTCGCTTCGAAGTACTTAGTCGTCTCTTCGGTGACGTTATGCGACCATCGATTGCCCAACTAGGGTGCGGCTACGGTGCATTTGTGGATTACTGTGACGAACAAGGTCGCGAGATCAACTACGTCGGGTACGACATTTCCAGTGACATGGTTGAACTTGCCAGAAGGCGTCATGCTGGACGGACAAATGTTCGTTTTGAACTTGGCGCTATTCCGATTGCAGCGAGTGAATTTTGCATCGCGAGCGGTATCTTTAACGTCAAATTTGAGATTCCGGTTGAGGATTGGAGGAAGTATGTATTCGCAACCCTTGATGATATGTTTGAAGGATCTACGCGTGGGTTCGCGTTCAACTGCCTGACCGGATTGTCTGACAAACACCGAATGGTCGACCGGCTCTTCTACTCGGATCCAGGCGTAATGCTCGATCATTGTCTCGGACGCTATGGCCGCAAGGCGACTTTGGTCCACGACTACAGACTTTTTGAGTTCACCGTGATGGTCAAGAAGTGATTAAGCTGCGAGGTCACACGCGATGCGAGATATGATGCTGCTGGGGGCGGCCGTCTTGCTGATGACCTATTCGAATTTGATCATCAAGTTCCGTGCTAGTGTCAATTTCGATCCGGAACAATCTGAAAGTATCGGTAACTATCTGATCGACATGTTTGTCGATCCGCTGGTTTGGAGTGCGGGCATTGCTACCGTTGTTGCAATGCTCCTTTGGCTCCTGGCGATCCGCCGCGTGGAGTTGAGCGTTGCGCAACCCATGCTCGCGGCGATATTTATCTTGGTGCCGCTGGGAGCATGGTATTTTTTGAGCGAATCCCTACCGCCCCTGCGTATTTTCGGACTTTTTCTGATCGCATCGGGCATTCTGTTGGTGGCGGAGACCGCATGAGCTCTCCTGCACGCCTTTGCCCCGCCTGCGGTAGAGCTGAACTGATTCAAGACACTCAAAGGGTCTGGCCGGTTGGGTGGGTCTGCGGCGCGTGCGGTGAGGCCGTCGCCGCCGCGGACGGGATTCCTCTGTTCGCGTGGAAACTGGCCGACACTGTTACGGGAATGGACCCGCAGAACTTCGCATTTTTGGCCGAGGTGGAGCAGCGGCACTTCTGGTTCGCGCCCCGTAACCGGCTGATCACAGGCTTGGTCAAGCGCTACTTCCCGGATGCCGATGATATTTTCGAAGTCGGCTGCGGCACCGGTATCGTCCTGTCGGCGCTCTCTGAGGCGCGGCGCTGGCGGCGTATCGCAGGATCTGAACTTCATCCGTCCGGTCTCAAGGTCGCCCGGCGGCGCCTTGGTCCGGCGGTCGAACTCGTCCAGATGGATGCGCGGGCGATCCCGGCGGAGAGAGTTTTCGACGTTATCGGTGCGTTCGACGTGATCGAACACATCAAGGAGGATGAACAAGTGCTACAGGCGATGCATCGCGCGGTGCGGCCGGGTGGCGGCGTCATCGTCGCTGTACCACAGCATCCATGGCTTTGGTCGGCCGCGGACGTGCTGGGCCATCACATTCGTCGCTACCGCCGTGGAGAGCTTGAAACAAAGATAAGGAATGCAGGATTTAGGACCTTGTTTACCGGATCTTACAATTTCCTGCTGCTGCCCTTGATGGCGGCGAGCCGGATCGCGGAGCGGCTTTCAAGCAAACATCCCAAGGACGCTGTAGTGGCGGTGGAGGCCGAATTTGCGGTGCCGCACGCGCTCAACGCTCTTTTTAAGGCGGCGCTCCAGGCCGAGGTCAGCCTCACGCTTTGCGGATTGCGATTTCCTGTAGGTGGATCTCGGATCGTTGTGGCCAGAAAGCTCTCGTCGTGAACGCATATCAAATCCGAGGCCTTTCGGGAGAGAGTCGCTTAGCATGCCGCTTTTTTCTGCCGAGCCCTGGGTCGACAACGCGCACTGATGCCGAAGAATGGCGTCTGTCCGATGTTCTCCTGCTGGCCCTTTGGCTAGCCGGTGCCGCGGTGGCGTTAGCTCTGAAGCACAGTCAGCTTTTCATTGGGCTCGATGGCGGCTACATGCGAGAACTCGCTAGGCGTCAATTTGAATGGGGCGTGCCGCTATTGAGTACCAGCATCGATTTTTATCAGGGTATCGGCGACATCTTCTTTTCGGGTTTGAATTTCACTTTAATTCCATCTTTCGTGGCAGGCTCCTGGTTCGGGACCGGAGCTGGCGCAAAGGTAGTCACCTACACGGTGGCCTTAGCTGAATACACGCTTTCGATGGTTGCGTTTGCCCGCACGCTCGGCACAACACGTAACCAGGCTCTAGCAGCCGCCCTTGGCCTCCCGCTCCTAACCTTTCCACTATACAGGAGTGGGGCGATTTATCCGGTGCTCGCGCTCGTCCCTCAGCTCGCTACCTACACCGCCGCCACCCTATTAGTGTGTGTTGCCTTGTTGCGGTTCGGCTGTCGAAGTGTGGTGCGGGACTTGCCCTATGCCGCGTTGTTCTTTGGAACTATGGTGTGGCTCGTCCATACGGGAGTCATGGGCATGGTTCTCGCTGGCCCAATGCTGGCTCTTACGTTCTTTTCAGGATTATTCGCGGCGCGTGATTGGCGTGAACGCCTGGCAAAGAGCGGCCTTGTGATTTTAACTGCTGCTCTGTTAGTCGGCGCGACTATTTACCTGTTGGGCCTTCTTTTTGATACCGCGCCAATTACTGCTCCGACGGAGCTCGCTAATGACCGTGCCGTGCTGATGTTCGCTTCGATCCTGTTCCACTGGAAGCAGTTCGGGCCCGCGGGACCGCTCCTGGTTATTGCGGCCGTTTTTGGAGCGCTGTTGGCTAGCTTTGACCGCTCTCGCCCAATCTTGCGCATTTTTGGCATCACGCTTCTCACTTATCTCTTCACGCGTCTGTCGTTCTGGTTTGCGACAGTACTCTTCGATTTTTGGCGCGGACCTTCGGCCCTCTACTTCGAGTTCTTTGCTTATCCCCTCTACGCGATCTTTGCGGTACTGCTGATCACTCGCATTACCGAGTTAATACCAATCCGCCTGCCAGGATGGCTCTCAGGACATCGCTGCCGCCCCATCATGATCGGTACAGCGGTCGTGCTGGCCTTGATTTTTGCATACACCACACCATCAGCACCTTATGGGTTTGCTTATCCGCCCGCTCCAACGCCGTCTACGCCCCCACTTCAGTCGCAACTTGAATTAATACCGCCGGCGCCGTTTCGCGGACGGGTAGCGACATTGACCGGTCGGACGTTTGACCGCGGTATCAATTGGTTCGATCTTCACGGGGTCGACGGTGATATAGAGCAACACTTCGGCAATGAGATGCGCATCGTTGGTCTCCATTACTTTGGCATCCCCGGTTTTTTCCAATACGGGCCCACGATGACACCAGCCTTTTACACAGCAACATCGCGCCTCCTGGCAGATCCGCGCGACCGGCAAATGCGGAGTGTGAGCGTGCTGCGCCGCTACGAGCCGAAACTCTTGGCTATGTTTGGTATTCGTTACGTGGTAACCGACGCACCAATCGTGGGCGCTGAGCTGGCGTCGCGTGTGGAGAGCGGCGACCGAGCGCTCTACCTTTATATAGTTCCCCGGCCAAATGTAGGCAATTATTCGCCCACTGCCGTAAGAGAAGTCATGACTGCGACGGATGTGTTGGTGCGAATGGCACGCCCCGACTTCGATCCCGTGCGCGAGTTAGTCGCGACTGTTCCGGGAGGAGCGAATGACCTCGTCGCAGCACGCGACGGTCGGATCGTATTTGACGGAGTCTCCGTAGCTGTTACTGCGCAGAGTGAGCGACGCTCGGTCTTGCTGCTCCCGCTCGAATTCAGCCGCTGCTTGACCGTGACCGCACGATCAGGTCACCCGATCTTGTTTCGCGCAAATTTGTTGCTGTTGGGGGTCGTATTCGACGGTCGGCTCGATGCGAGCATCCAATTGCGGACAGGCCCGTTCGTGAATCCGAGTTGCCGGCTCCGGGACCTCCAAGACCTCTTGGCCTTTGGAATCCGCGATGTACCTCCAGATGTGAGGAGCGGCCGTTCGTAAAAGTCGGGGGAGCGTTTGTTACAACGGTGGGGTGTTGTCTTTATTATGTAATCGAGCTCACGGCAGATCTGCTGCTCGGTGCCATCAACCAGGTCGGTGGAATCTCGAATCGCTCGCCACGCCGGCGCACGACAAGGCTTTCTCGTTCGCTTTGATTTCACCTTGCACCCCGGGGGGGACGGCATGACCCCTTTGCATGGGGTTGATCCTCATTTCACTTTCGTGCCCCCTCCCCCATCGTTCTGTTTGTCGCCATGACTCTCGGCGTGCTCCGCGTACTGAATGACGCGACCGTGCCTTACAAGTTTTTCGCAAAGCGGCTTTACGCTCCACGTACGGCCTCCGCCACATATCGTTGCTGTCGAGCATCAGAAGATCAAAAGCGCTATCGCAAAATTAGCATCTACACCGGAGAACCGTTACTGCGGTTAGAGCGTTGTAAGAACTGGTATGACGCGGAATATTCTCATTGCACCGCTGCTATTCCTGACCGCTTGCGGTGGGGATGATCATCACGCGACTGCGCCCCCGCCGCCGGCCCCGCCGACCCCAGTCGCACAGGTCGCCATCTTCGGCGACAGCATTGTGCAGGCAATGGCCGGTGGCAATCCAGTCGCCCCATTTGATCGGGCACTCAATGCCGGTGTAGGAGCTCAGACATCGGCGCAGATTGCCGACCGGGTGACCGCGGCAGCGTCCAATGTGTTTCTCGAGGGCGGGATTAATGATTTTGTGCTCGGCCAGCCGCTAGATGGGATTGTTCTGAATTATCGTCGAATGCTCGACAAGCTCACTGACGTCAGGGTTGTCATTATCGGCATTCCACCGGTCGATGAAGCCTTATTCGATGTCAATCGTGCGAGGCTAATCAGCAACGCAAAGATCGCACAGATCAATGGTCAGTTAGCGAATCTTTGCTCGCAATACTCAAATTGCCAGACAGCCACAGAGGCCATGCAGTTTAATATGTCCGGCAAAACACTTGACGGCGTTCATCCCAAGCCAGAAACCTATGCGGCATGGACCACTGTCCTCGGCGAGTACCTAGAATAAGAATTCTCAACTTCGCCAATCAACACGCATGCGCTCTTGGCACTGATCGGCCATCGCAGCAAGTTGGCACGGCAGAGCGTGGGCTGGATGACGGCGCTGCTGGCTTTTGTTGCGGTGGACGGCATGCTTACACTTTTTTCCGTGCCAGTTCTCGCCACAATCGGGCTGCCGACGCTCGCGCATGAGAGCTGGATCAGCAAAAAGCGCCTGACCGATCAGCTGTCCGGTAATTGGTGCTGCAATCACCGCTCGCTTTTGGTCATTAGCGGGGCGTCAGCGTCGATAATTGCAGGGCCTTCAATACGACCCGCATTCCTAGAGATACCGCTTCGAACAGTCGGCACTGCCCTGTAAGGAGAATATCGGGCGATGCAGTTGCCCGAGTTCGTTCTTCCGGCGCTAGGTCACCATTAGTTGATTTAGATAAGGAATCGTCTACAACCTTGAGATGTAGCCCTTAGGGACGCACAATCGGCTAGGCATCTCAGGCAGTCGTGTGAATAACACTTCGAGAAGCTATTATTTATTAACGCCTGTATGGGGTGAGAGCTACATTCAGCTCTATCTGGATGTTGTGATTCCGGCACAACTTGCGGCCGGAAATCTATCCGCCTTTTCGGATAACCCGAGTAATCGCTACGTCATCTTCACGCGCGCAGCCGATGCCGAACGTATTCGAGCATCCGCAGCCTATGCACAACTCAACAATCTTGTGAGAGTGTCCCTCCAGTTGATCGAGGAGGAAATCGAGGTCCCGCATAACGTGATGTCGAATTGTTTCCGGCGCGGGATAAATGATGCCGAAGCAGCTGACGCAGCAGCAGTAATATTCCTAACGCCCGACCTGGTATTTGCAAATGGGTCGTTTGCCGCTCTGAAGCGCCGTTGTGAACAAGGTGCTGATGTTGTCTATATTCCATGCGTCCGCACTCTCAAACACGCGGTGTCATCTGCTCTAAAGCCCCACCATGGAAAGATCACCGTCCCCCCGCGCGAGCTGATGCGGATTGCCCTTGATAACCTTCATCCTGTTGCTGATTCTTCCTGGTGGGAAGAAGGTGATGGAGATCTGGTTCCAGCGAATATTTATTGGAGGGTCGGGAACGAAGGGCTATTGGGCCACTGTTTCCATCTACATCCACTACTCGTAGCGCCTCAACGTAAGAAGCCGATTTTTTTTGGCACTGTAGATGATGATTTTGTGCCGGCGGCCTGTCCGAACGATGCCCATGATTATATAGTAGCGGATTCAGATGAACTTCTTGCAATTGAGCTGAGTGATGAACGTCGCCATTTTCGTACCGGATTCCGGAAGGGGTCGATCGATGACGTAGTCACTTGGGCAGAGCAATTTACCGATTCTAGACATCGCAGCCTCTTTAGAGGATCGCTGCGCTTGCACGTCGGAATGCAAAACGCATCTCTATGGGCGGAGGCAGAACGGAAGGCAGCCGGAGTAGCTGGCGCGATCGAGAATGGATTGAAACGATCGAGTTGGTTTCTTTTCATGCAACGCGAAACGGGCTTACTCAGCCGCCGTGGTATCCGGCACGCTGAGGATCGAAAGCTCGCACAGGCAAACGGTTTTAGGGCTTCAGTCCCATTCGCGTTTGACGAATGGCCGAAGTGGATCGCGTTCCCTGGTCATTATGTGCGAAGACTATTGCGTAAGTTCTTATATGGATCGCCAACTCATCCGGCCACTTGGACATTCCGAGCAAATTATTTCGGCGCCCTGCGCCGAGATTTGGAACCGGTGCTGCGCGATGCAAAGCAGGCATTGCTCCTAACTTGCTGCGAGCCTCATGTTTCGAAGGTTAGCGCTCTCTTGCGAGGGCATAAGATTCCCACCCGCATAGGGTCTGTTACTCGAGAGGGGAATAACCTGCAAATTGTCAGTTCCGAGTCAGACCAGGTTCTGCCCGACGCAAGCGAGCCTCTGATCATAATTGAGCGTGCGATGCCGAGGTTTGAACAGCTTCCGGCTTTAAAGAGGGAGCTTCGGCGCCTGCTTATACGCAACGGGAAAATAGTAATAATATTATCAAGAAGCGAAAAGATTGATGGCAACGAAGAGCTGGCAAGGCCAAAGGATGCTATCGCGGCATTTTTGCATCCTGAGTTCCATGTACTGGAGCAAAAAACCGAAGGATCGTTGGGCTCCTCGATATGGCTTTTCCTTAGGAATCGGTTTCATCGGAATCGATTGAAAATACTCGCGGCGGTTCTGGTTGCATCTCCATTGTCGCCATTTTTTTATCTGTTTAACGCCATCGATAGGACGAGGCGCTTCTACGTAACGAGCGTCACAATAGCAACTTATCTTGGCTGATAGGCGCTGCTGGAACACATAACGGCAGCCTGTGACCACTCGCCTGGAGTGCCAAGGCAGAAATCGATTCAGCGCAGTGATTTGGTAAAATTCCAAAGCGTGGTTGTTTCCTTCGACCGCGCGCCATACCGGTAATTTCCGCTGCGCTTGCCCTTTGGACCCCAACTCGAACTGCGCCCTTGCCACATTGTCGGTTCCATTCCCTACAATGATCGGCTATCCATGATTTCCACGCCTCCTCCTAGCACCATCCCTCGGAAAGATCGCAGAGTCCTCTGAATGCGTTCGCTGTCACCAAAAGTTCTACTTATTTCGAGCCTGCAGATTGTTTTGACTGTCGTGTTGCTAGTCGCCCTCATGAGGCTCCTAGATCCGACCAAGTTGCGTCAGCTTCTGCAGGCTGCCGATCCGGTGTGGCTAACAACCGGATTTGCGATCCTAGTTGTCCAACAAATCCTTGCGGCCGAGCGGTGGCGCCTGGTTGGGCAATCGTTATCCGCACCGCCGCATACATTTTCATTTTATCTGTTCTGGCAGGGCCTTGGCATGCTGTGCAGTATGGTGCTGCCGTCCATGATCGGCGCCGACCTGACGCGGACCTACGCGCTGAGCCGGCGCACGCCGATCGGCATGGTGCTCCGTATTGTCTTGATCGACCGCGCTTTCGGCTTGCTTGCGCTGGCAAGCCTCGTGGTCATTGCTCTTGTGATCATGCCGCCGTTTTTTATCGCCCACCCCCTGCTGCTGGTACCCGTCGCCATCGCCATATCGGGTGCTTTTACTTACCTGGCGTTGACGCGATGGTTGCCGGTCATAAAAGGCGCGAGCAAACTCGTTTCGGCGAGCCGACAGTTCGGCTCGGATCTCAGGCGCACGGTTGAAAGCCGCGGAAACTCACGCATCACCCTGATCTCGATGTCGATCCATGTTTTGTCGGTATCCGCATTCATTGCATTGGGCCGGGCGCTTGGCATTGCAGGCGTTGATCCCGCCCATTACCTGGCGATCGTTTCCTGTGGGCTACTGGTGACCGTTATCCCAATCTCGGTTGGCGGCTGGGGAATCAGGGAAAGCGCACTGGTTATCGGATTTGGGCTGCTTTCGGTCGAGCCCGAGCGTGCTTTTGCATTGTCAGCTACGTTTGGCGTCTTGGCCATGTTTTCCGCTGGCGTTGGTGCGTTGCTCGGACTTCCATACCTTCTTCAAAAACCAATTGATCTTGCCAAAGTACCGTGAGGTCGCGGCATCGGTGCTTAGTATGCCGCGCTGGATTCCAGATAACCGGGCAGGTAGGTCGAGAAATTTGCGTCCATCTCACGAAGCAAGTGGCTGCCCTAGACCGCTACGAACGCCTTGCCGTCTCGCGCCGCAAGTTTGCCTTCCGCGGACTACAGTCCTTGCGTCAGCAAGCAGCTGCTTTGCTAAGAAAGGAGAAAATTCATTTATGATCTAATAGGACAAAATCCCCACTGATTTTGCCAAAAAAAACCAATTTTTCATTCGAAAACAGAGGAAAACGTATCAATCCGCTGGCTTGGTTTTCTTTGTTTGCTCCCGTGGAGACATTCGTACGCGCAATTGATATGTCCGCTAACGGCACAACGGCAGGATAACGGTTCATTCCTAAACTCAAATTTTGCTCTTACCATCATTGTTGTCCTGAGGCTCGGATACCGAAATTCCTTCAAAGATTTCATCAGCAATGCGGCTAGTGAGATATCGAGAACCAGTCACGCTGAGATGAATAGTATCTGGCTGGACTATATCTCTTGCGGTGTCTCCCAAACGCACAAGACATCCTTGCTCGTCACAGAGGACGTTACGCGTGGAAATGAACCTGGCTCCCAGATTTTCTGAGATCGTTTTGAGTGCTTTATCGTTTTTAAAACTATAGGAGCGAAAAACTGACAATCGGCTCGGTATACTGTACCGAGGGTCTGAGCGCATAGCCGTAAACAAGAGGGATTGTGGGGACTTTGGCCAGTACGGCACTGCGCCCAAAATGACGATTCGATGAACGCCGATCCGTTGGAAAAACCGCAGCGTTTCGCTGAGACGCTCGATATGTTTGTATTTCCACCATGCTGCGCCGATTACAACTATGTCCGGTTTGAGTTGGGCAAACTCCTCTTCTATTGCGATCTGCTTTTTGCGGCAGCTTTCAATCTCCGTCGACCTGACATCATCCACTGGGGGACAATTATGCCATTGGATCAATTTTAATCGAAAAGTCCTTTCATTTTGTAGTAGATTAAAACCGGGAAGCAGATGTTGTGCATTCGAATCTCCATATGCAATTAGCAACGGCCCGCCGGAGTTCTCTTTTTTGGCCGGACGCTCATCCCCCCAAGTGAGTGGGGTAAAGTTTCCTTTCGGATATCCCTCCCAAGTGACCGGTGTAAGAAGTGCTTGGATTTCCTTCGGGTATCGTTCCGGGAATCCGTCGCTTCGTAGCGCGATCACTGCGACAAGTCCGATCGCCGCGAGGGAGGCAGCGCAAGCGCCAGCAACCCACCGTAAGCCGATACTGAACCGCCGCGTGCGTATTGGGCGCTCGATAAACTCATAAGTCAGCCAAGACGACAGGAACGAAAGCGCGACCGCGACGATCGTGGTGGTGCGCACATGATGATTTAAGGGGCTGTAGTCCGCCACAATACTCTTGCCGATAACAATTAGTGGCCAATGCCACAAATAGAGCGGATAGCTGATGAGCCCGATATAAACGAGCTTCTGATTGGCCAAAATTTTGCGGTTGATCCAGGCGTGTTGTCCCGCCCAGATGATCAGAACCGTGCCTATAACAGGCAGCAAGGCCCACCAACCGGGAAAGTTATCGGCGGGAATAATGAAAATCCCAACCAGGATCATCAGCATTCCGATCGCCGATGCCGCGTTGTCCCGCCG
>Ga0075418_10004197_pt1 | contig 16424 bp, 9 predicted proteins | sample SoiMetdeltSBSDD2_FD_81776 | JGI IMG/M metagenome (GOLD analysis project Ga0075418, IMG submission 81776) | Bulk soil microbial communities from a Populus tree surrounding site in Tennessee, USA - Soil MetaG P. deltoides SBSDD2 | ecosystem: Environmental > Terrestrial > Soil > Tree plantation... | reverse complement strand
TCGGTTCATTTCTGCGACGGCTTTACCCGACGTGACTTCTTGCATGCCGGCACGCTCGCGCTGACGGGGTTTGGACTGACAAACCTCTTCTCAATGAAAGCCCAGGGCGCTGTTCCGAATGACGAGGAGCTGAACGTCATTCAGCTGTTCCTGGTTGGCGGCCCGAGCCAGTTGGATACCTGGGACATGAAGCCCGATGCGCCGGCCGAGATTCGTGGTCCCTACAAACCCATCAAGACGAATGTGCCTGGCATGGAGATCTGCGAGATTTTTCCGCGCATGGCCAAAATGGCCGACAAGTACACGCTCATTCGAAGCCTCTATCACACTGCCGCCGCCGTCCATGATACGGGGCACCAGATGATGCAGACCGGCCGTCTGTTTCAGGGAGGCATTGTTTCCCCGAACTTCGGTTCCGTGATGGCCTACAAGAAGGGTGGCCGTGGCGCCGTTCCACCGCATGTTTTGCTGCCGCGCCCCATCGGGAACACCGGAGGTGGTTTGCCGCACGGTCAGGAGGCCGGCTTTTTGGGGAAAAGCTACGATCCGTTTGTACTGGGTTCAGACCCGTCCGATCCCGGCTTCAAAGTGCCCGACATGCTGCCGCCCGATTACATTTCGTCGCTACGCACCGATCGGCGCAGGCATTGGCGTCAGCTGGTAGACCAATCGGTGAAAGCGTTCGAATCCACTCCGGACGCGAAGCTCTTTGACACGAATTTCAATCAGGCATACGGCTTGATGTCCTCGGTGAAGGCCCGCGAAGCGTTCGAGCTGGAACGAGAGTCCGAAAAGATGCGCGACACTTACGGGCGCAATCGCTTCGGTCAGAGCTGCCTGCTGGCTCGCCGTCTCATTGAAGCGGGTGTGCGTTATGTCACGGTCAACATGTTCGAAACGGTGTTTGATGAAATCACCTGGGACATCCACGGTTCGCGCCCGTTCAGCCCGATCAGTTGCTACCGCGACCTGGTAGGCCCGATGTTCGATAACGCCTTCAGCAGTCTGCTGGAGGATCTGTCTCAACGCGGGCTGCTGGAGAATACATTGGTGATGGCCACGGGCGAATTCGGAAGAACGCCCAAAGTCAATCCTGCGGGCGGCCGTGACCATTGGCCGGCCTGCTGGACGTCCATTTTCGCGGGGGGCGGCGTTCAAGGCGGGCAGGTGGTCGGTGCCTCCGATGAAATTGGTGGCGCGCCTAAAGACCGGCCCGTCACTCCAGCCGAGATCGCTGCCACCGTGTATCACCTGATGGGTCTGGATCTGGAAACGTTTCTTCCTGCCCAACTCGGCCGCATTGTGCCTCTGGTTGACAACAACGCCCAGCCCATCAAGGAACTACTGGCGTAGAGAAACCGTGATTCGTGGTTCGATCGCTTGGTTTCTCCCCCGCGCGCAGCACGACTAAGAGGGAGAGGTCCTCCGCGGCAGCGAATCGCTGGAATCCGAGACCGTGCGCAGACCCTCAAGAAGCGAGGGTCTGCGCACCCAAAACATGGAGATGAAGAATCGTTATGTCGTCGAAGAGATTGCCTGCTTTCTTGATTTTATTTTTGGGTCTGCCTGTTTTCGCTAGCCCAAACACTCCCTCTCCATCGAAGACCGGTATTCAGAAGCCTTTTCAGTCGATCAAGATATTTCCCTCAGAGGTGGTTCTGGGCGGTCGCCGCAGCAGCCAACGAATCGTCGTCCAAGGCTTCTATGCTGATGGCTATTCGGAGGACATTACGTCCAAAGCCAGGGTCGCGGTTGGTGACGCCAAGACCGCTCAAGTCGCCTCCGGCGTCATTACGCCACTGGCCAATGGATCCACGGCCGTCTCCGCAACTTTTGGTAGTCTGAGCGCATCAGCCCCCGTGTCCGCACGCAACATCGACGACACTCCAAAATGGAGTTTTCGAAATCATGTCATCCCCGTCTTGACGAAAACGGGCTGCAACATGGGCGCCTGCCACGGCGCAGCTGCCGGGAAAAACGGTTTCAAGTTGACGCTCCGGGGCTACGATCCTGACGCAGACTACAAGGTTCTCACTCGCGAGGCCGTTGGGCGCCGCATTGCTCCGCAGGATCCCGGCCGCAGCCTAGTGCTGTTGAAGCCGGCGTTGCTCATTCCGCACGCAGGCGGGCGGCGTTTCGGCGTTGACTCGCTTGAATACAAGGTGCTGGCTGAGTGGATTTCCGAAGGAACAGCGCCGCCCTCCTCTGCTGACCGGCGCATCGAACAAATTACCGTTGAGCCGCGCGCGCTGAAGCTGCGCCCCGGCTCCAAGCAGCAGCTGCTGGTAACGGCTCACTTCAACGACGGTTACCGCGAAGACGTCACCGGCTGGGTCCGTTTTGAATCGACGAACTCGGGCACAGCCAGCGTGAATGAACGCGGTCTGGTGGAACTGAAGGGGTCGGGTGAAGCCGGCATCACCACCATGTATCTCAGCAAGGTGGACGTGGCCACCGTGGCCGTTCCCTTCCCCAACAAGGTACGCGAAGCAGCGTTCCTGAATGCCCGCAAGAACAACTATGTGGATCCGCCGGTGCTCGACAAGTTGCGGGCCTTGAATATTGAGCCCTCGGAACTGGCCAGCGACAGTGAGTTCATTCGACGCGCCTATCTCGACAGTACCGGAACCCTACCGACTGCCGCGGAGACGGAGGAGTTCCTGGCCAGCTCAGCACCCGATAAACGCAAGGCGCTCATCGAACGACTGCTCGCGAGCGAAGCATACGTCGACTACTGGACTTACAAATGGTCTGATCTGCTTCTGGTCACAGTCGGCAATGCAGACAACCCCGGGGGCAACAAGCTCACCGCGCCGGCCGTACGTTCCTTCTACAATTGGATTCGCCAGTCGGTCGCCCAGAACCGGCCTTGGAACCAGATGGTAAGGGAGATGTACACCGCCACGGGCAGCAGTCGCGAAAACGGTGCGTTGAATTTTTATCAACTGCACAAGGACCCCATCCGCCTCACCGAAAACACCACAGTCGCGTTCATGGGTCTCCGGCTGACGTGTGCCCGCTGCCACAACCACCCGCTCGAGAAATACACCCAGATGGACTACTACAAGATGGCGAACCTGTTTGCGCGGGTAAACCAGAAGGCGGGTGATTCGGCCGGCGAGATCGTGGTATACAACGCGACTTCCGGGGACATCCCGCATCCGCGCCTGAATAAGCCCTTACCGCCCGCACCGCTGGAGGCCAAGGAAATTTCCTTGGATGCCGGAGGCCGGCGCGAGGTTCTGGCCGACTGGCTGACTTCTCCCGCAAACAAGCAATTCTCGCGAACCATCGTCAACCGCGTTTGGGCCAACTTCATGGGTCGAGGCCTGGTGGATCCTGTGGACGATCTGCGTTCCACCAACCCTCCTTCGAACGCCCCTTTGATGGACGCGCTGGTGGATGACTTCGTCAAGCATGGATACGACATCAAGCACCTGGCCAGTGTCATCATGAACTCAGCCACGTATCAGCGGTCCTGGCAGGCCAATGCGACCAACGTGAACGACGACCGCTACTACTCGCACTATCTCATCAAGCGGCTACCGGCCGAGGTCATGCTGGACGCAATTTCCCAAGTGACCAGCGTTCCAACCGCGTTCGAAGATTTCCCTCTCGGCACGCGGGCGCTGCAGCTGCCCGATACCGCGACGGAATCTTATTTCCTGGACGCGTTCGGAAGGCCCGATCGTGCCAACACCTGCGAGTGTGAGCGCGACCCACAGCCAAACCTGCGGCAGGCACTGCACATGATCAACGGCGACACGATTAACAAGAAACTCGCCGCCCCAGGCAGTCTCACAGACATGGCGCTGAAACTGGGCCTCTCAAACGAAAAATTCGTCGAGCATCTGTACTTCTCCGCCTTTAGTCGACGCCCAACCGAAGGAGAAAGAACGGCTGCGCTGAAGTCGCTCGCAGAAGCCTGCGGCACAAACCCGCAAGCCCGCCGCGAGGCGCTAGAGGATTTCACCTGGGCGATGCTGACAGGGAAAGAGTTCATATTTAATCATTGATTCATTGCGTCAATGACTCAATGAATCAACTGTCAAAGGATCAGTTCAAATGGTAAGAGCAGTCAAGCAACTCGTTCTCCTCCTCGCATTGTCCTCTGTGCCTCTGTGCCTCTGTGTCCGTCTTCTCCAAGCCCAGAACACCACCGACGCAACCAAGAACTACCACGACCTGAATCCTGGAATGCAGATTAGCTTCTCGAAGCAAGTGGCGCCCATCTTTCAAGCCAAGTGCGTTACATGCCACTCCAAGACAGCGAACATGGGCGGCTTCATCCTCTCGGATTTCGAGTCGCTGATGAAGGGTGGGAGCCATGGCAAAGCCATCGTTCCTGGAAAGAGCAAAGAGAGCCGTCTGGCGCAGATGGTCGAAGGCACCGTGCAACCACGCATGCCGATGAGCGGGGAACTGGAGCCGCAAGAAATCGCCAGCATCAAACTCTGGATCGATCAAGGCGCCAAGCTGGATCAAGACGTCGGTCAGTTGCAGGCGCTCCATGAACCTGAGATCCCGAAAATCAAGCCCGCGCCGGTCGCACAGCAGATTGGTGCAGTTGCATTCTCTCCGGATGGCACCATCGTCGCCGCCGGCGGTTATGGGGAAGTCAGCTTCTCCTCGGCGTCCACTCGCAAGCTTTTGGGAAAGCTGACAGGCATCACGGAAGCGGTGCGCACCGTGGCGTTTTCACGCGACGGCAAGTACTTCGCAGTCGGGGCCGGGCGTCCCGGCCAAGAAGGAGAAATCAAACTCTGGCAGACGGGTGAGAGTTTCTGGACGAAGCCCGCAGCCCAAACAGTCAAGGCTCATCGTGACTGTGTTTACGCGCTGGCTTTTTCGCCCGACAGCAAACTGCTCGCCTCTACGAGCTACGACCACATGATTTATCTCTGGGATCCCGCTACCGGGAAGCAGGTGAAGCCGCTGAAGGAGCACACCGATTCGGTGTTCGACCTGGCCTTTTCTCCCGACGGCAAATGGCTGGCTTCCGGCGGGGCTGACCGCACGGTCAAACTTTGGGATGTAGCTTCAGGGAAGCGCATCCACACGATGGGCAGTTCGACCGAAGGCGTCAACACCGTGGCGTTTCATCCGAACGGGAAATACGTAGCTGCGAGCGGATTCGACCGCACCATCCGGGTTTGGGACATCAGCGTCGGTGGCGATCCAGTCGAGATTCATTCGGTCATCGCGCATGAAGAACCCATCCTGCGCCTGGCTTACTCTCCGGATGGCCGTTGGATGGCTACCACGGGTTGGGACAAGCTGGTGAAAATCTGGGATACAAAGAAGATGGAGCAGGTTCGAGTCATTCCGGGTCAAAGCGATTGGATACTCTCAATGAGTTTTTCGCCCGACGGCAAGCAATTGCTGTTCGCACGCTACGATGGTTCCGTGTCCGTCTACGAGACCGCTAACTATCAGCTGATCGGAAATCTGCTGGAAGGTGCAAGCGCACAACACGCTGGAAAGTAAGTGCTGAAATTCGATTTGTCATTGGTCATTTGTTCAATTGTCATTGATCATTTAGCCAACTGGAACAAACATTGGCTATCGGATCAGTAGCAAATGAAAAATGACCGATGACCAATGAGAAATTTGCTTTTTTGAGCCGGAGGTCCTGACATGAATCGTATTCTTCAGTCTTTTTGCCTCGCCCTGATCGCCATTCCATTCCAGGCGTTGGCTCAAACCACCCCGCCCACCGTCACCTTCACCACGCCCTCGGGTATTCAGCGAGGCGTGACGGCCACGTTTGTCGTGGAAGGCACGGGGCTCGAAGGTGCCAAGACGCTGGTTTTCTCCGAGCCTGGCTTGTCGGGCAAAGTTCTTGAAGTCTCTCCGGTTCCCGCCAGCATGTCTGCACTGGAACCCAAGGTTGTCCGCTCAAGCCGCCCCTACTTCGACGATCCACCGGCCGTGCAAGCACGTGTGGAGATTTCCGCGGAATCATGGATGGCACCGGGCACACACCAGTTTCGCATCATTACTCCCAACGGCAGCTCCACCGCCGGCCGCATTGTGGTTTCTCCCTACCCGGAAACCCAGGAGCGCGAGCCAAACAACAGCTTTGGCGAAGCTCAGGAACTGGCGCTGCCCATGACAGTGCACGGATTGCTGCCCAAGCCGGGCGACACGGACTCTTATCGCTTTCAAGCCAAAGCCGGTCAGGAAGTGGTATGCCTGATCAATGCCGGTGGGCTGGGATCGCGGCTCGATCCCGTTATGGAATTAGTCGACGCTAACGGGAAGGTGATCGCCTCCAATCAACAGGAGCGCGACCGCACTTCGCTGGGTGCAAAGATCCCGGCGGATGGAGTCTATGCTGCCCGCGTCAGCGACTATCAGCAGGGTGGCACTATCCGGCACTTCTACCGGCTGACTGTGGGACAACTCCCTCTGCTCAGAGGCCGTTATCCACTGGGCCTCAAAGCAGGCACCACGCGCGATTTCAAAGTCTGGGGCTACAACCTGGGTGAGACGAAGACAGCGGCACCCGAACCCTTTGGGATGATGGCCGGCAAAGCAATGGACATCGGCGCTTTGGTAGCCCAGACCAATATGGGCGAAACGGTGAATTCCCTGCCTCTCGCGATCGGCCGCTATGATGAGATCGACGAAACGAACACAAACCTGAGCTGGCAGACGGCTCAGGAATTGCGCTATCCCCTGACTGTAAATGGCCGCCTGACATTGGACTCCAGTGGCAAAGCAACCTCGGACTTTTATCGGTTCACTGCGAAGAAAGGCCAGCAATTGACCCTCGAGACGGCCGCCGCCCGCCTGGGTTCGCCACTCGACTCGGTCATTGAGGTCCTCGATTCGACGGGCAAGGTTGTGCCGCGCATCACAGCGCGCGGAGTCTGGAAAACGCCTTTGACCTTGCGCGACCGCAGCTCACGTGATGTTGGCTTGCGGCTGTTCCAACCCACAGGGCTTGAACTGAATGACTACATGGTCGTGGGTGCCGAGTTGCTTCGCATCGTGCGCCTGACATCTGCTCCAACAGCCGACGAAGACATCATCTTCGAAAATTTTGGCGGGCAGCGGCTCGCTTTCGAAGACACCACGCCGGAAGCCCACGCACTGGACCAGACCATTTACAAAGTGGAGCTTCATCCGGCTGGAGCAGAGTTTCCGCCGAACGGGATGCCGGTGTTCCGCTTCAACATGCGCAACGACGATGGCGGCCCGGGCTATGGGAAAGACTCCCGCGTCACGTTCACCGCGCCCGCGGACGGCACTTACATCGCTAAAGTCGCCGATGTTCGCGGCCTGGGCGGTGATGACTACGCCTATCGATTCACCATTCGTGACGCACAGCCTGACTTCCTGATCACCGCCAGCCCAACCAATCCAAACATCGCAGAGGGCTCAAGCGTGGCTGTGGAAGTTACTGCTTTGCGTACAGAAGGTTTTGAAGGCCCAATTGACTTGAAGTTCGAGGGACTGCCGGAGAACATTACTGGCACTCAAGCCACCCTACCGGCTGGCGAGAACTCAGTCACCCTCATCCTGTCGCACAAGGGAGGCACTCAGCTCGCTGGAGACTTCACGCGTTATCGCATCACGGGCCAAGCCAGAATCGGGAATGAAACCGCCTTCCGCGTTGCTAACGGCGGTGATTACCTGAAAGTGATTGCGTTGATGAAGAAGCCCGACATCCAGGTAACCGTGAAGACGCCAAGGCTTCAAATGACTCCCGGAGGAGAAACCAAGATCACGCTGGCCGTTGAGCGGCACAACGGATTCAAAGGACGCGTTCTCTTCCGCCTGAACGACCTCCCGTTTGGGGTCAGGCCCGTAAACGTCGGCTTGAACGGAATCATGATTGCCGAGAACGAAACGGAGCGGACGTTCACGCTTGATTCACGTCCCTGGGTAAAGCCTGTCACCAAACCCATTTACGCCGTCGGCATCGTCGAGGCGCTGGTACCCACTGAGCACCCATCGGCCCCGATACAGTTCCAAATCTCCGGCAACGATCACGCCTCAAAGTAATCGTCCACAGTTCTCTAGGGTATATTGTTTCTCAAGCGCACTAACACTTTCTCCCCCTTGCGAAGCGCGTAAGGAGGAGACCAAGAGGGGGTCTGGAGCCCGCTGCTCTCCAGGCAACCCAGCCTCCCAGCAGCTCTGATCTATTACCTGCATCTTTCCATTCTCACATCATTTTCTGCCCAAAAAAAATTTGTCTGGGTTGACACAAAATAGGCTTCTCAGCGGCATACTCTAATAGCTGAATGTTCCAGGCGACTGCTGCGCACCTGCGAGAACCACTTCAGTGCCAATACTCATGAAATGGTTGGACGCAGCACCCTGTTCACCCGCATTCCGCTACCACCTGAGCAGCAGGTCATGTCAGGCTGCCAACTGGCAGCCTGACGCTCACGATGTCCCAACCCATTCGATTCATCGGTGGCATCCTCCTCGGAACCTTCCTGGGCTCTTAGGCCACGCTGATCTTTTACGTGCGGCCGATCCACAGGAAGCCCGTCAAAACTACGCAGAAGTTCTCACCCTGGAACGAACACTGGAAATCCATCGGCGCGGCTCAACCCCGATTTCCGACAACCTATCCAGAACCCTGCTGTGCCGGAGCATGAACCATCCAACGAGGTCCCACTGATTCCGCCATGGATAGGCAACTGCGAGGATTCCTCAGCCGGTGGAATTACCTCCGACAGACCCTAGCGGCAAGCCGAAGAAACCTAGCTTCTCACCAGGCCACGCACCATCGTCCCCCTTGGACAAGGGGGGACTGCAGGGGGGTTTGGGACCGTTTGCCGCATGAACGTGATCCGGTAGGGACGCGGTGCCCCGCGTCCGGATTGTGTTTTCGGTTGTGGATGCGCGTAGGGATCAACGAGTTACAGTCCTGGTGCGAATAGCTCTGGCGTGCAAGCGGTTTCGCGAGTCTCAAGCAGTTCGCGCACGGGCGGTTTCTTCGAAGCTCTGCCCTATTGATCAGCCGAAAAACTGCTACTGCATCGATCCTTACCACTCACTTCGCCTCAACGAACTGTGAGTTGCTGGCACGCTTGAGCAGATCCATGCGTTCCTTGACTGTCTTGGGCAATATCTGATCCCAGCTGCCGTAGACCGGGTTGGGAAGCATGAAATAGCGCGTTCCCCACAGATCTACAGCCGATTCCACGATCGTGCGACGGGCAGCGAGGTGTTGCGCCAAGTCCTGTGACTGCTCCGGCTCTCCTGGAAAGTCTCCGAGGTTGTCTCCTAGATAGGCGATGACGTGGTACTTCTCATCAACCTGTTTGATTCTTTCCTGCTTGCTCGACGTCGACTTTTCTGGCTTCAACAATAGCCGAAGCTCTGCACCTCCTTGTAGTCCCTGCGTGTTGATCCCGTTGTGAGCCAGGGCCCGAATGGTGCTGTCCTTCAGGCGTTCAACACGATTCGAGATATAGACCATGACGACTTTCAGCTTTTCAACGTCGGCAATGAACGGCCCGGCTCCGGGGACCAGCCCGACCTCTTCCGCATTGTCCCGTTCCCACTGTTCCCATCGCTTCGTGGTGTAGCCTAGGTCCATTCTGTCAGCCCATACGGCTGCATCCATTGCGCTCTGAAATCTGGCATTGTCCAGAATGGTTTCGTCGAGGTCTGCAACGACAGCCAAGGGCTTCTTGTCTGGACCGACCGGGCGACCCTGGCGGCGTTTCGCCTTCTTTGCGGCCTGTTTAATTTCTCTCAATGCGCTGCTGAAAGTTTGCCGGCAAAGTGCCTGGTATTCGGCCGAGGTCTGCATCCACAGGTTGGCATGCAAGTGGGGTGGAGGACTTTGGTGCTCTTCGGCCCGAACTGGAGCCTGGGCAGACAGCTCACCAGAAAGGCCGTACACAAGGATGAAGGCGAGAACCCATCGTCTGGGCTTCAGGAACTTGTTCATAAGGTTGAGAGCCTCCCTTTCGGCATCGAACCTGGGTGCGGTTCGCGGCGGTTACCGTTTTCTTTCGATCACGGTGAAGACTGTCTTGTTCCGCCAATAGTTCTCGTAATGCAGTTCACTGATGTGGTTCTTGCGCTGATCGAAAAAGTCGTTTCCAAACTCCCACACCACCGGGAACTCTCCTTCATTCCCGTGGTAGCTGCGTGGGAGAAGGTCCAGTAAGCGACCATAGGCCGGGCGCTGCATGCGCTGGCGTGTAGAACGACTATGGAGAAGCGGCACGGTGTAGACTTGAACTCCGCCCGGTTTTAGAACGCGATCAACCTCGCTGAGTGCTTTGTTGAAGTCGAACACGTGTTCGAGCGTTTCAGAGTGGATGGCCAGATCGAAATGATTATTCGGAAGGGTCAACTGACAAATGTCCTCGTTTACAAGGTCACCCATTTTGGCGCCGCGTCCCATGCCCTCTTGGTGGCAAGTCTCGGTGACATCGCCAAGGGCACGCAAGGCAGGGCTGAGATAATTGATCTGATTGAAGTGCAGAACGCGAAGTCCGCCGGAAGCCGGAAAGAGCCTTCGAATGCTCCAAAGGAGCATCCGGACCCGTTTCGACATCTGACAGGTAGCGCAGGCGTGCCCTTCGCGCTCATCAAAGTCCGCGCGTTCGCTTGCGGACAACCGCCACGCTGACGCCAGCGCATCGTTGATGACGGCTCGCTCTTCGAAGGTTCGCCCACCGCACGCAATACACCCGTTCTTGTCAATCCGGCAGAAGCGCCGTTTTCTCATTCCCTGCCCTCGGCAACACTCCTGAGAACCTCGGAAGTCTGCTGAGCACAGGTTTCCCAGGAAAACTGACGAGCCTGCTCCTGGCCAGCAATGGCGAGAGAATGCCTGAGCTCGGCCGATTCGGCAACACGAACCATAGCCCGGCTCCACTCTTCCGGGGGGCTCTTAGGGTCGACGAAGATCGCTGCCGATCCCGCGACTTCTTTGAGGGAGGGAGCCGTCGATGCGATGACCGGGCAGCCAGAAGCCAAGGCTTCTACAACCGGCAGTCCGAAGCCTTCGTAAAACGATGGAAAGACGAACATCTCGGTTGAAGCGTAGAGAGCCCGCAAGTCTTCTTCAGGAACATAGCCGGTCAGGATCAAGCTGGAACGCTGCCCGTAGTTCTGCAAGTACTTTTCCAGGCTTGTCGTTCCCCATCCTGGCTTTCCTGCCAGCACAAGTTGAAACCGATTTGTGAGGCGCGAAGGCAGCAGCGCAAAGGCTTCGAGCAAGGTTCTGAGGTTCTTTCGCGGCTCAAGTGTTCCTACTCCCAAAACGAACGGAGACTTGATCTTATACTTCGCCAGCACTGCTGCCTGGTGCTGAGCGACTTTGCCTGGCCCCGTTTCGACGCCTGCGTCGCCACCCGTAGCGCTCAGGACCTCGCCGAAGAGCTCCCGCCGCGCCCCCAGCGGCGTTACTTCTATCTTCGAAGCGGGCAGACGGAAACAACGCATCACCTCATCAGCCACAAACCGGGATACCACCAGGATTCTACGAGCTCTGCGGACGGCTGAGGGGAGAAGACAACGATGCGCCCAGTTGTAGGGCAGTGAGGGCGCATAGCGGAGCCCTTGTTGATGAACACAATCGTGGATGGTGATCACCGCGGGGACGGGTTTTGGAAGTCGAAGGGGCAATAGACCTTGTGTTCCCCAAAACAGAGCGAGAGGACTCTGCGAAATAAGACGGTGCGATTGCAGAAGATACCAGGGGAGCCCTCGGCGGGCGTGGGCTACCCTGTGCTGAACAGCGGGTGTTTCAGGGTAGTCAATCGCCTGATGTGAGAACAAAGCGAAAGAATCCCGTGAGGGGCTGGCGGGCCAGTGGCGCAGCACCTCCGCTACATAGGTGCCGACGCCGGTCTTCATCGGGCCCAACGATCGAGAATCGACGCCGATATTCACGGAAGGTTCCTACGGTTGGGAGCGAGTGATTCACCTGCCACAGTCTGGTAGAGCGCGTGATAGGCCTGCGCCATTCGTTCGAGGGTGAATTTCTCCTCCACGACCCGGCGATTGAACCGGCCCATCTCGCTCCTTACTAATTTGGAATGGGCGAGTTTGCGAATTGCGTTCACCAATTGATCGACAGAGCCCGGCTCGCACAGATAACCGCCCTTTTCGTGCTCGAGCACTTCGGGAATCGCCGACACGTTGCTCGAAACCACGGGCTTGCCGCAGGCCATCGCTTCGAGAATTGACAGGCCGAAGCCTTCGCGGCGCGAGGGCTGAAAGGATATGTCGGCCTGGTTGATCTGCCGGATCAGCTCGTCTTCGCTCAAATGTCCGAGACAGCGGATGTTGGGTGCGTCAAATAAAGATGCCGAAACACCACGCAAACCGCTGGTTGCGCGCAGTTCATACTCGCTTCCCAGTTGCTTCATCACCGGGACAAAAAGGTCGGCGCCCTTGCGATGCGAAGGATTGCCGGAGAAGAACAATACAATCGGCCTATCGTTCTTGTTGGGTTCAGTTGAAAGAGTCCTGAAGGCAGGAGCCTCACCCGCGGTGCCGCCGCCCTCGGCTGATAACTGCTCACTACTCGCTGGACGAAATCGCATCGCGTCGATGCCGTTGGGAATAACGTGTATGGGAAGTTCCTGTTGAAACGCTTCGCAGATCGTATCGCGGGTATTCTGGCTCACAGCCACCAGAGCACTCGCTTGCCGCAGAGTCTTTCCAACCGAGGGTTTCAGGACAATCCGGTGATGCCAGCGAATCGGAAAAGACAACGAAGACAGATGGAGAGCATCAATCGAGCTGTGGTGCAGTGTCGCCACCAGGGGTTTGCCCGCAACTGAAAAATAACATCCATAATCTGCGTTGACGTGCACGAGGTCGCAGTCCCTTGTCTGGGGCACCTGCCTGTTCCACACCAATCTCAGACCCCATGGAAAATATTCCCATGCCGGAGAAAATCGGATCAGCTGTCCCTTCCAGCCCAATGGCGCCAAACCGGCGACAAGGCGCTCCGTGTAGACCTCGACGCCCGAACCCCTGATGCTCGGATAGAGGACTCTCATGGTCGGCGTCCCGGCTCGCACTCGAGGGCTCTTCGAAAAACATCCGAGAATCGCTCAGCAACCTGGCTCCACGAGAACCGGCGCAACGCGTGCTGCCGGGCCGCCTCACCCAACCGGCGACGGAGTGGCTCGTCGCCGAGAAGCCTTTCGATGGCGTTGGCAAGGGCTTCGGGCTGGTCGGGTTCGACGGCGATCCCGGTTACTTCGGGGATCAGGACATCCGAGATCCCTCCCACTGAGGTGCCCACAATCGCCAGGCCTGCGGAAGCGGCTTCGATAAAGACAACGCCCAAGCCTTCCGTGTCGCCGCTGCGGTCGACCACCGATGGGCCGACGAACAGGTCAGCCGCCGCGTAGTATTCCGGAAGGTGCTCATGCGGGAGTTTGCCGAGGAACCGTACGGATCCCGCAATCTCCAAGCGTTCAGCCATGCGCTCCAGTTCCTGCCGCTGAGTGCCATCACCCACCAAAACCAGCGTGGCCTGCGGAGATTTTCTGAGCACCTGTTGCATCGCAGATAGCAGATTGTGGACGCCTTTCTTCTCCACCAAGCGGCCCACGAAAAGAATCATCTCTGCGTCAACGCCCAGCTTCCGCCGCACGTCAACATTTCGTTGTTTCGGTTCAAACTCTGTGACATCCACCCCCATGGGCACAATGCTCACCTCGGCCGAGGGACACAGCTGCAGGAGTTGGCCGCGTGTGAAGGCACTGTTGGCGGTGCAGGCATCAGCTCCTCGCAGGGCCAATCTTTTAAGCAGACGGCCCACGAGCCCTTGAAATGCAAAGATGTCGCCACCATGCACGGTCAACACAACTGGAACCGGCAGGAAGCTCTGTACCAGACGCGTGACGATGCCTTGCGGCACGACCCAATGGGCATTGATGATGTCGATGGACTCCTTACGAACTGTTTGCAGGACCGAGCCGAAGAGACTCGCCAGATAGAATGGCACTTGAAACCAGAGCAGTACCGACTGCTTCAGATTGGGCAGCATACCACTGCGATAACACAGTGCCTGGTGCTGGGGAAGGAAGTAGTTGAAGCGGCGGATCTCCACGCCGTCCAGCATCTGGATAGGCCGGCCTCCAGGAAAATTTGGCGCCAAGATCAGCACTCGCCATCCAACGGCGACGAGTTGCCGGCTCAAATGATGCAGGAAAATTCCAGAAGGCTCGCCCTCATGTTTGGGATAGGAAGAGGTGACGATGAGAACGGTTCCGAAAAGCTGGGCAGTTTGGCTCATTCGTCCTCAAGGGCTGCGACGTTGGGACTTTTCCAGAGCTGCCAGCTCCGCCATGGCTGCAGGAAAGTTGGGTGCGAGCGCCAGCGCTTGCTGCAAGTGCGAGCGCGCTTCGGGAATACGGCCCAGGTCTGCCAGGACTACTCCCAGGTTGGTGTGCGCCATGGGATCGCGGGCATTCAAGCGCGTCGCCTGCTCCAGATGAGGCAACGCATCACTGAGTCGACCCATTTCGACGTAGGCAGCGGCCAGATTGTTGTGGGCGTCCGCATAGGATGGAAGAATCTTCAGGGCTTTCTGAAAGTAGCTGACCGCTTTTTCAAATTCCCGGCGCTGGAGTGCAATCACCCCCAGATAGTGCAACACCAACTCATCGTTGGGCAACAGTTGGTGCACTTCGAGGAATACCTTTTGCGCCTCGTCGGTTCTTCCGAGTTGCATCAACGCGACACCGTGAACCGTGTGCAGATTGGGCTGGCTTCGATCGGCAGCCAACCCCTTTTCCGCCATCTCGAGTGCCCTGGCGAACTGTTGCCGCTGAATATAGACGTTCGCCAGATTCAAGTAAGCTGAAGCCTCCAGGCGCGGGTCCCGGGGTGTTTCTGTTTCAGAAAGCTTCAGAGCGAGTATCGCATGCCTCTCCGCACCCTCTAAATCACCTTTCTCCGCTCGGAGAATGTGTGCCAGGGAGTTTTGCATCGATGACGAATTTGGCGAAGCCTCGGCAGCTCGCGTATAGAACACGAAGTCGTTTTTCCAGTCCCCATTCCGCCGGACCGTCTGCAGTCCGTAAAGCAGGCTGACGCCAGTAAGGGTAGCCGCCGCCCAATAGACCCTTTGCGCTGGGGGTAACCTCGACAGCCCTTGAGAAGCAAGCCACGCAGCGAGCAAACAAAACCCCCACGAAGGGATGTACAAATAGCGTTCCGTAAAGACGTTGATGCCAACGCCCCGAATGTTCATCACCGGGAGCAGCGTTAGAAACACCCATGCAGCGGAAAAGCTGGCCAGCGGAGCTCGCTGAAATCCGTACCAGATGGAGCCGATGAGAGCTCCCACACAAGCAATAGCAGCCCAAGCCCGCTCGTCGCCAAGACCATACACCGGGTGAAACGTGTAAAAGGCGTTCAGGTTCACAGGCACGACCAGCTTGTACCAATACTGGGTCGCGAGATGAAGAACACTCAGAAACTGAGCCCAGACGCTGAGGGACCAGACTTGTTGAGATTTTGAGATGAAACCCAATACTTGATACCGCAGCAACAAGTAACCCGCAACGACGACTAAGTATGGCCAACTTCGCTGGACACCCGCCCGAATCCGGTCTTTCCAACTGAACTTTCCAGGCTCGAAAGTGAAGGAGTAGGCTCCTACCAAGATCGGCAAAGTCAATGCCATCTCCTTGAATAGCAACGATACGGCAAACAAAGCAAGCGAGGAGGCACGCCACGGAAACCTGACAGTCTTGGCCGGCACTTGCGGCCGAGCGGCTTGTTTTTTCTTTTTGACTGGAGCCACCTTCGGGAAAACGGGAGGCAGACTCAAGATGAAAAACCAAAACGCTAGAAGATAGAACAAGGCACAGCCAAGCTCTGGAAGCGAAGCAATCCAGTCGACTGCTTCCGTGTGGATTGGGTGCAAGACGAATAGCACCGCCCCGGAAAGGCTTATGCCGTAGCTGCGGGTAAGGCTCCAAAACAACAGGTATACCGCCGAGCTTACCATCAAGTGAAGAACGAGGTTTACCCAGTGGAAGGCTGATGGATTCATCCCACTGGCCTGCACAATCCAGCGATAGGTCAGCATTTGGAGCGGCCGGTAGTAGTTGCTGGTACCCAGGCGTCCTGGTGTCTGATAGCCCCAGACATCGGAGAAAAGAAGCCGCGTCAAGGACTCATCGCTTTGCAGATAGGGATTGCGAACGATCTGGTAGTTGTCGTCGTGAACAAACTCGTTCGATAACGAATTCGAATAGGCTAGCGCACCTAGGCTGGCGAGCACAGCGACTGCAAAGAAGTGACGCAGAAACATACAGGAAGTGGACTCAAAAAACTGGGAGCGTTGCTGTCAGTCACTCGCTGGATCTGCGTGTTGCACGCCTGAGAAGCCGCGCTCACCGGCCCAACGATTGCAACTGGGATACGGCTGGCTGATAGTTGGGCGACAATGCAAGAGCACGTTG
>Ga0075418_10004196_pt1 | contig 16426 bp, 12 predicted proteins | sample SoiMetdeltSBSDD2_FD_81776 | JGI IMG/M metagenome (GOLD analysis project Ga0075418, IMG submission 81776) | Bulk soil microbial communities from a Populus tree surrounding site in Tennessee, USA - Soil MetaG P. deltoides SBSDD2 | ecosystem: Environmental > Terrestrial > Soil > Tree plantation... | reverse complement strand
CTCGGAGCGGACGCGGGCGCTGGCTCGACCACGAGCGCCTCAAGGGCAGCTGGTGCAGACTGCCATCCGGAACGATGACGACCTGTGACGCTTCGACGATGCGCTTCCACACCGTCGGCGGCACCAGGGTCTTCCACAAGAGATGGCTCTTCTCGAGGCGCTGCGCTGCCGGCAGCGGCTTCGCTTCGGCGGCGACGGGCACCGCGCCGGTCACCTTGCGCAGGCGCACGATGCCGCCGACGACGCTCCCTGGCCGTTCCATCGCATTCCTGCCGCTCACCAGCGCGGCCAGCGTTTCGCTGCCGAACGACCCTGGCGAGACGCCTGCCGCCTTCGCCGCTTCGGGCGCGAGCATCAGGGCATGACATTCGACCTCGCCCGGAGCCGGCGGCACGACGAAGAGGAAGCTCGATGCGGTGCCGATCTGGTAGAGGAGGAGGAGTTCATCCGGACGGAGCAGCCTTTCTTGAATGACCTGGACAGAGAAACCTGCGTCGCGCTGCTGCAGCAACCTCCGCCAGGCGGGGCTGTGCACCTGAATCTCTTCCGTGACCTCGCGGTAGTCCCGGAGTGCTGCTTCCAGCTCCTTCTCGAGCGCCGCGATCCGGGCGACACCGTCGCGATCCGTCGCCGTCCAATTTGCCCGTGCCAGATTGATGTCCTGCTGGATGCGAGTGATCCGGCGCCGCGCCTCGTGCTCGCGCTGCTCGAGGGGGCCCCGCGTCGCGGTCGGAACCCCGGCCAGCGGCTCGACCCGACCGGCGGCGAGCTGCTCGTGCAGGACGCGGGCGCGGATTCTCTCGGCATAGGCGAGGGCCTCGTCCGTCTGCCCCGATTCCACCAGCCAGGCGATCATGTCGTTGTAGTAATCAGCGAAGCGCTGCAGGAAGAGGATGCGCGACGCATCCCCACCGCCGCGCCGGGGGCGGAGTTCCTCGACCAGCGCCAGCGCCCGCTCGAGGGAGTGCATCGCGGCCTTGGAGTCGCCACGGCTGCGCTCGAGATGCGCCTCGAGCGCCCAGGCCTCGGCCTCCGCCTCGGGCGACGCCGCACTCGGCTCCAGGATGGCGAGCGCCCTTGTCAGCAGCTCTTGGCACTCTGGAGTCGCAGAGCTCTTTCCGGCCGTCGCCTGCGCCAGACCGACGAGCGTGACTCCCACCTCCGGGTGGGTCCGGCCGAGGATGCGCTCGCGCTTCTCCAGTGCCTGTCTGAACAATTCCTCGGCGCGGCTCTTGTCGCCCCGCGCCAGCAGCGCTTCTGCGGTGTCGTTCAGGATCTGCGCGTGGTAGATCTCGTGCGGAATCTCGAGATGGGAGAGAATGCCCAGCGCTTCTTCCCACAGGCGGATGGCTTCATCCCAGTTCCCGCTTGCCGCGTAGAGCTTGGCCGGCTCGTTCAAGAAGTAGACGAATCCGGCGGGATCCGGCACCCGCACGCTCAGGCGGGCGAGTTCGAGGGCTTGCCGCAGGAGGGGCTCCGCCTCCTCGAACTTGCCCTGGTCGCGGGTGAGCACTCCGAGGTTCAAGTGGGCCGTCGCCAGACGCCGCGGTTTCACCGCGGGATCGGCGGCGCTGATCCGCAGCGCCTGGCGGTACAGGCGCTCGGCCTCATCGAGCCGGTCCAGGTCCCAGTAGAGCGCACCGAGATTGTTGAGGAGGCGGGCGTGGCCGCTGTTGCGGGGCAAGTGCGCCTCGGAGACGGCCACGGCGCGAACGAGGAGGCTTTCCGCGGCGACGAAATCGCCCGCGATGCGCCGGGTGTCGGCGAGATCGTTGAGGCACCAGACAACCATCTTGTGGTCCGGTGGGGAAGTAGACTCGAAGCGCGCGAGCGTCTGTCGATAGGCGTCCTCGGCGGCGACGTAATCATGCTGGTCGTAGCAGATCTTGCCGAGACCGTAGAAAGCGAGCGCCACCGCGGTGTCTGCGGCCGCGCCCCGTCGCAGGATGCCGAGCTCTTCCTCGGTGAGCTTGCGTGCCGCCGCCAGATCTCCAAGCCCGCGCTCCACCCGCACGAGGAGCGCATACGCCGGAGACACGGCGGGAACCTCCCCTGACATTTTCCGGCGCAACTCGAGGAGGCGGCGGCACACGGGTCTTGCGGTGGCGAACTGGCGCTGATCGGCGAGAAGAGTCCCGAGCGCCTCGAGGCGTTCGCAGAGCGCATCCGGTCGTCGGGCGAGGGTGCGCTCCCAGTCGGCGACGGCGCTGTCGCAGCGCGCGCTCGCGTAGCGCGTTTCGCCCGTGGCGAACTCCTTCTCCAGCACGGCGAGGAAGGCGTCGAAGGACGCGTCCGGAGCTGCAGCGGGTGCGAGCGAGGTCTCCTCCGCCCGGGCGGGGGCGGTCACCAGCGACGCTGTCCACGCTCCGCCCCACGCTGCGATCACCAGGGCTCCCATGCAGGCGACGCGGCGCGCAGCTGCGAGGCTGCCGAGGACGCCGGCCGCGTGTCGGAGTGCGCCGGCCCCATGGCGGAGGCGGGGTGATGCGAAGCATGGGCCTGGCATGATCGGCCTCCTGACCGACTACGGCCGGCTACGAGCCCCGTTTCTCCACCCTGAGCTCGTGCAACCAGATGCTCCCGCTGGCGCGCTTGTCCGCTGCCAAACGGCGCGCCAGAGCGAAAAGATCCGGATGCGCTTCCGATGCAGAAGAATCCGCGATCTTGGCGACGCCGGTCACGCCGCGTACGAGCGCCGTGATGGCATCGTCTGCGATCGGGGTCGCGGTCAAACCGCCACCGAGCGCGACCGCCGGGACCTTGGCCGCCGCCGCTTCGAAGGCATCGAGTCGTTCGATGCTGGCCACGATGAGGAACTTCTCGACACCCAGGTCGTCGCTCAGCGACCAGCCGAGGCGCTTGCCGCTCAGCTCGCCCGGCAGAACGAGCGCCTGATGCGCCGGCAGAGGATTCTGTGGCCCGCCGCCGGCCATCGGAAAGAGCAGCACCGCTTGCCCGCTGGCGTCGACGTTGAGGACGTAGACATGGGCAGTGCGAGAGAGATCGAGGTGGAGCTCGAGACGGTCCAGGGTAGAAATCACGGCGTCCGCCTCCAAAGTCCGGCTCGTGCCCGCGCTCGTCGCGGCAAGGTCGGCGCGTACCGAGAGCGGTTCGGGTGTTGCAAGCCGTTGGGCCACCGCGTAGGCCCCTGCGATCAGGAGGAGCGTCGCGAAGGCGAGGAGCGGTGCCTGTCGGCGGCGGCGCGGCCGCCCCGTGTGGGTCATGCTCCCCGGTATGCCCGACTCCCCGATCCGGCTCGTCGCCCCGGCCCAGGAGGACTCGACCTTTTCCAACGCCTCTCGCATCGCTTCCGCCGAAGGGAAGCGTTGCAGCTTGTCCTCCGCGAGCGCCCGATCCACGCACGAGGTGAAGGACTGCGGCAGGTCGAGTCGAAGCGCCGCGAGTCGGATCGGCTCTCGCTGTCGGCGACGGACGCGACCGGCGCGAGCCGCAGGATGGCGCCCCAGCACGAGGGTGGCGAGGAGCAGCCCCAGGCTGTAGAGGTCCGATTGGGGCGATGGCGGCACGCCCGTGAACAGCTCGGGAGCCATGTAGCGCGGCGTTCCGACCATGAGGGACGGGTCGCCGGTGGCACTCCGCAGGCGGCCGGCGCCGAAGTCCATGAGTACGGCCCGACCGTTGGTGTCGAGAAGCACGTTGTGCGGTTTGATGTCCTGGTGGATGACCTCGGCCGCGTGGATCGCTCCCAGCGCCCCGCACAGATCGATGCCGAGGCGCACCACCTCCGCGACGCCGAGGGTGCCGCGCTCGGTGAGGACGTCGGCCAGGCTCGTGCCATGGACGAGCTCCATCCAGATGCCGATGCGACCGGCGTGCGTCTCCAGGCCGTAGATGCGCACCACGTGCGGGTGCTCGACGCGCGCCAGCAACCGGCCTTCGGCGAGGAAGCGCGACTCCCAATCCGGGTCCAGCGACAGATCCGGCCGCAGCAGCTTGAGCGCCACCTGCCGGTGCAAGCGCTGGTCCCAGGCGCGGTACACCGCGGCGGAGCCGCCGCTGCCGATGTGCTCCAGCAGCTTGAGGGATCCCCAGATTTCGAAGGGCAAGGTCTCGTCGGCGGCGTCCAGTGCTCCGCGCGGACCGGTCTCCGAGACGATCGTTTCTTCCTCGGCCATCGATCGCACGGGAACCCGTGAGACCGCGCGCTCTGCCCCGGTGAGGCTCGCCGGGCTCGCGCCGCTCGGCAGCGCCAGAGTGCGCGCCAGGCGCGACACCTCGGACACGAGCCGCAAGTTGTGGAGGCAGCGCTTCTCGCGCTCCGAGCTCGCCTCGCGCTCGCGAGCCTGCCAATCGACCGCGTCCCCGTCGGAGACGGCGCCACTCACGCTCTCCAGCAGCCCATCATGGTTGCGCTTCATCGCCGACCCCCATGTCCTCCGCGAGGCGCAGGAGCGCCCGCTTCACCGCCATGCGCGCCGCGTCCGCCGAGGGCTTGCCCTGCAGCTCGGCGATCTCGTCGTAGGTGCAGTCCATCTCGATCCGCGCCACGACGAGCTCGCGGTCCGACTCGGACAGCCGCGACAGCGCCGCTTCGTAACGGGCGAGGGACTCGCGGCCGATGAGCGTGGCGAGCGGCGAGGGCGATTCGGGCAGCAGGTCTTCGGCCCCGGCGAGGGCACGGTCGCGGGCACCGGCGCGCCGTACTTGGTCGCGGATCTTGTTGAGGATCGCCTGGCGCAGATAACCGTGGAAGGCGCCCTTCCAGCGCGGCCGGAATTCCTCGAGGTGCCGGAGCCACTGCACGAATGCATCCTGCACCAAGTCCTGGGTGTCGAGGCCATCCCGCGCGGGTGCGGGTAAGCGTCCACTCGCCCAGCGCAGCAGCCGGGCGGCATAGCGCGCATGCAGGAGTGCGAAAGCGTTCTCGTCGCCGGCACGCACGCGTTCGAGGAGCACGGAGGTGGAATCCTCGGGCGAGGGCCCTTGCACGAAGCCCCGGTTGTCCGGTCCTCCGCCCATCCGATCCGTCCAGGTCCAGGCGCAGCCCAGCTCGGGCCGAGCAAGCGCTCGAGATCGTGTCACGGCTCGCTCCCAGCATAGCCCATCGCCTCCACCGTTTCCCTCGCTCTGGGGCTTTGGCCCAGAAGGCCCGATGCCGCCGCCCCTGGCGTTTCTGCATCCTCAACGAACGAAGCGCCGGAACCGAACAGCACGGTGCCTCGCCGGCGGAGCGCCACCATGGAACCGGGCATTGCCTCGTCTCGACGGGCTGGTATTTCTTCGCACCGTGCTGGAAGATGTCGGGCGCGGAGAGGACAAGAGTTCCCAGGGAGGCAGCGGCAGGGCAGGGCGTTCCCCCGCTGGCTGGGCGTTGCTCGAGGCAGCGCGCTGGCCTGTCTGGATCGACCCAGCGGAGGCGTTGCTTTGAGGCGTGGATCGGTTTAGTTACGAGTAGGAAGCACGGCCCAAGGCCATGGGGCGCCCGTGGCCGCGAAGAGGAGATGGTGATGCCTGATTCGCGCCTGACGGTGGTCGATCACCGGACCGGCAAGCAGTACGAGATTCCCATCCAGGACGGGACGATCCGCGCTCTGGACCTGCGCCAGATCAAGGCGAGTCCCGACGATTTCGGTCTGATGACCTACGACCCTGGGTACACCAACACGGCCGCCTGCAGGAGCCGGATCACCTTCATCGATGGCGACAAGGGCATCCTCCGCTACCGTGGCTACCCCATCGAAGAGCTGGCCGAACACAGCGACTACCTGGAGACTGCCTACCTCCTCCTCCATGGCGAGCTCCCTGACCGCCAGCAGCGGGAAGCGTGGGTGCAGGAAATCCTGCACCACACCATGGTGCACGAGAACATCAAAAAGTTCGTGGACGGCTTCCACTACGACGCCCACCCCATGGGGATGCTGGTGAGCACGGTGGCAGCGCTCTCGACCTTCTACAAGGGAGCCCGGGCGGTCCGGGACCCGGACTCGCGGCGGCGGCAGACGCTGCGGCTCATCGCCAAGATGCCGACGCTGGCGGCCTTGACCTACCGGCACAGCATCGGCATGCCCTACGTGAACCCGGACAACGATCTCAGCTTCACCGGCAACTTCCTGAGCATGATGTTCCGGATGACCGAGCTCAAGTATCGGCCGAACCCGGTGCTGGAGCGGGCGCTGGACGTGCTCTTCATCCTCCACGCCGACCACGAGCAGAACTGCAGCACCAGCGCCATGCGCAACGTCGGCAGCGCCCTCTCCGACCCCTACGTCTGCACCGCGGCGGCGGCGGCAGCGCTCTATGGCCCCCTCCACGGCGGGGCCAACGAGGCGGTGCTTCGCATGCTGGCGGAAATCGGCTCGGTGCAGCGTGTGCCGGAGCACGTGCAGAAGGTGAAGGCGGGCCAGGTGCGCCTCATGGGCTTCGGGCACCGGGTGTACAAGAACTACGATCCCCGCGCCAAGATCATCAAGAGCATCGCCGACCAGGTGTTCGAGGTAACCGGGAGGAACGCGCTCCTGGACATCGCCCTGGAGCTGGAGCGCATCGCTCTGCAGGACGACTACTTCATCTCCCACAAGCTCTACCCGAACGTGGACTTCTACTCCGGGATCATCTACCAGGCGATGAAAATCCCGGTGGACATGTTCCCGGTGATGTTCGCCATCCCGCGCACCGTGGGCTGGCTGGCGCAGTGGGAGGAATTACTCCTCGACGAGGAGCAGAAGATCGCCCGGCCGCGCCAGATCTACCTGGGGAACGGGCAGCGCCACTACCCTCCGGCCAAATCGCGCTGAGGTTCTCGGGTTTAGTCGCTGAGGATCGCCTTGGCGATGGTGGAGAGCTGCATGAACGACGTGCCCTCGTAGATCTTGCCGATCTTGGCGTCGCGGTAGAGCTTCTCCACCGGGTAGTCCGTGGTATAGCCGTAGCCGCCGTGGATCTCTAGGGCGGCGGAGGTGATGAACTCGGCGGCCTCGCTGGAGTAGAGCTTGGCCATGGCCGCTTCCTTGAGGAAGGGCTGGCCGGCGTCCTTGAGGCGCGCCGCGTTGTACACCAGCAGCCGGGACGACTCCAGCCGGGTGGCGCAGTAGGCCAGCTGGTGCTGCACCGCCTGGAACTCGCTGATCGTTTTGCCGAACTGCTTGCGCTCCTTGGCGTACTTGCAGGCGTATTCCAGCGCCGCCGCCGACAGCCCGATCATCTGGGCGCCGATGCCGATCCGCCCCTCGTTCAGGATTTCGATGGCGATCTTGTAGCCCTTCCCGACCTCGCCGAGGACGCGGTGTTCCGGGACGGTGCAGTCGTCGAGGATGAGCTCGCAGGTGCTGGAGGAACGGATGCCGAGCTTGCTCTCGCGCTTGCCCAGGCCGAAACCGGGATCGTCCTTCTCCACGATGAAGGCCGTGATGCCCTTGTAACCCTTGCTGGGGTCGATGTTGGCGAAGATCAGGAAGATCCCCGCTTCCCCGGCGTTGGTGATCCAGAGCTTGCGTCCCTGGAGCACCCAGGTGTTGCCGCGCTTCTGTGCCCGCGTCGCCAGGCCGAAGGCGTCGGAGCCCGAGCCCGCTTCGGACAAGGCATAGGCGGCCACGGTGTTCTTGGCCACGCGGGGGCCGTAGATGCGTTTCTGCTCCTCCGAGCCATAGCGCAGGAGGCCGTTGTTGAAGAGCGTGTTCTGCACGTCCACGAAGACACCGACGGACGCATCGACACGCGAGAGTTCCTCCACCGCCAGGATGGATTGGAAGAAGTTGCCGCCGGCACCACCGTGGATCTCGGGGATCTCGATGCCCATGAGTCCCATCTCGAAGAGGGCGGGGATGAGCTCCTCGTCGTAGCGGCCGGCCTCCTCCATGGCGCGGACGCGCGGCCGGACCTCGCCGAGGGCAAACTCGCGTACCGCCTGGCGGAACATTTCTTCGTCTTCCGTGAGCATCGTGAGGGCTGGGCGGCTCATGGCCTCGACGGACATCGTGGGCACTCCCCGTTGGGTCCCGGCAGCCGGCCGGGACCAGCACTCGACCCGAAGGGGCGGCAAAGGCTAGCGGGAGCGTAGCAAATCCGCCACCCCGGTGCAGTGTCCAGCCAGGGCTTCCCGCGCCGCCCGGGAAGGAGTTATCTACACAGACGACGGCCTGCGAGCGGCCCCGGGAGCCGGCGCAGGCAGGAGGAGAAACGAATGTCCACGTACGAGTACCAGTGCGACGCCTGCAAACATACCTTCACGGTCGACATGAACGTCGGTGCCCACGAGACCGCCAAGGTCGAATGTCCCAAGTGCAAGAGCAGCAACGTGAGGTGGCACCCCGCGCCGTTCTTCGCCAAGACCGCCAAGAAGAGCTGAGAGGTCATCGAGGTCGGATCTCTTGCCAGTGCGCGGATCCCGCGCCGGTTCCTGGTACGGGTGCGAATGCGTCGCGGCGGCATTGTGGCACTGCCCGCACATCTGCACCTGCTTGTCCGCCAGCAATCCAGGCTGGCCGCTCCCGTGCGCCTGGTGACAGGTGTCGCACTGGAGAGCGTCGGGGTGGCTGAACTTCTGGGCGAGCATTCTCCGCTCGTGGCAGGGGCGCGGCGCCGGCTCCCAGGCGGGAGCGACGGCGCCACCGAATGGGTGGCCGAAGGGACTGCGGAACCTCTTAGGTGGCGGGCGCGTCTGGGAAGAAGAGCAGGGGAGAGTGCCGGAAACGCAACCTTCCGCCCTGATGCCCCGTCTCAAGCGTCGTGGGCGCCACCCTTTCTTCCCGGCGCTGCCCACGGGATCCCGAGCCCAGGAGGGCTGACCTTGCAAAAGTCGAACTTTATCAATGCTTTGCAGCTCTCCGCCGGTTTCCTCTGGGGTGCTGTAGCGCTGCTTTCTCCGCCTCTGGCGCGCGGAGCGGTGCTGGATCGCGAGTTCACCTTCGAGGCCGAGGAGGTGTGGGTCGGCAACCTGATCGGCCAGGTGCGGATCGGCAGCCACGGAGGGAAGGACATCGTCGTCCGCGTCCACGTGGACGGACGGGATGCCACGCCGGAGCTGCTCAAGCTCGAGGAACACCACGGCCACCGTGCCGAGCTCGCCATCATCTTCCCCGTGGAAGAGCACCGGCGTTACGTGTACCCGGCCCTCGGCAGCGGCAGCCGCACCCAATTCCGCGCGCGTGAGCACGACGGCGACTGGCTCTCCGAGCTGCTGCACGGGCGCGAGATCGAGGTGCGCGGCGAATCCTTCCGCGACGCCATCGAAGTCTGGGCGGACGTCGAGGTGCTACTCCCAGGAGGGAAGGACGTGACCATCTTCCTCGGCGTCGGTGCCATGGAAGCCCGTGACGTGCGCGGCGACCTCGACCTCGACACGCAGAGCGGCCGCATCACGGTGGACGCTCTCGAAGGCCGTCTCCGCGCCGACACCGGCAGCGGCGCGGTGCACGTGGGCAGCGTGCGCGGCGACGTGGACGTGGACACCGGGAGCGGCAGCGTGGACCTCGCCGACATCAGCAAAGCGCAGCGCGTCCTGGTAGACACCGGGAGCGGCGGCGTCGACGTGCGCAATGTCGAAGCGCGCGAGCTCGTGCTCGACACCGGCAGCGGCAGCGTCGACGTGGCGGACGCCCGCGTCGAGGAGATGAACGTGGACACCGGGAGCGGCGGCGTGGAGGCCGTGGACATCGAAGCCGACGGCGTCCTCATCGACACCGGCAGCGGCAGCGTCGAGCTCGAGCTCTTGCGCCTAGGCGGCGGCCGCTACGAGGTGGACACGGGCAGCGGCGGCATCCGCCTGCGCCTGCCACGGGAAGTCTCCGCCGTCTTCGAGGTGGACACGGGGAGCGGCGGCATCGAGGTGGATCTGGAAGGCGTGGATCTCGGCCGCAAGCCCCGCCACGAGGCCCGCTTCACCGTGGGCTCCGGCACCTCGCGGGTGCGCTTGTCCACCGGGAGCGGTGGGGTGCGCATCGGCCACGGCCAGGAGGGCTGAGGCGAAAAAAGCATCGACAGCGAAAGGGGCCGCGCTGTCGCGGCCCCTTCTCGTTTCCTGGACGCAGGCTATTTGGTGGCAGCCTTCTTCTGCGGATTCGGGTGCGTGATCACGGCCACGGCCTTGGCGAAGTCGAAGGCGGTGAACGACGGGCTTTCCTTGTTGTGGCAGGTGGTACAGGTCTTCTCGTCCGGAAGCACGAGACCCGCAGCCACGGACTGGGCGCGGTCCTGCATCACGTTCATCTTCTGGTAGTCACCACCCGCCCCATGGCAACTCTCGCAGCCGACGCCGTCTTCCTTGACGAAAGCCGCGTCGAAGAGCCCCGCCGGTTTGCCGTAGCCGGTGACATGGCACTTCAGACATTCCGGACTCTGCTGCGGCGGCTTGGTCAAGCCCTTCTCCTTGGCCAGGGCGACGGCTTTGTCGCTGGCCAGGGTGGCATAGGCCTTGGCGTGCTTCGACGCCTGCCAGTGGGCGAACTGGTTGCCCTTCGCCTCGGTCTTGTGACACATGGCGCACTTCTTGACGCCGATGAACTTGTGCTCCGTCTTCTTCTCTTGAGCCTGGGCGCCCACGGCGATGCCGAAGACGAGCAACGCCGCCCATACGACCTGCTTTTGCATCGAACCATCTCTCCCTTCCGCGGAGACTGCGTGTCTCGGCACCATTCTAACTAACGCGGAGCGTTGTTGCGATCCCCGTGCTGTCCAGAGACGAATGGAGAAGCAGATGCTCCCGAAGGGGTTAGCAGTGGAGGAAAGGACGGCGTCGGAGGCTTTGTGTCCAAGGGACACAGTGCGGGGCGAAGCCGACAAGCCCCCGACTGGTTCCGAAGGAGGCGTTCATCGCCGACCGCAAGGGTCCGATGAGTGGCGCTCGCAGGGGCCGAGCCTGATGGCCTTTAAGGGTTTGTCGAGTGGCGCTCGCCGGAACCGAGCTCCTCAATCCGCGATGAGCGGCAGGGGCGGGTGATCGCGCTTGAGCATCTTCAGAATGGCCAGCGACTCCATCCGGTCGATCAGACCGAGGGGGATGAGTCGGGCGTTGATGAAGCTCTCGAGCGCGGGGACGTCCGCCACCGCGACATGGGCGATGAAGTCGAAGCGGCCGAGCACTTGGGCGCAGTCCAGCACCTCGTCGAATTCCGCCATAGCGCTGCTGAATTTCGACACCTCTTCCGGTGTCTGATTCTTCAGCGTGAAGGCCATGATCACTTCGAGCGCCCGGCCTACACGCCGGGGTTCGACGCGTGCCGCGTAACCTTGGATGACACCCGAGGTCTCCAGGCGGCGCACGCGCTCCAGCGTCGCCGATTCGGAGAGGCCCACCTCGCGCGCCAGTCGTGTGTTGGTCATACGCCCCTCGAAGAGGAGCGTCCGAATGATCTTCGCATCGATGGGGTCCACGCCGTCGATTATGCTCCCGATTCGGGCGGAGTCAATCCGGTAGCCGCACTCGCTGCGGTCGAGGGCCGAGGCAGGTGGTGGCCGCGGCCCCTCCGGGTCGAGAGCGGCCGCGGCCCGGGCCTTCGGCGCCAGACCTATGTTCTTGCCCGGCCGTCGAATGAGGCCGCGGGTCGGTGGATTCACGGAGCGCCGTTGTGAGCGGGCCCGTGCTTCGCTAGACTCGGCGGCCGCTGTGCAGAAAAATGGACCGCCAGCCGACTCGTCGAAGGGGGACGCATGCGCATCGGTATCCCGAAGGAAACACGGCCGGGGGAGACGCGCGTCGCCCTCGTGCCCGACGCGGTGTCCCGCCTGGCGAAGTCGAATCTCGAGTTTCTGGTGGAGAGAGGCGCCGGCGCCGGGGCCTGGAGCGACGACAGCGGCTACGAGAAAGCCGGTGCCCGCCTGGTGGACACGGCACAAGTCTTCGAGGCCGAGGTCCTGGTCAAGGTGGCGCCGCCGACGCTGGAAGAAGCGAGGCGCCTGCGAGCGGGTCAGGTGTTGATCGGCTTCCTGGCGCCCCTCGCCGATCTCGGTCTGGCCAAGGTGCTCGCGGGCACCGGGGCCACCTGCTTCAGCATGGAGCTGGTGCCGCGCATCACTCGCGCTCAGTCCATGGATGCGCTCTCGTCGATGAGCAGCATCGCCGGCTACAAGGCGGCATTGCTCGCCGCCGAGCGCTTGCCGCGCTTCTTCCCCATGCTCGTGACGGCGGCAGGGACGCTGGCGCCGGCGCGCGTGCTCATCCTCGGCGCCGGTGTGGCAGGGCTGCAAGCCATCGCCACCGCCCGCCGGATCGGCGCCGTGGTGAGCGCTTTCGACGTGCGGCCGGCGGTGAAGGAACAGGTGCAAAGCCTGGGCGCCCAGTTCCTGCAGATCGAGATGCCGCAGCAGGACACGGAAGACGCCGGCGGCTACGCCAAGGCGCTCTCCGAAGAGGCGCACCGGCGCGAGGTGGAGCTGCTCTCCAAGGCCGTTCGCGAGATGGACGTGGTAATCACGACGGCTCTGGTGCCGGGACAGCGGGCGCCGCTCCTCGTCACCGAGGACATGGTGCGGAGCATGAAAGCGGGCTCCGTCATCGTCGATCTCGCCGCCGAGGCGGGGGGCAACTGCGCGCTCACCCGCCCGGGCGAGGACGTGGTGGTGCACGGCGTCACCATCCTCGGCCCTCTCAACTTGCCGGCCACGATGGCCGGGCACGCGAGCCAGATGTACTCGCGCAACATCTCCAGCTTCCTGCAGAACATGATCAAGGATGGCAAGCTCGCCGTGGACATGCAGGACGAGATCCTGCGCGGCTCCTGCCTCACCCACGAAGGTCGCATCGTGGCCGAGCGCACCCTGGCTCTCGTCGGAGCCGCTACGGCTTGAGGGGCTACGCCGCCTACCTGCCCGCCCTCACCGCATCTTCGATGCGGTCGTCGGTCTCGCGCTCCGTCGGTGGTTGGAGCCACCCCTGACTCGGGAGGGTTGGCTGGCTGCTGAACTCCCGGAAGGTGGGTGAAGAAGACTCGAAGAACCCGGTCCCATCGAACGGTCTGCTGAAGACGAGACTCCTGTCGTTGGAGAGACCTGCGAGACTCCGCGTCGGCAGCCCAGCTCCATCCGCACCGAGACTCATCCCACCGAGCGGATCCCCGACCTGAAGCACGATCGGGAACGTTGGTGTCGAGCCATCTTCCCAGAGGAAGCTGGCGGGGATCGACGGCGGAGCCGTGAATGTCACCGCGACGTAAAGCGTAAAGCAAACGACGCTCAGCATGACCCGGCCCCCGCGGACGGCAGGCTTGTGACCGCTCCACTCCTCGGTCGCGATCTCGGCCGGCAACGAGGCTAACGACCCTCGTGTCCCACGTCAGTCGGGGGAGGCCCGGTTTCTGGGTCGGTCTTCTGCCTGATGGTCAGCGGTGCCAGGCGTTCTCGGGCAGGAGCTCTAGCGGTACCAGGTGGCGCTCGGCAGCGTGGCGGAGGAGGCCGCGGAGGCCGCCGCGGAAGTTGTAGGCGTTGTAGCCGGCTTCCCGCAGGCGCTCGGCCAGGAAGGCGCTCTTCAGGCCGAATTCGCAATACGCAACGTAGCAGCGGCCCTTGTCGAGACTGCCCACGAGCTTGAGGGCGTGTTCCAGGTCGAGTCTTTCAGCGCCGGGATAGTGCCAAGCGGCGTAGCCGTGCTCGCCGCGGATGTCGAGGACGACGGCGCCGTCCGGGACGGTGTCGATCTCCAGCGACTCGAGCGCCCAGTCCTCTTCGCGCAAGCGGCGCGCCGCGAGCGTCGTTCCCTGCGCCAGCACTGCCGCCGCATCCAGTTCGAGGGCGGCTTCCGCTTCGGCCACGTCGGCGGGCCGGGCCGCGACGGCCGGTTTCTTCGGCACGATGTCGCAGTACTCCTGCACCGTGGCCGAGAGGTCGTAGGTGCCAATCAGCCGGGCACGCGCGATGATCTCTTCTTTGTCCATGCCCACCAAGGGCCGCAGCACCGGCAAATCAAGGCGACCGTCCAGAGCGCGCAGGTTCTTGAGCGTCTGCGACGACACTTGGCCCAGGGCTTCGCCGGTGATGATGGCGTGGCCACCGTGGATCCTGCCGGCCTCCTCGGCCACGCGGTACATGGCGCGCTTCAACGCCAGCTGCCAGAGCGCCGGGTGGCAGCGGGCACGGATGGTCTCCACCACGGGCTCGAACGGCACGACGTGCACCGTCGAAGGGGTGCCGTAGCCCCAGCGTCCGGCGAGAATCTGCAGCACCCGCAGTGCCCCTTGAGTGTGCACGGCGCCGCCGAGGCGACAAAAGACGAAGTCCAGCGCCACACCCCGGCGCATCACCATCCAGCTGGCGACGGCGGAATCGAAGCCGCCGGAAAGGAGCGCCACCGCGCGGCCTTCACAGCCGAGGGGCAGGCCGCGCTGCCCCGGCACGGAAGAGCTGAAGAGATAGGCGGTGCTACCGCGCACCTCGAGGTGACAGGTCACCTGCGGGTCGTCGAGATGCACCTTGCCGTGGTGGCGCAAACGGTCGCCGAGAGCGACGCAGAGATCATGGGAGGTGAAGGTGGCGCTGCCGCCGGTGCGGGCACGCACGGCGAAGGTCTTCCCCTGCACCGCCGGGAGGAAATACGGCGCCGCCTGCTCCACCAGCGTTTCCAGCGTCGAAGCGTCCCGCGCTTCCACCGGGGAAAGTGAGTGCACGCCGAAGACGCGGGACGCCACCTCCAGCGCCCGCGACTCCTCGGCTTCGAAGAGGAGGCGCACCCAGCCTGGCTCCACGCGAGCCGCGATCCCCTCGCTGCGGAAAGCGTCGCGCAGGTTGTCGACGAGACGCCGCAGGAAACGACGGCGGGTGCGGTCCGACTTCGTCGTGATGTCCGGGCTCAGCCGCACGAGTGTCTGCACGTCGCCTCCGTGACGCTCCTGCCGTAACCGCTTACCGGTGTCCTCCCAGCTTGATGATCAACCCGCCGGTGACTTCCCACTGGTCGAAGAACTCGCCCTCCGTCACCGGATAGCAAAAGAACGGATCGCACCAGACCCCGGTGCCCGTGGAGATCCAGGTCGGGGCCCAGCGGAAGTCCGCGCGCAAGGCGAGCTTCTGATCGATGTCGCGTCGCAACCCGGCCCCGATGTTCCAGGCGAAGCGCCCGATGGTCTCGGCGTCGTCGGCCCAGAAGATCGAGGCTCCCAATCCGGCAGTGAAGTAGGGCCGCGCCCGCGCCCCGCTCCGCGCCGCGTACCAGATGCCGTTGAGCATGATGTCGTCGCGTTTGAAGGATCCGTCGCGCGTCCCGCCCCCGACCAGCGAGGCGTCCCAGTCGCCCTCCCAGTGGCTCCAGTAGAGTTCTGTGGCCGAGTTGCGCGGCATGTTGGCGTCCAAGGCGACACCGTACGCGGCCGCATCCTTGACGTCGAAGTCGGAGACGCCCTGCAGGCTGTTGATCCCGCCGCTCCACCGGTAGCCGCCGAATGGAATGATCTCGACGCTTTGTACCTGGGCGCCAGCCCTCGCGCTCGACAATGCCAGCAGGACCGACAAACCCACGATGACTCGTCTCATACCGACTCCTCCTCCTGGATGGACAACGAAAGCGTACGGTTCGGCAGCCTGTCCCTCGGCGCCTTCCTTCGTTCCCCCGGGACGAAACACCAACGGCGATGGTGCCGGACCCCCAGCCGCTCCTCGGAGGGCGAGCGGCAAGAGCACACTGGGTGTGGGGCCTCGGCTCGGGCCAGTGTAGAGGATGCCTTTGCATCATGTCCAACGGGCGCCAGGCCCTTGGATGCTGCTGCCCGGATTGCCCACCGTGAGCGAGCGGGAGCAGAAGGCTTGTTCGGCTCCGCCATGGGGATTAGAATTCACTCGTCCATGGGACACCGTTCCTCATCGCCGCCACGCACCGAACACCGTCCAGGCCGCTTTCGAGCGGGCCTTCTCCTCCTGACCCTCGCCCTCTTCCTCCCTGCACCCGAGGCGCAGGGGGCGTCACGCGCCCAGAGCACGGCGCGGCTGCTCCAGGCTCTGGAAGCGCTGCAGGCCGAGGAAACGCAGGTCCTCTGGGTGTATCTCACCGACAAGACCACCGGTTCGCGCGGCAAGGAAACGGCGCCGCTGGCTCTCGTCTCCGAACGGAGCCTGCGCCGTCGGCTCAAGGTGCGGCCGCCGTCGGCGGTCGTGGACGCCTGCGATCTTCCCCTCGACGAGGCTGCGGTGGCGCTCGTGGCAGCCCGCGCCACGCGCCTGCGGCAGCGCTCGAAGTGGCTCAACGCCGTCAGCGTGGAAGCGACGCCGGCGCAAGGTCGCGCCCTCGCCGCGCTTCCCTGCGTGCGCCGGCTCGATCTGGTGCGACGCTACGCGCGCCGCGACATGTCGCACCTCGACGCCGAAGCTCGGGATGGGGCCGGGTCTTCCTCATCCAGCCGCGACCTGCAGGCGCGGCCGCTTCCCGAACCTCACCCGGCTTCGTTGAACTACGGCGGATCGCTAGGTCAGCTCGCGATGCTCGGTGTTCCCACTTTGCACGACCTCGGCATCACCGGACAGGGCGTGCTGATCGGCCACTTCGACAACG
>Ga0075418_10004193_pt1 | contig 16430 bp, 33 predicted proteins | sample SoiMetdeltSBSDD2_FD_81776 | JGI IMG/M metagenome (GOLD analysis project Ga0075418, IMG submission 81776) | Bulk soil microbial communities from a Populus tree surrounding site in Tennessee, USA - Soil MetaG P. deltoides SBSDD2 | ecosystem: Environmental > Terrestrial > Soil > Tree plantation... | reverse complement strand
TCACGAACGTCGTCAAGAGACTGGCGGCGAACGCTGCGGCAAATGCCGTCCAGAAATCGGCGGCAATCACCGGCCGACTAGCTCCATCAATCGGGGGTCCCACCGTGCCACAGCTCGGACGTCGTCCCCGGTGACATCGACTTCGACGTTCAGGTTCCAAACCCGCAGGGCCCGCTCCAGCCGGTCGGGGTCGACGTTGGCGTAAGGCTCACCAGGCAACGGGTCAGCCTCACCGTGCATCGAGTGCGGGGCCCGTCCTGGGCCGGCGCAGGTGATGATGAGGACCCCGTCTGACTTCAGCGCTCGGGCCATCGTGCCGATGACTCGCCACCACTCGGAGACGTGCTCCAACAGCTCCGTGGACAGGACGACGTCGTAGGTCTGGTCTGGCTTCCACCACTGGGCGTCGGCAGTGATGACGCGGTCCAGGTGGTTGGACGGGTCCCCGATCAGATCGAGGACCGTCCAGGTCAGATTGGGCCAGAGACCGCGGGCTGTGCCGTTGACGTAACGCCCACCCAGGTCCAGGCCGCAACCTCGTCGGTCGGATGCGAACCGCTCGCACCACTCCATCGCAGCCGGATGCATCACAGCCTCCAAACCTTGTTAGGTGTCCGCACCCACCCTCGGAACGGACGGTACTGCTCTCGGTACGAACAGCCGGGGGTCTGCATCGGCACCCAGCGGTGACGGAACCAGCGCCAGAACATCACCCTCTCCCGTCCGGTAGCCCGAAGGTGTCGTCCCGGCTCGGCGGCGTCTTCGAGCGGGCCCGCCCGTGCGGGACGCCGCGGCCTGGATAGCTGGAGAACCCCAGCGCATCCCGAACCGCCTTCTTGCGCTCCTGGAGCAGTCTCAGCCTGCGCTGGTACTCCTTCAGCTCTTTGGCTTTCATGTGATCCTCCTGGGGTGAACTAGGGTCCACATGACCCTTCGTGGTCGAGTGACGGACTGGCACGGCTCCCCAGGCCGCGCGTGACAGGTAGGGCACCAGACCGCCCGAAGCCTGCTCAGAGACTCCGGGCCGGTCGGTACCGGGATTCGGTCAGCCATCGGTCCCGTGTTCGAGGACCGCTCGCACGCCCGCCTCCACGACGGCCTGGTCGACTTCGGTGTCGACGCGGGAAGAGATCTCCTCCGCCAGCTTCACGACGTCGACCGTGCCTGCTGGCTTGACGAGTCGCTTCACAGCGTCGTAGGCGGCGTTGTCGTCGCGCCGCTTGGCTTCTACGCCAAGGGCGACCAGAGCGGCGCGCTGGTCTTTGTCGATGGCCTGGATGCCTTCGGGCCCGAAGAACAGGGCGGGCCGGCCCGAGATGTCCCAGATGAACATGTCTTCTTCCTCCTGCTTGGGGGGCGTGACGCGGGTCGCCAACCGGGCGAGGTCGGTCGGCCCGCCGTAGAAGATGTTGCGGTCGACGTTGCCCGAGATCCCAGGCACGACCGCTTCGTTGGTGAACTGCCAGAACGTGAAGGACTGCCAGCCGCCGTACAGCGGGCCGGCCGACTTCGAGTAGGCGGAGTGCCAGAGAGGGCCCAGGTCGGCCCCGTACGGGTCTCCGAGCACTCCCCGCCAGTACCAGCGGCCTGTGTAGACCACCAGGGGATGCAGCCGGGCTCCTCTCGGGGACTGGGTAAGCCTGGTGAACTCGCGCTGGAACGCCCGAGCCTGATCGGCGGTCGGTCGGCTGTCCCCCGATGATTCGACGTCAACCGCCGCCATCGAGCCGTTCAGGTCTCCGACCACCGACACGAAATGGCGAGCCTGGGCGGCGGGGTCGGAGTCGGAGCGCAGGAAGTGATAGGCGCCGCGGGTGAACGGGGTGGAGATCGCAGCCATCCCCGACCAGTTGTCATCGAAGCGGCTATCCACGAAGTGCAGACCTTCTGTCGCCTTCACCCAGGCGAACTCGTATCCGGCCTGAGCGACCTGGGCCCAGTCGATTGCTCTCTGGTGATGGCTGACGTCGATTCCATCAAGTGTCATGTGGGTCTCCTAGTTGAGTCGGCTCGGGCCCACACCGCGGAACATCAGTGGCGACCGAGCATGTTCAGGGTCTCCGGGGATCAGGAGCGGCAGGGAGACGAACGCTCCCTTCCATCCCTCTTTCGTGAAGGCGTGGCAGAACTCGAACTCAAAGACGTCGTCTCCGGCCGGGTTGTGTGCCTGGGCTGCGACTGACTGAGTGAGCGGGCACTCCGGGATGTGAAGCTGGCCCATCACGATGTTCTGGTCGAACACGCTGGTCAGCAGGCAGCAGTCCGGGCTGGGGGTGTGGAGGTCCGCGAGGATGACCCCGTACGTCTCGTCCACGGAAGCGAACTCACTGTCCACTGAGCGAGCGATCAGAAAGATGAACATGGACGTCGGCATGTAGACCTGAGCGTCCACGATCAGGGTGTGGAGTCCGTCGCTCACGGAGTCGCCACCTTGTCGGGGGTGAGCTGGCCACTCTTGACCTGCTCCCAGTAGGTATCGAACGGGCCGGGCCCGCATAGCTCCTGGCTGGTCGCCCGGTGGTACCAGGGGTGATCAGGACCGGTCCGGTGGATCTCCCCGCCGCAGTTTCGGCAGACCTGGTAGACCGTCACTTCGTTGCTCATGTGCGTCCTCTCCTTCTCAGATGGCTTGATGCTCGCCTGAAGCGAACTGGTTGACCAGGGCGTTCTGTCGGTCGTCCTCGACGGCAAGCCCTTCGGCGATCTGACGCTCTGCCTTGCACAGCCGCACCAGGATCGCACCCATCGAAACGCCCTGTCGGGCCGCGTGCTCCCGTAACCACTGCTTGTCGTCAGGGTCCAGGCGGACCATTACGGGTTCCTTGTCGCTGGGCATCACTCGCTCCCTTCATCTTCGGTAGGGGTGAATCGGACGTGCCGCACCCATCCCCGCCCGATCATGATGTTCCTGCTGTTCCCGCACGGCTCCATGCAGGTCAGTGTAGCACCGTTGCACCTGGGGAGAGGATGTCAATCCAGCTTTGACACCAAATCTCCTCGAATCTCCGGGATGGGTGCTGGGTGCCGGGAATCCGTATAGGGCAACTGAGAGGCTGTTTCGGGCCTTCGCCGCGAAGCCTCCGAACCGGGGTTTACACGGCCGGCGTCGCGCAAACCTCGAACCGGTTGGTTATCACTGTTACGCTACGGTCGATGAACGATCCGATGGGCACCACGAAGGAGTCCCTGCGGAGCAGCCTCAAGCGGGCCAGCCGCAACGTGGCGGACGCAACCGAGCGAACCTCCGCAGCCGGACCCGTATTGGCGGTCATCGCCGCATCCCTCGCGATCCTCGCCGCCGCAGCCGCCATAGGAGTGATGGTCTATGTCGCCCGCCGTTGACCCGCCACTCCAGGTCGGTCCCGCCTTCCACGCCAATTGTGGAACGTGTGGCGACCACGACCAGGCCGACCGCGACGCTGCCCGTCGCATCTCCGACGAGATGGGGTTCCACCTGACCGCCGGGAAGGCCGCCGCGATCGACGTCACCAACCGGTGGATAGCGGTGCGACTCTCCGACGGGGTCTCCGACCACGCCCTGTACGACGAGAAGGCCGACGCGGTCCGGCTGGCCCCCAGGATGCTCGGCGTGCAGCCTCGCCAGCTCCTCTACCTCCAGGTCCAGCTAACGGGGATGCCGCCCGCCGAAGCGCTCCACATGCTCAAGCTGTTTCGCCAGCCCTGGCTGGACACGACCGCTCCCGTCGATCGGGTCAACCCCTACCAGCTCCACCCCCTGACCCTTCCACCAGGAGTACGACTCGCATGACCGTCACCGCCACTCCCCGAGAGAAGACCAATCGACGCCGCACTGGAGCCGACGACGTCTCCACCCCCACGTCCAACGACGAACGCCGCTACGCCGAGCAGGCCGCCAAGCGTCGCAGTGAGCGCATCGTGGGGGTTACGGACGCGATCTCCCTGCTGGAGATCCCCCTGTCCGGTCTCGCCGCCCTGGAGCAGAGCCGTCTGGGACCCGACGAGGTAGGGGCGTTCACGCTGGACATCGTCGCCCTGGAGGGACACAAGCAGCCGCTCGCCGAAGCTGTCTGCGACCTAGCGGACACCTACCCCGTGCTAGGGACCGTCCTGGATCGCGTCGCGAAGGCGACCCCGTTCGGTGCTCTGATCTCGGTAGCGGTGTCGCTCGGGCTACAGATCGCAGAGAACCACCGTGCGCTGCCCGCCCACCTGCGGGGACTGTCTCCGAACCTGATCGCCCGCGACGACCTGACCAGCCAGCTCCGGGCCGAAGCCGCCGCCCGAGCCGAAGCCCGAGCCACCGAGGCCGCCCGCAATGGCGATCGCCAGCCTGCCTGACGTCGACCGCTACGACGGGCCTGTGGAGCTGTCGCGGGCAGAGTTCCTGGATGAGGTCTTCGCACCGAACTACCGACCGGGCGAGCACGTCACCTTCATCGGACCGACGAACTCGGGCAAGACGACCGTCGCGTTCGAGATGCTGGACCGCGTCGCCACCCCCGAGCTGCCCGCGGTCGTGCTGGTCCTGAAGCCGAAGGACTCGACCGTTGACGACCAGGCACGCCGCCTGGGGTTCCGCAAGACCGAGCGCTGGCCACCTGCGACCAGCCGCGAATGGCGCCCGTGGAAGTCGTCGTTCAGCTCGAAACTGCGGGGGTGGGTCTTCTGGCCCCGCCAGTCGCTACGGGACATTCGACGCGACGACAAGATGCTGTCCTACGAGTTCGGGCGGGCCATCACCGACTGCTACCGGGCCGGTGACCGCATCGTGTTCGTGGACGAGGCGCACTCCGTGCAGAACGACCTGAAGCTGCGGCCCGAGATGGACGCGGTCCTGATGCGGGGCCGGTCGCTGGGCTGCGGCGGCTGGTTCGCCACCCAACGACCCCGGAACGTGACCCTCAACATGTACTCCCAGGCGGAGCACCTGGTCCTGTTCCGCACCCCCGACGAGCGCGACGCTGACGTGTACCGACAGATAGGCGGCGTCGACCCTGACGTCGTGGCGGAGGCTGTGTGGGGTCTGGAGCGCTTCGAGTTCGTCTACATCGTTCGCACGAAGGGTGAGGCCGACGACGCCGCAATGGCGATCGTGAAAGGAGAATGAGGATGGCTGACGAACGACTCAGCTTCCGGGACCGAGACGAGTTCCTGGATGGGCTGTTCGACCACCTGTTCGAGGGCCAGGACGACGTCTCGGACGAAGACCGCGACTGGTTCGACAAGCGTGTGGCTTCGTTCTTCGCGAAGCTGGAGGGCGAGCGCCCACCTGGGCGTCGTCGCAGTGGGAGGGGCCAACCATCGGCGCCCGCCCGCCGTCCCGGTACCGACAAGGGTCGGCGCCAATCAGGGGGTTCGGGCTACGGCCTGAGCCTGTTCTACGGAGGTAGAGAGGATGCTGGGTGATGGTTGACACCAACCAGAAGACGAAGAAAGGCGAGGAGGCTGCTGCTCCCCGACCGCGGGCGTTCGTCGCCGCGTCACGGAAGAACGACCGCGATGCCGGGTTCGATCAGACGATCTCGCTGACCACGGCGGAGCAGTCGCTCCGGACCTACCAGGTGACCCCGACCGCGTACCTCCGCCAGATGTGGATGCACGCCCTGGGGACCGCGGTCAACACGACCGTCACGACCGTCGCCTACAACGAGAACGGGCCCTTCAACCTGTTCTCCCGCATCAGGTTCCTGGACTCGGGCTCCAGGGAGATCCTGGGCACGCTGACCGGCTACGACGTGTACCTGATCGACAAGTACGGCGGGTACATCAGCCAGGGCGACGTGAAGGCCGCCGCGGTCTACTCCGCGACATCCGGCACTGCGACTTCGGCGGGCAGCTTCGAGTTCGCCCTGATGCTGCCGCTGGAGATCGTGGCCCGTACCGGTCTCGGGTCCCAGCTCAACAAGTCCGGCGGCGCGCAGATGCAAGTGGAGTGGGCGGTCTCAGCGCTGGCGACGATCTACTCCACCGCTCCCGCCACGTCCGTGTCGGTCCGCGTGCGGGCCAACCTGACGTCGTGGCTGGACCCCGAGAAGCAGGACGCCCTGGGCAACCCGGTGATGACACAGCCTCCGTTGCTCCACACGACCCAGTACTGGAACAAGCAGACTTACGACGCGGTGACGACCCGCCGGCGCCTGGAGGGCATCGACGGCCTGGTTCGCACGTTCATCTTCGTGGCCTACCGGGCGTCGTCCACCAGGGCCAACGGCGAGGCGGACTGGCCGGACCCGTTCAGCCTCCGCTACGAGGAGGCGTACCTGATGCAGTCACGTCTCCGGTACCTGTGGCGGCTCTGGACCGCGCTCCACTACCGCTACGGGCCCGCCGCCAACGAGGCCGCCGAAGGCCGGGACAACGGGGTCTACCCGATGTGGGAGTTCATGGCCGATTTCGGGTTGGCCCCAGGCAACGAGCTGTCCCGCGAGTACCTGCCGGTTTCGTCGGCGTCGAACATCGAGATGGAGGGCACGTTCTCGAACTCGAACAACGTGGATCTTCTGGTCAACACGGTGGTCCCCTACCCGCAGTCCGCAGACTCGCTGCGGGCCCTGTCCCAGCTCTGATCAGAGAGGAGGCTCACAATCATGCAGATCCTTCGCCCCTACAGCACGCTCGCCGTCGGCATCCTGATCGGCTGGCTGGTCGTGCCCCGAGTCGCGTCGCGGCTCAATCTGCCCATCGGAGCCTGACTTCCGATGGCTGCTACCTCGAAGGCCGGACGTGGCGTATCGGGAGCTGCCGCCCTCATCGGCGCGGCCGGTCTCTGGCTGGCCTACGCCGGGGTGCGTGACGTTCCGGTCTTCGAGGGTCTACGGCAGGTGCTCCGCCGAGAGAAGCCCGAGCCGAAGGCGGTCCACGACCCGTTCCGCCCGCAGACCTTGTCCGACTACAACCAGATACAGGGGCCCGCCCTGGGGACCCGTCCGGGCGATCAGGGGATCGACAGGCTTACGGGCTGCGCCCGAGCTGGCTATCCGACGATCCGAGCGACGGTCCCGAGCCTGACGATCAACGGTTGGCGGGCGACAGGATCGGTCCCTGACTCCGACCACCCCCGCGGCCTGGCCCTGGACGTGATGGGCCCCAACCGGCTCCAGGCCGCGCAGATCATCGCCACGTTCGTACGGCTGCCGGGGGCCCACTACTGGATCTGGAACAGCGAGATCGCCAACATCGAGTCCTCCGCCAACCGGCCCGCGTGGACCCGCCGCCCCTACACGGGCCCGAGTCCGCACACTGACCACGTCCATCTCAGCTTCTACGACAGGTGCTCCTGATGGCCCGATCAACCGGCCCAATGCTCGCCGCTGGAGCGATCACCTGGGCCAATGGCTACCTACTCGCCGACCAACCCGAAGACCTGTTCTCCGCCACCGTCAGGATTGGCACCGCGACAGGTCTCGCCGCTGCGATCCTCGCGGGCACGGAGCGGTTGGCCCCCGACCTTGCCGTGGCTCTCGCCTGGGCTGCGGTCCTGACCGTGCTGTTCGTCCGTGTACCCACTGGCGCAGGTAAGCAGGCGCCGACCCCGCTGGAGCGGGCCCTGAGCCTGGCTGACTCCGCCGGGCTCTGATGAGTTAGGAGACTGAGATGTCCGATGCAGTGAAGGTCCTCACCGGGATCGTCTTTGTCGCGATGGCGACGACGCTGGTCCTGCCAGGCCGCCAGACCCCGGCGGTCGTGGAGAAGTTCTTCGGAGGCTTCGCAGGCACCCTGAAGGCTGCCACGGGTCAGCGTTGATGGGCCGATACTCCGGGCTGTGGGCCAGCCGTCAGATGGTCGCCGACCCCGAGCGCTTCACCCGTCACCGCCCGCCGCACGGCGCCCAGGTGGCGTTCTCTCCGGTGGAACTCCAGGCGACCGCGCCCGAGACCGATATGGAAGGCCAGGTCTCCTCCGACGCGTTTCTCAACCAGGGCGTCCCGGCCTACCCGATCGACCGGTCCCCTTGGCTGGGTGGGCGCACTCACCGCTGGACCCGTGGTATGTCGACCGGCGGAGAGGGCGGCGTAGAGCGCACGGGCCCGGTGGGCAGCGGTCTGCCGGGCCGCCCTGGGCGCCAGTCGGTGATGATGGCCCAGGCGAGGGCCCGAGGCCGCGACTTCGGTGCCGGGGTCTTGGCCACGAAGGCGTTCGAGGCGCACGGGCCGCATGCCCTCATGTTCGGGGAACAGCGTTCGACCGTGCTCTCCTTCGGGCTGCCGACGACGCCGATCGCCAACCAGGGCAGCGGCTACGAGCAGTACCGCCGGGGTCTGAACTCCGACCCGCTGAACGACGGGACGGCCTTCGGGGGGCCCGGTACGAACCCCCGCCCCACCGCGTGGAGGGTCGGGGAGGACGACGGGTCCCTGTGGCGACCGGCCCGCTATCTGCACACCCCGATGCAGCGCCCGTTCCGGCCGACCCGCCAGCTCCCCACCGATCAGGTGCAGATCAATCCGGCGCACACGCCGCAGATCATCCTGTCGGCCCCGCCGCCGAAGGTGCCGTCCAAGGGCGGAGACCTATTCGCTTCCCTGTCCAAGTTCATCCCGAAGGCCGTACCGGTCGGGGGGATCGCCCGCACACCTGGAGCCTGGTACGAACCTGCCCAGGCCGCGGCGGAGCCTGCCGACCTGGGCCAGCTCCCCGACTACTCGGGGGTGGTCAATGGCTGAGACCGTCAACGTCGCGGGCAAGCAGTACCCCCGCACCGCGGTCTACGCCGCCGCCGCAGCCGTCCTGGGCATCGCCGGTTACGCCTGGTTCACCCGTGGCGGCAGGCAGTCCGCGGGCGAGGCCGACTTCCTGGTGCCCGAGGTCCCCGAGGAGCCGACGGGGATGCTGCCGTTCTCGGGCACCCAGTCGGGGACCTTCACCGAGGGGCCCGTAGCGTTCCGCAACGACCAGGAGTGGTACGCCGCCGCCGTCAACACGCTGACCCTGAACTACGGGGTGGGGGACACCCCGACCGCGGCCGCGGCCCTGGACCGCTACCTGGCCAGCACCCCGCTGACCGCCACCCAGATTCCGATGATCCACTACGTCATCAACACGATCGGCCCGCCCCCGTCGGGGGCCCGTACGATCCGTCAGGAATCGGCCCCTGGTGGCGGGGTGAAGCCTCCGGCCGGCGCGCCACCGGGAGCTGTCCGCAACCTGTCGGTGTCGACGTCTCGCACTCAGATGCGAGCGGTCTGGTTCGTTCCGCTGACGGGCGAGGCGGTCCGCAGCTACAAGGTCAGGTTCTACGGGGGCCGGGCCGGAGGCGGTACGTTCACCGTCCGGGAGTTCACCACGACCGCCAGAGACGTCAAGTCTCCGGGGAACCTCCAGCCGGCGCACAGCTACGGGGTCGAGATCACCCCGGTAGGTGTCAGTGGTCAGTCAGGTCCGACGAGTCGGGCTGTCACCCAAACGAAGAAGTGAGGAGCAATGGCAAATCTCAGGCCAGAAATCAGTGTCCCGGCTGCGATCGCCACTGCGACGGTCGTCTACGCGATCCAGGGTCGCAGCCTGCCGCCGCAGATCGAGATGCGGGCCAACCCCGAGGTCGGTGACGAGATGGTCGAGTCGACCCGCAAGCAGAACGCCTGGATGGCGGCTGCGACCGTCGCGGGCATCTCCCTGATCGCCCGTGACCCCGTCATCTTCATCGTGGGCGGGGCGATGGTCGTCGCCCTCGATTGGATGACCCGCATCAACAACTACACGTCACCGCTGACCAACAAGGTGGATCGGGGCGCCGCTGGGGACGTGCCGCCCGCCGAGATCGTGACCCCCGATGTCGGGGGCAGCATGAACTACGACCTGATGGCTGCGGTCAACTAGGAGCCTCGTCGTGGTCTCCGATCAGACGTTGGCGAGCCTGGTCTCCATCTACATCACTACCGACCATTCGGAGCGGGTCGTGATGGTGGCGGTCGGGCTGGCGGAGTCAGGCGGCAACGAGCGGGCCCACAACTCGAACGCGTCGACGCGGGACGACTCGTACGGGCTGTTCCAGATCAACATGTACGGGGACCTGGGCCCGCGGCGCCGCCAGCAGTACGGGCTGCGCTCGAACGCCGAGCTGTACGACCCGAACCGCAATGTCGACATCGCAGGCAAGATCTACCGATCGCAGGGGAAGTCGGCGTGGGGGACCTACACGTCAGGGGCATACCGCCAGTACACGGACCGCGCGACTGCCGCGGTCGGGGCGGTGACCGGTAGCGGCGGCCTGGGGTCGATCGTGGAAGCCGCCACGGAGGCTCCTGGGGAAGTCCTGGGTGCTCTCAACCCGTTGGACGATATGTACCGGGCTGTGGCCGGCGCTCTGTCCTGGGTGGGTGCCGCGGCCGGTTGGATCGGAGACCCGCACAACTGGGTTCGGGTCCTCCAGGTGGGCGGAGGGATCGTGCTGGCCCTGGTGGCTGTGAACATCTTCATGAAGCCCGCCATAGACCAGGTGGCCAGCCCGATCATCAACGCTGTGAGATGAGGCTCTGATGTCCAACTACGACACCTTCGACTCCGCTGCGACCCGAGACGTGCTCCAGGAGGACCCCCCGAACCTGGCTGCGGTCGACGTCGTTGTTCGGGGCGTCGTGCGTACCGACGAGATGCCTTGCATCCCGAACGCTTCGTTCAAGGTGCTGAGGGCCAACCAGCCCGCGGAGAAGGTGCTGTCCAAGAACCCTCGCCGCAAGCTGGTGGTCGTCCAGAACCTCTCATCGCTGGTGGCGGCTGACGCCTCGGAGTTCATCATGATCGCCCGCACGAAGGGCCAGTGCGACGCTTTCGCGGGGTTCCTGCTCGCCGCCCAGAACGCCCTGGTGCGCTACGAGTTCCCCTGGCCCGACGAGATGTACGCCCGAGGGATCAACATGGCGTCAGCGGCAGGGGTGGTCGGAGCCTTCAGCGCTGCGACGACCGACTGCCTGCTCAACATCGCCACGTTCGACTGGACGGAGTAGGCCGGTGGCTGTCACCAGGCTGAGGGGCAGGGTGCGGGTCGACGGGGACGTCGAGGTCACCGGGGATATCGTGGTCGGGGACCGCAGCCTCACCGAGCGCCTGGAGGAGCTGGAGCGGCGGCTGGAGACCCTGGAGGGTCCGGACACGGAGACTGCCTGATGCCACGGCCGTTGCGGCAGAACATCGTGAGCACCGACTCCGCGACGGTCGCAGCAAACGGGACCGCGACGGTCAAGATCCGCCCCCGATCCTCCGCCTACAACTGGGCGGTCACCCAGCTCTCCCTGGAGATGCCCGACGCGCCAGCAGGGGCGATTGTGGAGCTGCGCCGCAACGGGGCGTTCATCGACGCCCCGTTCTCCGCCCGTAAGGCGTCGGCGGGCGGTGACCCTCCGATCCCGTTGCGGTCGGGCGACGAGCTGACCGTGGAATGGTCGGGGGCGACGCCGAACACGATCGGCCGGGTCACCTACATCTACGACGAAAGCCCGATCTGAGTGCGGTTCGGGTTCCCGTTCATCAGTGTGTTCGTTGTCCCCAGCGACGCGGGAGACGGAGACGACAGGGTCGTGATCGGGCCCGGCTCCCGCATCGACGTCTACGACGATTCGGTGCTGGTGGTCAGCATCTTCGAAGAGGGCGTTCAGATCCTCCCCGACGAACCCCACGACACGACCAGCAGCAGCCTGAAGCTGGCCCGCGGCACCCCCGACGACAACGCCGCCATCTTCTTCTTCTCGAACCGCTCCGGACTGGGCGAAGATCACGTAACCCTCCAGGAGTTCGGGTTCGGGAGCTACGACCAGGCCGTGAAACTCCAGGCTCGCCAGTCCGAGGACGGGTCAGCGACCCTGATCGTCGCCGCCGACCGCAGCCAGGCGCCGACCTTCAGGTTCAGGGACGAAGGGGTCTCGGGGGCGTCGATAGATCTGCTCCAGGTCAACGGCGGGTCGGCCCCGTTCGCCCGTCTGAACCTGGGGAACTCAGGGGTTCAGGACATCCCCCTGGGGTTGCGGCAACGGGTCTTCGCCACCGCGGACGACGCCCTGGCTGCGGGCACCGAGGAGCTAGCGGACGTCTGTGTCATCAACGACCTTCCCGTGAACGGGGACCGCTCCTACCCCGTGTACGCGCAGGCCAGCTTCTCGAACCCCGCTGCGGCCGGGAAGGTGACATTCCGGCTGCGCTACACGGAAGACGGCTCGACCCCGACCACCGCGTCTACTCTGCTGGAAGAGGCGTACTGCAACATCACCCCGGTGGGATCGACGGGAGGGTCGGGACACATACGGGGGATCTACAACCCAGGGTCGGACCTGGACCTGTCGATCGGGCTGTTCCTGCTGGCTAACCAGGCGTGCACGATGTTCGGTGCGAACGACGCCCACGCCTACATCGAAGTGAGCGACGAAGGGAGCTAGGAGATGTTGCACGCGCTGGAGATCTCGAACGCCACGTTCGAGTCGGTGATGGAAGTGGTCGTGGTCGTCCTCCTCGGGGTGCTGGCCCGCCTGGGCGTGACGATCACCGGTCGGGCGGTGGGGGAGATGAAGGACCACGCCGACGAGCACGCCTGGAGGCTGAAGGAGCGCCTGGACGCCCAGGACGTCAAGATCGCCGAGCTAGAGAGCAAGGTCGACGCGGTCCCGTCGAACGTCGCCAACGAGCTGTCCAGTGGCTGACGCTCTCGCCTGGTACCGGTCCTGGCCCGCGCCGCAGGAGATGGCGGAGCGGAACCTGGATGACGTGCCGCATGTGGTCGACCGGCTGCCCCGCTTGTTGATGACCGACCACAACTACCGGACCGTGGACTGGCCCGAGGACCAGCCAGGGTTCTGCATGGTGGAGTGGGACGTCGCCCTGGACCCTATGGCCCGACGGGCGTTCGCCGCTGAGGCCCTGATGAGGCCGCGGGAGGTCCTGGTCGCTTCGTACAGCTTCCACGACACCGAGGTTGCCTGGCAGGGCAACGACGGAGGGGGCCCGTCCGCCGAGAGCCGACCGGTCTACGGGGGATGCCCCTACTGCGGTGAGGACCGCACGGACAGCTTCGGCCTGGGGTGCATCTACCTCCCCCAGTCCGTGCTGCGCGAGTTCATGGTGGGGATGGATCACCTGGGGTTCACTGACTACACCTTCGGGCGCTGGTACCAGGAGCGCCACGGGCGGGCCCGTCTGACGTGGCGGGTCCACCCCCAACACCTGCACGACTACGAGGAGGGCTGAGCTGTGAACCTCGATGACGAGATCGACCTGCGACTCTTGGACGCCGCTTCGAAGGTCTCGATGGGTGCGATCGACCGTTCCCGTCAGGCCGTCCGTTGGTACCGCCGCCACCGCGAGCAGGTGAAGGTGTGGCGGCTGGAGAACCCTTCCACGTTCGATCAGGTCGCGGTCGTGGCGCTCGCCGGGGTGCTGGAGTGCGTCGCTGCGATCCTGAAGCGTCGCCGGTGACGTCGTGGTCACGGAGATCGCCGTAGCAGAGCGGTCGACGCCGCTGTCGTTCACGCCGCCGAACGCCCTGACCCTGACGCTTGTCCCGTTCGACTCTGGCCAGGAGTGCCTGGTGCCGTTGTTGCCCCGTGCCGTCTACCTGTTCGGGCAGGCGATCGTGGACCTGGACACGGCGGTCTTGGACGCCTCCACAGAGCTGGCGATCGCTGACCGCAGCGACGCAACCCTGCTGGCCAACCTGGTGATCCAGGCTTCACACGGGCCCGGCAACGGCAACGGGTCTACGGTCACGGTCTGGCATCGCATCCCCCCGAACACTCCGGGGGCCCGGTACTTCCTGTTCTCGGGGTCCTCGAACGCTGGGCCGGTCACGATCCTGGGCCAGCCGCACGCCCATCCCATCCTGACGGCCTTCTACTGAGAGGCGCTGTGTGGCCCGTGGCGGTCGGTCGGCACCCAGCACCCGTCCCGATCGTCCGCGGAGATCTGATGTCAAATAGCGGTTGACAGCTCAGGGAGGTAGACTGCAACGGTGATACACCTACCGGAAAGGGAGCGATTCACATGACAGACGATCAACTCAGCCTCACCGAAGGCGCAGCGTTCACCGCCGAGGAGCGGGAGCTGTTCGGTGACCGGGCTGTGACGGTCCGGCCCGAGCTGGACTCCGAGGGCGACTGGCTTCACGGCCTGGTCGTCAGCGTCGAGCACGACGTCGACCTGAAGACCGGTTACGCGCCAGCGACGATCGTGACGCTCGAAGGCATCTCCGGTCTGCTCGCCAGCCGGACGAAGCGGGTCGAGCGGGGCCAGCTCTACGCCTGGGCGGTCCTCCACGCCACGGCGAAGAACCAGCTCGAAGCACTCGACCCCGAACCTGCCAAGGGGGAGCGCATGGCGATCCGCCGGGGCCGGCAATTCACGTCGACCGTCGAGGGCCCGTCGTTCGGAAAGGAGCTGACGTCGTGGGACATCAAGATGCCCGATCGCGCATTCTGAGGGGAGCTGCCGCAGCAGTCTCGGCTGTCGTACTGGCAGTGGTCTTGGGTGCGTGCCACACGGTCAACCCCACCACGAACTGCAACGAGGCTTCGGCTGACATCCAGGGCTACACGCTCCTGGTCCTGTCCGACGCCGACCAGGTCGTGTGGGAGGGCGAGCAGTGGTACCGGTGCCGCGGGACGTTCCGCCGTGACTCCGATGGTCAACCCATCGGGTTCAGGTGCTACGCGCGCCGTCACTTCGATCACCACGTGATCTGGTTCAGCGACTCGTACTGCCCGAGCTGACAACAGAATGAACGGGGCCCCTGGTGGTCAGCCAGGGGCCCCACACCTGAAAGGTGGATTCACATGAGCAGTGGTCAGGATAACACGGTTACCGCAGAAGAAACTCCAGGCAAGGTCGAGGACGAGGCGTACATCCTGTTTGCGTCCAGGATCTTGAAGGGTCTCGGGCGTCGGGCCGGTCGCAACCTCTCCACCCTGAACGCCCTGGACACCCTGGGCCGGGAGCTGGCGGAGCTGCTGACCGAGGCGGTACACACGCTGCGGTCGGGCGATGAGCCGGCGTCGTGGGCCGACATCGGGTTCGCCCTGGGCATCACCCGTCAGGCCGCCCAACAGCGGTTCGGGGGCGAAGGGTCCCGTCGTCCCGGTGGCCAGCCGGGAGACCTGCGATGACTCTCGCTCTGACGCTCAAGCCTGTTGAGGGCTCCACAGACAGGCTCCAGGTCTTCTACGGGCAAGAACTCGTAGCGTCGATCTCCTACCTACCCGATGGCCCACTCCCGTCCTACTCCTGGAACAGCTACATCCAGATGTCAGGTCATCCCTACGGCGAGATGTGGGTTTCGAGCCGGGAACATCTCGCCGACGCGATGCGGGACATCGAATGGCTGCTGAGGTTCCGGCCCAGGGAGGGGGACCGGTGATCTCCTTCGCCATCGGGGTGATGTTGGCCCTGATCTCCATAGCGTTCCTAGGCCGCAAGACATGGTTCTGGTTCATGGTCGCTTTCACCTGCCTGGCAGCCTTCGCTGACGCCGCGATCACCCATGACTGGGTGTGGGCCATCTACTACCTCTCTGGTTGCTTAGGAGGCGGACATATCGCTATCACGGAGCACAGGGCATGAGCGCCCGTGACCCTGCCGCCCGTGCCGCGGCACGCCGCCGATACGAGGAGCGCCACCCAGGCCGCCGCACCACGACGAAGCACTCCGCCCGGACCGACCGCCGGGTGAAGCACCTAGTCCACTTCGTAGGGGTCGACGGAGAGGGCGTCGACCGGCCCGACGGAGCGCACGACTACAACCGTCTGTCCGTCGGGGGCCGGTCGCTGCATCACCCCGACGGGCGCAGGCTGACCACGGTCGAGATCTTCGAGTTCCTGTGGGAGTCCCAGGTGCCGGGCGCGGCGCATGTGGGGTTCTTCCTGGGCTACGACTTCGCCCAATGGTTGAAGGACCTGCCCGAAGAACGGGCCCGGATGCTGCTGACCCCGCAGGGCCAAGCGAGCCGGCGCCGTAAGGGCTCGCACGGCAACCCGACCCCGTTCCCCGTCCGCTGGGGGGAGTGGGAGTTCGACGTCCTACCGAACATGAAGCGGTTCAAGCTGCGGCCGCTGGCAGCCAACGACGGAGACGACGCCCAGCCGTGGCTGTATGTCTGTGATGCGGGCCCGCTCTACCAGACGTCGCTGTTGCGGGCGATCGACCCCGAGACGTGGCCCGAGCCGGTCTGCTCCGAGGCCGAGTACGAGACGATCAAAGCGGGCAAGCAGGCGCGGTCCTCGAACCTCCGCGAGTACGGGGCCCCTGTCGACCGCGAGACGACGGCCTACAACGTCCTGGAGAACGACGTCCTGGCCCGGTTGATGGCCCGCACGAACCTGGGCCTGGTGGCGATGGGGGTACGGCTGGACCGCAATCAGTGGCACGGACCGGGCCAGGCCGCGCAGGCGTGGCTGAAGTCGACGGCGCGCGGTCACTCGGGGGAGGAGTGCCGTCTGAACGCTCCGGTCGAGCCTGACGGGGGGCCGCACGACGCG
>Ga0075418_10004192_pt1 | contig 16432 bp, 11 predicted proteins | sample SoiMetdeltSBSDD2_FD_81776 | JGI IMG/M metagenome (GOLD analysis project Ga0075418, IMG submission 81776) | Bulk soil microbial communities from a Populus tree surrounding site in Tennessee, USA - Soil MetaG P. deltoides SBSDD2 | ecosystem: Environmental > Terrestrial > Soil > Tree plantation... | reverse complement strand
TTACCAGACACCCATCAAGACGACTACGTTGCTCGCAGTTTTGACCGTGCTGGCTGGCGCCATTTTTTTACCGTTAACTGGAGCCGCCACTGTTCAGAAGGAGAAGCCTAAGATGCCCGAGTACGAAGGTAAGGTAAACGCTCCAGAGTTTCCCGATGGGATGCAATGGCTCAACACCGAGCGGCCGTTGTCGATTCGCCAATTGAAAGGCAAAGTCGTGCTGCTCGACTTTTGGACCTACTGCTGTATTAACTGCATCCACATCATTCCCGATCTCAAGAAACTCGAGCACAAGTATCCAAATGAACTTGTGGTCATCGGTGTGCACTCAGCCAAGTTCACAGCCGAGAAGGGCACTGAGAATATTCGTCAAGCCATCCTTCGATACGAAATCGAGCATCCGGTCGTCAACGATCACGAGATGCAAATCTGGCAGGACTATACTGCCAACAGCTGGCCTACGTTGTTTTTGATCGATCCCGCCGGCAAGGTAGTCGCGTACATGAGCGGCGAAGGTGTCTATGCCCAAATGGACGGGATCATCGCGAAAGTAATGGAAACATTCGACGCAAAAAAGATGATTGACCGGCGCCCGCTCAATTTGAAGCTTGAACGCCAGCGCACACCAACATCAGTGCTCGCGTTTCCCGGAAAAGTTCTGGCGGACGAAACGTCGAAGCAATTGTTTATCGCAGACTCGAATCACAATCGGATAGTTATTGTCTCGATTGAAGACTCGTCGGTTAAAGAAGTGATCGGGAGCGGCCAGATCGGTATGGCCGACGGCGGCTTCGAAGCTGCTTCGTTCAATCATCCCCAGGGCATGGCGCTGGACGGCAACACCCTGTACGTCGCAGACACAGAAAACCATGCCATTCGTGCGATCGATCTTGCCAGGAAGACGGTGACAACGATTGCGGGCACGGGCGAACAGTTGCGGCGCCGCATAACTTTCGGCGGCCAGGCTAAGGATCTGGCTCTGAACTCTCCGTGGGACCTCACGCTTCACAACGGGATTCTCTATATCGCCATGGCAGGCCCGCATCAGTTATGGCAAATGAACCCCAAGACCGGCGGCATCGCGCCGTATGCGGGCAGCGGCCGCGAAGCTCGAATCGACGGACCTCTCGCCGAAGCCGCTCTGGCGCAACCGTCGGGCATCACCAATGATGGAAAAAAACTCTATTTTGCCGACAGCGAGGTCAGCGCGATCCGTTCCGCGGATCTGGATCCACACGGTCGCGTCGAGACGATCGTCGGCGAAGACCTCTTCGAGTTTGGTGACCGCGACGGCAAAGGCCCTGTGGTTCGATTGCAGCACCCGCTGGGCGTCGTCTACAGCGACGGGTGGTTGTATGTGGCCGACACCTACAACAACAAGATCAAACGTGTCTCACCCAAGGATCGCACTTCCGAGACATTCGTCGGCACAGGCGAGAACGGAATGCGCGACGGCGACCGCGCCTCGCTGGACGAGCCGGGCGGTGTCAGTGTCGCCTTCGGCAAACTGTACGTCGCGGATACCAATAACCACCTGATACGCGTCGCCGATCTTAAGACGAGACGGTTGGAAACTCTCCAGATCAAGGGTCTCGAAAGACTGCGGCCGCGGAGGTCAAAACAGTTCGCGGGCGAGACTATTGAAATTCCCTCTCAGGAGATCGAGCCCGGCGACGCTACTCTTACGGTGCAGCTCGAGTTGCCGGCGGGTTACAAGTTAAACCCGCAAGCGCCCACGGCTTTGACAATAACTGCGCCGCAAAACCAGGTTATTAATCTCACAGGCGGGTCAGAGCAAATTTTCAACAGCCCTTCCTTTCCGGTCACAGTGCCGATAAAGGTCAATGAAGGCGACGCAACCCTGCGGGCTGATTTCGTTGTCTACTATTGTGAAGCCGCTAAGGAAAGTCTTTGCTTCTTCAAGGAGGCGCGGGTGAGCATCCCGGTGAGAGCAAAGAGAGGCTCCGCAAATCATAAACTTACCGCAGCATACAAGCTCCGAGTCGGAGGTTAGAGCCGCGGGTCGAATATTCCTTCCGTCTCGATCCTTGTCACCCATCGCTGCTCAACTGTAACCTGTTCCCGATGCCAGCGTGCCCACGGTGCAACAAGCGAACCGCCAAACGGCAGTGTCCCGCGCTTCGGACAAAGATATGCGCGGTCTGCTGCTCGCGCGAGCGGATGATCGAGCTTGCCTGTCCCGAGTCCTGCACTTATCTGATCGAAGCCCGTACGACGGTCAGCCAGAGAGAAATGGCCCTGCGTCGCAAGGAGACCGAATCCGACCCGCGCGATCTGTCGCTCACCGAACGGAGTTACGTCGCGCTCGATGCAATCCAACTTGCGGTGGTCAATGCGCAACGGGGTATCGGCGCCAACGCCTTCAGCGATCTAGACGACGGAGAAACGCTTGCGGCTATCGAGACCACGATCAAGAACATCGAGACAGAAGAAAGCGGGTTAATATATGAACACCGCGCAGCGTCGCCGCGAATCGGTGAGCTGAGCCGTCGAATCCGTGAAGGTCTCAACGAGATCGGCAACAACGTGCCCGCAGAAGCGCGGCCGCGTCGCAGCGAAGTACTAAAGGCATTAAATTTCATGCGCGAGGTGGTGAGTGCGCATATCCGCCGCGCGGCTGGAGATCCCGAGCCGGGGCGTAGCTTCATACGTTACATCACCCTTTTTTATCCCTGGCCCGCTGAAGCTGCGAAGGCTTTGATTATATGAAGGCGGACGTTGGCGTGGGCGTTACAATCAAAAATGTTTTTTTAGGGTCGGAGAATAGGTCCTATATGTCCCATAGGTCCTATTGTTTTCTCGCCCTCAGTGGATTCCGGCCTCGCCAAGCCATCGCGTAAGATCTGTGGCGGCGTTCTCGATCATGCGGTCGGCTTCGTCTTCACTAGCAGCAGATGCGGAAATCATGATCCGGAATCGAACGTCGGGGCCGAAACGGCTCGCCCGGGATTTGATATAGACATCACGGTGCAGCTGAGCGACTCGACGCAACGCAGGCGCCAACTCCGATTCATCGCCGGAAGCGACGCTGATCTCGCGCTCGCGATAGCATCCTCTACCAAACACCTTGGTCAGTAGACCTTGAAGCGGACCCTCGACTATCGCTTTCAATTCGGCGGGCACTCCAGGCAGCGATACAATACTAGAGCCATCTACGTCGAGCACAACTGCGGGCGCAACACCAACCGGGTTCTCGACGACCAGAGCGCCTTGAGGCAGACTCGCCATTTTCAAACGAGCCTCGCTCATTTCGCCGCTCGATACATATCCTTGCGCTGCGAATTCTCGGTAGCGCCTCTCGACAAGCCCTAATGCGATGCTGCTGTTTTCGAGCGAGCGAGCGGTTGCCATTGCTACTCCGGAAAGGGTCAGGTCGTCGTCAGTGGGGCCCAGTCCGCCGCACGTAAAGACCAAGTCCGTGCCTCGATCAAGCGACTGTTTGAGGTCTCCGGCTATGGCGTGCACTTCGTCACGCACAACGGCGATGTGACGTACCCTTCCGCCCATTCCGCGAACTACGCGGCAAAGGTAGCTCGAGTTCGTGTCTTCTGTGAGACCGAGCAGGATCTCGTTACCGATTGTCAGAATTTCGACGGTGACCACGCGGGGATTATAGCAACGGAGGAGGAAGAAGGCAGACGGGGACACGGGGAGAAGGGGAGAAGGGGAGAGGGGAGACGGGGAGACGGGGAGAACGAAGAATTGAAAATTGAAAATTGAAAATTGAAAATTGAAAATTTGCTAAGGCTTAAGCCCTCCGCCGATTTTCAATTTTCAATTTTCAATTTTCAATTCTTCGTTCTCCCCGTCGCCCCCTCTGCTCCTCTGCTCGGGCCCGCACCCCGCTGCTGCCTTCTGCCTTCTGCTTTCTGCCTTCTGCTTTCTGCCTTCTGCCCTTCTGCCTTCTCGCCCTCCCTCCTGGCATCCTTTTAGCGATTTTAGGTCTCAAAGAAATGGTAGGGCCGGGCGGTCGGCTGATTTGGTTCGTGCGGCCACGTCCACTTCGCCCTACCACCTCATTTCGCACCGTTTCGGAGGAGAAGAACTATGAAAAAAAGAAATATGTTCCTCGGAGTTTCAATCGCTATGCTATCGCTTGCGCTTACCGGGTGTCCCGAACGCATTCGCATTGGTGACATCAGTAACGATCCGGGGCGGTATTATGACAAGGAAGTTACCGTTGCTGGAAAGGTGGTCCGCTCTTACGGAGCCGTAGGCGCAGGGGTTTACGAGATTGATGACGGCACTGGAAAACTCTGGATAGTAACCGAAAAATACGGGGTCCCGAGCAAAGACACTTATATCGGAGTGACTGGCAAGGTGATGAGCGGAGTTACCTGGGGCGGCCGCAATTACGGAAACGGTATGCGCGAAACCAGACGACGTACGCGAGAGCAGCGATAACGTTTTTTGGGTCAAGTAGATAGCAGCGCCGAGCCAGAAATTCGCGGGAACTAAGTGAGAAGCTAAATCCGGCAGGGCCTCATACAGCCAGGATGTAGGTACCGATGACTATCGTCGGTCGAGCGCAGGTGGTTATGCGCTGATTCAGTCTGGTTAGCGGCAGCCGACACCGCTGACGCAGAATCGCTTGGATAACTAGGCCTTGCCGGACGACGCTATCTCCCGGGTGACTTCAATAACTCATACCCTTCCGAGCGCGCGACGTACGTTGCAGCGGTGATGTCGCCGGTAACATTTAAAGTCGTGCGGCACATATCGAGTATTCGATCCACTCCGAGGATAATCGCGATCAGAGCTGGGTTCACGCCGATGGTCACAAGCACCAGAACGATGAACGGGATTGAACCGGACGGGACGCCTGCCGTTCCTATGCCGCCAAGAATCGCCAGGTACGCGACCATCACCTGCTGGCCCAGAGTGAGGTCAATTCCCGCAAGCTGTGCAAGGAACAATACTGTTACGCCTTCATAGAGTGCGGTTCCGTTCTGATTCGCGGTCGCGCCCACAGTCAACACAAAGCTGTTGATCTCACGGGGAACCCCAAGGTTTTCTTCCGAGACGCGGAGAGCAGTTGGTAGCGTCGCGTTGGACGACGAAGTAGAAAACGCCGTGAGCATTACGGTCTTGATCCGCCGGAAAAAATCGATCGGCGACAAACGCGAAAGAAAATAGACGGATAGCGAATACACGCCGAACATGTGAAGCGCCAATCCTGCCAGCACTGTTGCGACAAACCACGCAAGCGCCCATAGCAAATCCAATCCGAAGCGCGCGGTGTTGTTGAACAGCAGACACGCAACCGCGAATGGCGCGAACTTCATCACGATATCTATGATTTTTGCCGAGATCTCGTACAGCGCTTCGAGCCCTCGAACAAACGGACCGGACACCGAAGTTGAAATCATCGTCGTGGCGACGCCCAGAATAAGGGCAAAGAACATGAGATGAATCATGTTGGGAGTGTCGCCTTCTTTTGGGTCCCTCTTTACGCCGGCTATCGCGGCGATAGGGTTTGTCGGCACGAGGGTTTTTACCACGGTCATCAGAACCGAATCGGTGTCTGCGGGTTTTTGCGCCGCCTCCACTTGCTTCGTAGCATCAGATCCGTATCGCGCCTGGAGTGCTTGCGCGGTAGCCGGATCAATTCGCTGGCCGGGCCGCACTGTATTCGCCAGGGTGAGGCCGATGACCACGGAAATCCCTGAAATGATCACGGTGTAGGCCAGACACTTCAAACCGACGCGACCCAGCTTGCGCACATCGCCGATACCGGCAACCCCGACCACCAGTGAGGAAAAGACGAGCGGGATCACCGTCATCAGCAGCATGCGAAGGAACAGCTGGCCTACAGGTTCCGTGATATTCGTTACGATCCAGGTGACGCGAGCATTATCCCCGCCCCAAATATAGTTTGTTGCGATGCCAGCAACAACGCCGACGATCAACCCGGTCAGGATGCGAGTATGAAGCGGCATGCCTTTCGGGCTGTCGGGTGTCTGGTCTTTGAGGTCAGTGGTCTCTTCGCGCTCGTATGCGTCCGCGCTTATAGGAGGAGCCGGCAAGCGGTCATCTTTATTGTCAGCCATGTTTTGGAGGCTTATAGCACAAATAGGACTTCGAAGAATAGGTCATATAGGTCCTATTGGTCCTATTTCCTATCGGTCCAATTGGTCCTATAGGTCCTATGGGTCCAATATTCTTTCTCAAAGCAATCTATTCTCCTGAAAACTGAAGTAACCTCCCTTTCCAACGATGATGTGATCCAGCACCCTGATTTCAACCGTTCTTGCAGCCTCTACGACAGACCGTGTCAGATGCTTGTCTTCCTGCGAAGGATCGGGGTCGCCGCTGGGATGGTTGTGGCTGAGAATCAGACCTGCTGCTTTGTAGGTCAGCGCCGCTTTTATTATCTGACGCGGGTAGACTATCGCGCGGTCCACGGTTCCTTCCTGCAACACCTCGTGGTCGATTACCCGGTTTTTGACGTTGAGAAAGATCACCATGAACGCCTCGTGTGGAAGCCCCGCAAGCCTCACTCGCGCGAATTCCACCACTGCGGCCGGCGATGAAAGCACGTCTTTGCCCTCCATTCGCTCCTCGAGATAGGCCGCGAACAGCTCTTTTACCAAACGAATCAGGATCGCCGATGAAGCCCCAACCCCGTGGACCGATTGCAATTCGTCCTGACTTGCATCCAGCACTCCATTCAAGCTCCGAAACCGCTTCATCAGAGCTTTTGCCACAGGTTTGACGTCAAGCCTCGGAATTGCGTAAGTCAGAAGTAGTTCGAGGGATTCGTAATCGTGAAGGCCTTCGGCACCCGCTTTCAGAAACTTCTCGCGGAGCCTCTTCCTGTGTTCCAGGTAGTCGGGTTTGTTTTCCATCTGACAGCTCTCCGCTGCCCAAACCGTTTTGATTACCCAGGAACGGCGGTCCCAGCGATTATACACGCGTCGAAGCGGCGGGCAATCACAGTCGAGTCATTGTCCACCATTGTCCAGCACGGTTGACGCCAGCCGTACATCGCAATAGCATAACGGTTCCTCCACACGCACCGTACTCGTAGGCTCATTTCACTGATGGAAGCCTTATGAAGAAACTCGCGGTAATCACCTGCGCCGGGCTGTTGCTGCTCTCTGCTGGTCAACACTCAGCAACGCTGTCCAATGGATTCTCGTCGAGACTCGCACAGACAAATCTCCACGACGCGTCGGATCTCGCGAAAAAAGCTCGTTCCGTACTAGCCCAAACTTCGGGTCGCATCGAGCTTGCCGGCCTCGCGAAACCCGTCGAGGTGATTCGTGATAAGTGGGGGATCGCTCACATTTATGCGCAAACACAGAACGATCTGTTCTTCGCTCAAGGATTCGTAGCCGCGCAAGACCGCCTGTGGCAGATGGAACTGTGGAGACGTACTGGCGAAGGCAAGCTTGCCGAAATCCTGGGCCCCTCGGCTGTCGAGCGAGACAAATTCGCCCGCCTCATGCGTTATCGAGGCGATATGGAAGCCGAATGGAAGAGCTACGCGCCTGACGCAAAGCCGATTATCGAATCGTTCGTCCGTGGTGTGAATGCCTTTATTGACGTGAGCCGCGATCGGTTGCCTATCGAATTCCAACTGACCGGGATTCGCCCCGATCACTGGACGCCCGAGGTTTGCCTGTCTCGCATGGCCGGCTACGTTATGACCCGCAACGCGTCCAGCGAAATTCAACGCGCGCAACTCGTACGGATGTTGGGAACCGAAAAGACCGGTGAGCTGCTCGAAACCGATCCCCTAAAGAAACTCGAAGTTCCCGCAGGACTCGATCTAAACGGGATTGATAGCAAGATTCTCAGTGGGGCCGCGAGTGGAACTCTTTCGTTCGGCAGCGAAGGCTCCAACAATTGGGTAGTCAGCGGCGCTCTCACTAAAACCGGCAAGCCGATCCTTGCTAATGATCCTCACCGATCAATCGGACTCCCGTCACTCCGTTATCTCGTCCACCTGGTCGGCCCCGGTTGGAACGTAATTGGCGCGGGCGAGCCCACGCTTCCGGGTGTGGCCGCGGGTCACAACGAACGAATCGGATTCGGATTTACGATTGTCGGAATTGATCAGCAGGATCTCTACGTCGAGGAGACCAATCCAGCGGATCCAACCCAATATCGCTATAAAGATAAATGGGAAAGGATGAAGATCGAACGGGAGATGATCGTAGTGAAAGGATCATCCGCACCCGTTGAAGTCGAAGTCGAGCTGCGTTTTACGCGTCACGGACCGGTAATCTACGAAGACAAGGCGCTGAATCGGGCCTACGCGTTGCGATGGGTTGGCAGCGAGCCCGGCTCGGCGGGTTATCTGGCATCGCTTTCATTGAACCGCGCGAAGAACTGGCCCGAGTTTCTAAAAGCACTCGAGCGATGGCGGGTCCCGTCTGAGAACCTGGTTTATGCGGACGTTGACGGCAATATCGGATGGCAGGCGGCTGGTTCTTCGCCGATAAGACGAGGATGGTCCGGGTTGCTTCCGATCCCCGGGAACTCCGGTAGTTATGAGTGGAACGGATGGCTTCCACTATCGGAATTGCCACGCGCTTACAATCCGGCGAAGCGTTTTATAGCGACTGCCAATCACAAGATCATCCCCGAGGGATATAAACACGAGATCAACTTTGAGTGGTCTGCTCCGTACCGTTTCCAGCGCATTGAAGAAGTCTTGAAGAAAGGGAATAAGTTCACGGTAGCGGACTTCGAGAAGCTGCAGCACGACGAAATGTCGCTCCCTGCCAGACAGCTTGTCCCGTTGCTTGAAGGTTTGAAGATAGCTGACCCGGCGGTGCGCAATGCCCGCGATCTGCTTGTCACGTGGGACAAAGTATTGTCGAAGGATTCAGCGGCCGCAATGCTATATGAAATGTGGCTCACCAAATTGAGCGCTCGTGTGTCAAAGCTCGCGATTCCATCCGAAGCGTCGAGCGTTTTGCGCGGCGGAGTCTCTCTCTCCAGGATTATTCAATCGTTGACTTCTTCGGACCCAAGAGTCTTCGGCGCCAACCCGCAAGCAAAGAGAGACGAGTTGTTGATCACCAGTCTCGCCGAGAGCGTAAGTGCGCTGCGTGAAACCGGAGCCGAGATGAAAAAATGGCGCTGGGGTCAGGCTCATGTGGCGGAATTCAAGCACTCACTCTCGACCGACGATGCGCGCCGTGCAGTCTTTGACCTGAAGCCTGTTTCTCGCGGGGGTGATGGAAACACGGTTAACGCGACAAGCGGGGCGAGGTTTAGCCAACGCAGCGGCGCTTCATTTCGCGAGATCCTGGATCTCAGCGACTGGGACAGATCAGTCGCGATCAACGTGCCTGGTCAATCGGCTCAACCCGAGAGCCCGCACTATGGCGACTTATTGCCGCTCTGGGCGGAAGGCAGGTACTTTCCGCTGCTCTACAGTCGCGATTCTGTAGAAAAGAATGCAGATGCCCGATTGGTGCTCGAACCAAAAAGGGCAAACCAGGCAGTGACAAAACAGTAACCGCTTCGATCATCGTTTGGTATATGTAACTTAGACCAAACAATCACAGGTTTCTGAAGCTCGATTTCACACGGAGGAAGAAATGTTGAAAAGATACACGGCTATTTTGCTTACGGTCACTATGTCCCTGGCCTCGGCTGTTGCGGTAAGCGCGCAAGGGCCGGAGAAGTTTGACCAGGCAGCGATCGACAAGATTAAAGAAGAAGGAATGAAACATTCTCAAGTAATGGATATCTTGAGTTATCTCACCGATGTGCCGGGTGCCCGGCTCACAGGGTCGCCAGGCCTGAAATCAGCGCAGGAGTGGGCCAAACAAAAGCTCGCGGGGTGGGGCTTGCAGAACGCCCAGCTAGAAGCGTGGGGTCCCTTCGGGCGTGGTTGGTCGCTTGAAGGCTTCTCGGCGAATCTCATCAAACCAAACTATGCGCCGCTTATCGGTTACCCAAAGGCGTGGTCGCCTAGCACAAACGGGGTGCTCCGCGGCCAACCGGTCTACTTCGAAGCGAAAACCGAAGCCGATCTCGAAAAGTACAAAGGTAAACTCAAAGGGGCGATCGTCCTATTGAGTGCGACGCGTGACGTAAAGGCCCAATTCGAAGCGCTCGGCAAACGTCAAAGCGACGAAGAGCTTCTTCGGCTGGCTGCCGCAGACCCACCCTCGCAAGGGGGACAGCGCGGCGGAGGCAGAAACTTCCAGCCGACAGACGAGCAGCGCGCGGCGCAGGCTCTTCAAACCAAGAAGTGGCTCATGCTCCAGAGCGAGGGCGCGGGCTTGGTGCTTGAACCCGGGCGCGGTGACGGAGGAACAATGTTCGTCCAGTCAGCCACTCTTACTTATCCTGAGAGTGTCCCACGCGAGCAACAAAAGAATATTCGCGATAAGGACGCGCCGCCTATCGTCCCCCAGGTTATTCTGGCAGTCGAACACTACAACCGGTTGGTGCGGATGATCCAACGCGGCGCGCCGGTTCAGCTCGAGTTCAATGTTTCAGCGAAGTACTATGATCAGGACTTGATGAGCCACAACGTTGTCGCCGAGATTCCAGGAACCGATCTTAAAGATGAAATTGTGATGCTCGGCGCGCACTTCGATTCGTGGCACAGCGGCACCGGAGCCACAGATAACGCCGCCGGCTCGGCTGTGTGCATGGAAGCCTTGCGGATACTGCAAACGCTCGGCTTAAAACCGCGTCGTACGATTCGAATAGGGTTATGGAGCGGCGAAGAACAAGGGCTGCTCGGGTCGCGCGCTTATGTGTCTCAGCATTTCGCAAAGCGCCTTGGTCCCGAGCCCCGATTTGGTGGTGGCGGTCCTCCGGCCGCGGGTGCGACTTCCGAGCCGCAAACGCCTCCCCAATTCGAGATCAAACCCGAACACGAAAAGTTCGCCGGTTATTTCAATCTCGATAACGGAACCGGCAAGATCCGAGGAATCTACCTGCAAGGCAACGACGACGTGCGCCCGATCTTCCGCGCCTGGTTCGCGCCGTTCAAAGATCTAGTGGGCACATCGAAGGGCAACTCTGTTGCGACAATCTCAATCTCCAACACCGGAGGGACAGATCATCAGTCATTCGACGGAGTCGGTTTGCCGGGCTTTCAGTTCATCCAGGATCCAATCGAGTATGACACGCGCACTCACCACTCAAATATGGACGTGTATGATCGCATCCAGGAAGAGGACATGAAGCAAGCGGCTACCATAATGGCGGCGTTTGTTTACAACACCGCGATGCGCGACAAGAAGCTTCCGCGTAAGGCGATGCCCGGACAACCGGTCGCTCGAACCGGACAATAAATGACACGCTTTTCTTTTAGAGCGCGACCCGAGGCAAGCTCCTTGGGTCGCGCTTTGTTGTTGATTTCGCCTCGATACCTCTTACCCTACCCAGCCCATGACTCGATAGCCGGCGACATCGATCCGCATCTTGATTTGAGGTCTCTTTTTGAGCTGGCAGTCTAGTTGACAAGCCGGAGTCATCGAAAGAGAATAGTTTCGCTCTTCTTTTAGTGCGCTGAGCCGAAAAAAGACGCACCAGGCATCACCCGTATCCCAAGAGTCCATGCCTGATCGACTAAACGCGGTCCTAAAATGCTGGGTCCGCTAAAACAAATCCGTAAGGCGCTCAGAAGTTATGCAACTTCAAAGGGGGATAACACTGTGAAGAAGAATTCTCTCGTATTGCTGGCAATTTTGCTTCTCGTCAGCGTGGTGGCGTTAGGCCCGCAGGTCGGCCCAACTCGCGCGGCGGCAGTCAGAATTCAGACGGATTTGCCGGATCTGATAGTCCGTAGCGACGTTCTCAGAAACCACTGGCTTGTTCGTATTGAAGACCTGCCGGCGAGTTTTTGCAGTGTCGAGGAGGGCAACATAACTCCCGGCATTCGCAAGCTTGTTCGTTTCACCGTGACTACTCCGAACGTCGGCACAGGAGATATCTCTGTTGGAGATCCGAACGACCACATCGCCGCGGGGGATGGGCTTTTCGAGCTTGCGACTTGTCACAATCATTATCACTTTCGACACTACGCTTTGTATGAGTTGATTGAACCGGGCAATCCAGTTCCCTGGAAAGCCGCCAAACGTGGTTTCTGTATGCTCGACACCGATCCTAATCCGCAATGGCTGGGCGGGCCCATACCGGGTCAGCCACAGTATCGCAATTGCGGGGCGGTTGGTATTCCCGGGAACCAGGGAATAAGCGCCGGCTGGTCGGATACCTACAATCTGCATTTGGGCGGACAATACTTCGTCCTGGATGGAGGAGACGGTCAACCGCCGGTACCTGAAGGAACGTATATCATCCGCATAACGGTCAATCCCCCGTTTGTTGCGGGTCCCGGTGAGCCATGTCCCCATGTCGACACGAACGGCTTCTGCCACCAGCTTCCCGAGTCGAACTACGAGAACAACGTTGGCGAGGTCACCATCTACATTCCGAATCGTCCGGGAAGGTCTGGAGTGGGACCGGAGAAGGGCTCGCCTCATCTCAATGCCGAGCCGGTTGATTAGCTGATACAACTAGCAAAGCCCCTGAGCGAGTCGTCGCGGAGACGCAGAAAAGTGTTCAATATCTGCGTCTCCGCGCTGGGTCCTTGCGCTCACAATGAGCCTGCATGGTTGTTAATAGGCGAGGCTCGAGCGCTCGGTCGTTATATTTCTATTCTTTGATCCATATAGTCTTAATGTTCACGAACTCGCGAATCCCATGAACACCAAGCTCCCGTCCGTAACCTGAATGCTTCACGCCCCCGAACGGCAATCGGGGATCACTTGCCACCATCCCGTTTATGAACACACATCCGGCGTCGATCTCTTCGATAAGACGTCTCTGTTCATCCGTGTCATTTGTCCAGGCGCTGGCGCCAAGACCGAATAGCGTATCGTTGGCGATCCGGATCGCTTCACCGATATCAGACGCCCGGAACAATGAAGCAACCGGCCCGAACAATTCCTCGCGATAAGCAGGCGAGTCTTTCGGTACATCCGTCAAAACCGTAGGCGGGTAGTAGTAACCCGGATCTGCAAGCCGCTTTCCTCCAGTCAGAATTCGTCCTCCGAGTTCGACTGTTTTGCGTACCTGAGCCTCAAGATCCTCGAGTATCTGAGACGTGGCGAGAGGGCCCACCTGAACGGTGTCGTCCATCGGATTACCAACGTGAAGCGATTGCATACCTTTCACAAATCGGTCCTCGAACTCGTCGCCAATACCCTCCGAGACAATGAAACGTTTCGCGGCAATACACGATTGCCCGTTGTTGATCGTACGAGCCGCAATTGCGGTTCTGACCGCCTCATCCAGGTTGGCGCTTGGCATGACAATGAACGGATCGCTTCCGCCAAGTTCCAGCACCGTTTTCTTGATTTGCTTCCCGGCGAGGCTCGCGACCTGCCGTCCTGCGGGCTCGCTCCCGGTCAACGTCACCGCGCGCACCCGTCCGTCTTCGATCACCGCCGCAACTTTATCCGACCCGATAAGCAGGGTTTGAAATGTACTCTCGGGAAAGCCGGCGTCATGAAAGATCGCTTCGATCGCGAGCGCACAGGCAGGGACGTTTGACGAGTGTTTGAGCAATGCCACATTCCCGGCCATTAACGCAGGCGCCGCGAACCGAAACACCTGCCAGAACGGGAAATTCCACGGCATAACGGCGAGAACTACGCCGAGCGGCTGGTAGCGAACATAGCTTCGAGATGCGTTCGTATCGATGGTTTCATCGGCGAGGAAACGTTCGGCGTTTTCGGCGTAATAGCGACACACCCACGCGCACTTTTCGGCTTCGGCGATTGCGGCCTTGATGGGTTTGCCCATCTCGGTGGTCATCGTCTCGCCGAACTGCTTCTTGTGACCCTCAAGAATCTCGGCGGCTGCGAGCATCTTCCGTGAACGTTCGGCAATGCTTGTTTGCCGATACCGGCCGGCTGCCTCCTCCGCACCTCGCAGTTTATCGTTGACCTGCGAGTCGGAAAGCTCATCGTAGACTCTTATAGTCTTTCCAGTAGTGGGATCGATCGAAGCAATGGGCATTTCTCACCTCGCTCGAGTCTGGTCAAGCATCCAGCGGATGTTTGTTCAAAGAGTACCATAAACCAAACGGCTCCACTTGCGACATAACTTGATGTTGCAGCTCCGGATCGTTTGCTCCCGGCTTCACCGCTTTCTGCTTGCCTCCCTGTTTGATACGATTCGCGATCGGCAGAAAGAGGTGGAATCAAATGCCAAAAGCAATCGATATGCACGTACATTTACCCACCGCGAGCTTTCTTGATGGAGCAGTAAAACCCTTCAAAGAACCTGCGGAGGCGTTCTTCAGAAGCAAGGTCCCCATACGCGAAATGGACGAAGTCGCGCGAGTCTACGAAGAGCTTGATATCCTCGCGGTATTGCTGGCCTGGGATGCTGAGACCGCAACCGGGTTGCCGCCGCTCACGAACGATGAAGTTTCCGATGTGGTCAAGAGATACCCGCGGCAGTTTGTTGGGTTCGCTTCCGTTGATCCCTGGAAAGGTCAGTGGGCAGTGGACGAAATGCGCCGCGCGATCACCGAGCTGGGCTTGATCGGCGCGAAGTTTCACCCCGGCATCCAGGCTTTCTATCCAAATGACAGACAGTTTTATCCGCTCTACGAAGAGATAAATAAGCTCGGCGTTCCGGCGCTGTTTCACACCGGTACCAACGGATTGGGCGCTGGAACTCCTGGCGGTATGGGCGTGCGGCTCGATTTCACGCGGCCGATCTATCTCGACCACGTGGCCGCAGATTTCCCCGAGCTCACGATTATTGGCGCGCACCCCGCGTGGCCGTGGCACGACGAGATGCTCGCGATCATCGGCCACAAATCGAACGTGTTCATGGATTTGTCCGGCTGGTCACCTAAGTATGTGCCTAAGGCGATCATGGATGAGGCGCGCGGGCGCTTGCAGGACCGCATACTTTTCGGCAGCGATTATCCGTTCATTATGCCTCAGCGATGGCTTGCGGATTTCGATTCGCTGGAAGGGTTCTCGCCCTCGGTCCGGCAGAAGATATTACATGACAATGCGTCGCGAGTTTTGAAGTTGTCGGGCTCTTAGCGACTTGCTTCTTTGCTTCTTTTGCGTCTCTGCGGTTCTTGGTGTCTTTGCGCTATACAATCCATTCGAAGAGGGCCTTTAGCGCAAAGACGCAAAGGACCGCAGAGACGCAAAGAACTCAAGCGATAAGAGATTCGATCAAGCGACACTTCTCAGCGGTGGTTCCCTCCGCCGGAATCGGAATCAGCGGGAGCGTAGCGCCATACCCGTATGTTTCTTCCAGCTTTGCACGGCAGTATTCCAAAGAGCCGCATATCGCAACCTGGTCGACCATCTCGTCGCCGATCGCCGCCATCGCATCTTTGCGCCGTCCGGCTTGCCATAACTCACGGACGCGGTCGGCTTCAGCGCCGAATCCCAGACGGCTGAGCGAAGCGTGATAATAGTCCCCCATGCCTCCCACGTAATAGGCCAGCGGCAAACGGGCCCGGTTTCGTGCTTGTGAAGCATCATCGGAGACGATGACGTTTACGAACGGCGCGACTTCAATCTGTCTCGCATCGCGTCCCGCTGCTTCAGCGCCGGCGCGGATGTCGGAAATCCCAGCTTCCAGTTTCGTCCAGGGCCAATGAGTCGGCAGCCATCCAACTGCTAACTCGCCCACCTGGCGGAGACTCCTGGGCGTTAGCGCCGCTACGTAGATTGGGAGTTCGGCTCGAAGGGGCTTAAAACCCAGCTTGAAGCGCCGAAGTTCAAAGCACTCTCCGCTGAAATCTGCGCGCTCGCCCTTGAGCAGCGCTCGGATGACTTGAATTGTTTCTTTGAGCCGGGTGAGAGGCTTGTTGAATGGTACTCCGTGAAAATCTTCCACTACTCGGGCGCCGCTTGTGCCTAAGCCCAATCGAAATCGCCCGCCGGAGATTTCATCGAGCGTCGCAGCACTCATGGCGATTAGGGCAGGGCTACGCGAGAAAACGTTGATAATCCCGGTACAAAGGTGAATCTGTTTTGTTGCACCGGCGATTTCGGTGAGAATCGTGAACGCGTCGCGTTCCCACGCCTCCGGCATCCAGAAGGAATCATAACCGCAGGCGTCGGCGGTGCGTACGCAATCAATCAACTCGCGGCGATCGAATCCCCTCTTGTCGAATCCAGGAAGGCGGCCGATATAGAGTCCGAGTCTCGTCAGAGGAGTCCGTGGTCCGTAGTCCGTGGTCAGTAGTCCGTGGTCCGTGGTCCGTGGTCCGTGGTCAATAGTCCGTGGTCAATAGTCCGTGGTTCGTGGTCCGTCTATAGTCAATTATTAATCGTCGGTTGTAACCGCTCGGCAGAACTACGAACTACGAACTACGGACTACGGACTACGGACTACTGACTACTGACTTACTTTGCCGCATCGTGCCAGTGACCATGCTCGGTCG
>Ga0075418_10004191_pt1 | contig 16434 bp, 13 predicted proteins | sample SoiMetdeltSBSDD2_FD_81776 | JGI IMG/M metagenome (GOLD analysis project Ga0075418, IMG submission 81776) | Bulk soil microbial communities from a Populus tree surrounding site in Tennessee, USA - Soil MetaG P. deltoides SBSDD2 | ecosystem: Environmental > Terrestrial > Soil > Tree plantation... | reverse complement strand
GGGACCGGCCGCCGCCGCCGCTAATTTCCGCGAGACTGCGGGGAGATCGCGACCTGGCCGAAATTCGCGATCTGACTGGGCCCACGCGAAGCCGGGGACAGTTTCGACGAGCTAGCCGCCGCCGAGTTTCTTGTAGACCGCGCCGACGATCGGCGTCACGATGGCTCGCGGTGTGTAGCCCGACGCCACCGACATCGCCTTCGACGTGACACCCGGCACGATGCGCATCTTGTTGCGCTCCAAGCCATCCAGCGAAATCTTCGCGGTGTATTCGGTCGAGATCCACAGAAAATCCGGGATGATCTTCTCGACTAGCGACTGCTCATGTTCAGCGGGCAACGTCTCGCGTACCGGACCGGGGGCGAGCAGCGTGACGTGTACGCCCGCACGCTTGAGTTCGCCGCGCAGCGACTCGCTGAACGTGTTGACGAACGCCTTCGTCGCCGCATAGGTGGCGTTGTTGGGGATCGGCGAATTGCCCGCTGCGGAACCGGAAATCAGGATGCCGCCGGCCCCCCGCTCCACCATGCCGGGCAGCACCGCGAGCGCAAGGTCATGTACGCCAAGGACATTCAGCTGCACCTGAGCCTTCTCCCCGGCAGGGTCGAGCGCCGCGACCGGTCCGAACGTCGCAGTGCCCGCGTTCGCACACAGGATGGAGATGTTGCGCGCGGCAAGCTCGTCGCAGAGCTTGGTGCGCTCGGCCGGATCGGCGAGATCAACCGGCCGCACCTCGACCGTCACTCCGTACTGCTGGGTGAGCCGGTCGGCCAGCGCTCGCAGCACATCCTCGCGACGTGCGGTGATGATCAGATGGTGTCCGCGGGCGGCAAGCTCGGCTGCCAGCGCTTCGCCGATGTTCTGCGAGGCACCGGTGACCACGGCACGGGCGTCCGCGCTGGGTGCGGGTACTGGCATGGGCCGGACTATATCGTGGGCGAGCATGAGCGAATCGCGGCCGCCCGCGCTAGTCGCGGACCGGCGGCGAATACTCGCGTGGGCGCTGTGGGACTGCGGCTCCACCGGAATCGGTGCGATCGTCGTGACCTTCGTGTTCTCCGTCTACCTGACCCGCTCAGTCGGTAACGACCTGCCCGGCGATACCAGCCCCGCGAGCGGGCTCGGCTGGGCGCTGTTCTTCTCCGGTCTCACGGTCGCATTGCTCGCGCCCGTCACCGGGGTCTGGGTTGACGCGCCGCACCGGCGGCGGCAGACGCTGGCCGTACTCACCACGATGGTGGTGCTGTTGACGTCGGCAATGAGCCTGATCCGCGACGACGCCAGCTACCTGTTGGCAGGCCTTCTGCTGCTCGGGTTCACCGCTGCGTGCAACGACCTCGCCAGCGTCCCCTACAACGCCATGCTGCGACAGCTCACGACACCGGAGACATCCGGTCGGGTGTCCGGATTCTGTTGGGCCGCAGGCTATATCGGCAGCATGGTGCTGCTCATCGTGGTCTATGCGGGATTCATCAAGGGTGGCGGCCCGACGACCGGGCTGCTGGATATCCCGACCGCTGACGGGCAGAACGTTCGGGCGGCAATGCTGGTTACCGCGGCCTGGATGGCCGTGTTGGCGCTGCCGGTCCTCCTCGCACCTCCGCCCGTCGACGTCGAGCAGCCGGCGCCGTCGTCGACCGGTGTGCTCGGCGCCTACCGCAAGCTGTGGGCGGACCTGGTCGGCGAGTGGCGGCGAGACCGCAACGTCGTCTACTACCTGCTCGCCAGCGCAGTGTTCCGGGACGGATTGGGCGGTGTGTTCACCTTCGGCGCGGTGCTAGGCGTGACCGTGTACGGCATCTCGGCGGCCGATGTGCTGCTCTTCGGTATCACCGCCAACGTGGTGGCCGCGGCCGGGGCGGCACTCGGCGGGCTGTTCGACGACCGCGTCGGCTCGAAAGCCGTCATCTTGAGTTCGCTTGCGGCGATGATCGCCGTGGGCTTGACCCTGATGGCGTTGTCCGGTGCAGCGGCGTTCTGGGTGTGCGGACTTCTCCTGTGCCTGTTCATTGGGCCGACGCAAGCATCGGCGCGCACCCTGCTGCTGCGGATGACCGCCGAGGGCAAGGAGGGGGTGGCGTTCGGTCTCTACACCATGACGGGCCGGGCCGTGGCCCCCCTCGCGCCCTTCATGTTCTCCACTTTCGTTGCCATCTTCGGGGCGGCTCGCGCGGGCATCGGCGGTCTAATGCTGGTGTTGGCGGCAGGTTTCGTCGCGATGCTTGCGGTGCGGGCGCCGCGTCGTGCGGCGGCCGGCTAACCCGCCGCGGTGCAGATCGTCAGCCCTGCGCCAGTGCGCTGCTGGACCTGCACACCGTTGACGGTGATCGAGCAGCTCACCTCGCGGCCGACATTGATGATGCTGACGCTCGCGGAGTCCTCGGCCGGCTCGGCCAGCTCGACCTCCTTGCTCCACGGCAGCATCACGTTGAACTCGGTCTGCAACACACCACCGGTATCGACGTAGGTGATGTTGATGGCCCGACCGTCACCCGACACGTCATACACGACCGTTTCGGTCGCGCCCGGCGTCGATGGGCTGGACGGGCCCGTGGTGGACGGCGTGCTCGGCAGCGTCGGCAGCGGGAAGACCGGGATCGTCGGACGTGGCGTCGTCGTCGGTGTCGGCCTGGTGGAGCTCGGCTCGGACAACGTCGGCGGCGGTGCGACGATGACGTCCTGCTTCGAGCTGTTGACGACCACCAGCGCGATCACCAGCCCGATGACGGTCACGACCGCGAGGGCCGCCACGATCCACAGCCACCGCGGCGACTTCGGGCCGTCCGGCGGCTGCGGAGGTTCGCCCGGCGGGTACTGCGGGCCGTACTGGCCGGTCGCATAGGGGTCATAGCCAGCGGGCGGGTAGGGCAGCCGCTCGGTTGGCGCCGGCGCGGCCGGTGCCTGGTAGGTGGGTCCGTAGGGTGCCTGGCTCGCATACGCCGGATCGGAGTATCCGGGATAGCTGTTACCAAAGGGTTCGGGCCCGTCGCGGCGTCCTGACTCCGTCATACCGACCTCATGGCTGCAGGGTACCTGCGTAATTCGTTGAACGGCTTCTTCGTCGCGGCGGCCCTATTCTGGCGAAAGCGCTAGCCGCAGCGTTTACCGGCAACGACCGCGGTTAACGCCGACGTAACTACGCGTCAATTACCGTGGCGAAATGCGAGGCGTCATGCCGCGAACGATGGGCGTCGAGGAGGAATTCCACCTCGTCGACCAGAAGACCAGACGGCTGACGGCGCGCGCGCCGGAGCTCTTGGGCGTGTTGTCCGACAGCTACGTCGCCGAGTTGCAGCGCTGCGTGGTCGAAATGAACAGCGGCGTGGTCGACACGCTCGACGGACTGCGCGCCGATCTGCAGAACCACCGCAAGGTGCTTGTCGACGCCGCCGCCAAACTCGGCATGGGCGTGGTCGCCGCTGGGGCGGTGCCGCTGTCGGTTCCCGCCGAAATGCAGGTCACGCAGACTGCCCGCTACCGCCAGATGCTCGCCGATTACCAGCTACTGGCTCGCGAACAACTCATCTGCGGCACCCAGGTGCACGTCGGCGTGGCCGACCGCGACGAGTCGGTCGTCGTGGCCAACCGAGTGTCTGCGTATGTGCCAACACTTTTGGCGCTGTCCGCCAGCTCGCCATTCTGGTCCGACGGCTCCGACACCGGCTACTCCAGCGTGCGAACCTTGGTGTGGCAGCGTTGGCCGACGACGGGTCTGGCCGCGCCGGTGTCCTCAGCCGCCGAATACGACAAACTTGTGGCCGAGCTGGTGGCAAGCGGAGCAATCACGGACGACGGGATGGTGTACTTCGACGTCCGTCCGGCCGTCGCCGCGCCCACGCTGGAACTGCGGGTGTGCGACAGCTGCCCCTCGGTGGACACCATCGTGTTGATCGCGGGGCTGTTCCGGGCATTGGTCGAACGCGAGTTGGAGGGGTTCCGGGCGGGTGTCCCTGCCGTCGAGGTTTCGCCGCCGCTGGGCCGTGCGGCGCTGTGGCGGGCGGCCCGCTCGGGTCTGGAGGGCGATCTGGTCGACATCGACGGTCCGGTCAGCCGGCCCGCCGGAGACGTTGTCACCGAACTCATACGCTCGCTGCGACCGCAGCTGGAGGCGGCGGGGGACTGGCAGATGATCGTGGAGCTGACCCGGCAGGTGCTGATCGCTGGCACGTCGGCGGCCCGTCAGCGACGGGCTTTGCGTCGCCGCGGCCGGCTAACCGATGTCGTCGACCAGCTGATCGCCGAAACCGCGGGCAGCTGGCCGGACACTGCGACGGCCGTAATCGAAGACCCCACACTGCTGTTCGGCTATCAACCCGACCGCGAGTACGACCCAGCCGACAAGGCCGCCGCCGTCAGCTACGACGAGGCCGTCGACCCCACTGGGCGGGCGCGGCCCCGCTACGAAAAGATCCTGCACGCCGTCGCCGACCTCGGGGTCGCGGTGTTGCGGTCCCGGGAGGGCGACATCGAGCAGGACCAGCGCGCCGAGAGCATCACGTTCAGGGTCAGCGGACAAAACCGCGCCCAGGTGTTCCCGCTCGACCTGATGCCGAGGTTGGTCCCCGCCGACGAGTGGGCAGTACTCACTGCCGGACTGGGTCAGCGGGCCAAAGCGCTCAACGCCTTCCTGCGTGACATCTACTCCGAGCAGGCCATCCTCGCCGACGGCGTCATCGGGATGCACACGCTGGACCGGGCACCCGGATTCCGGTCGACGGGCCGGCTGTCGCGCGACCCCGTGCGCGCCCACGTCAGCGGTACCGACCTGGTTTGCGACAAGGCCGGCAACTGGATGGTGCTCGAAGACAACCTGCGCATCCCGTCGGGCACCGCGTATGCGATCGCGAACCGGCGGTTGCTCACAAAGCACCTGCCCGAGCTTGAGCTGCCCGCTGAGCTCGGCGACGTCGACCAGGTGCCGGCGATGCTGCTGGAGACCCTGCGTGCCGCGGCGCCGCCGGCGGCCGGCGACGAACCGTCGGTGGCGCTGTTGTCCGCTGGCTGGGAAGACTCTGCCTGGTTCGAGCACACCTTCCTGGCCGAAGAGCTGGGCATCCCGCTTGTGCAGACCTCGGACCTGTCGGTCCGCGACGGGAAACTGTTCCGCCACATCGGTTCTGACGTTCACCCTGTCGACGTGCTGTACGCCCGGATGGACGAGGACATGCTCCTGTCGTCCGCCGGATACGACGCCAGCGCGTTGCGGCCCGGTCTGCTAGAGGCGGTCACCAACGGGACGCTGACCATCGCCAACGCGCTGGGCAACGGCGTCGCCGACGACAAGGCCGTCTACGCGTACGTGCCGGCGATGATCAATTACTACCTCGGTGAGAAGCCCGCTCTGGCGCAGGTGCCGACGTGGATCTGCGCCGAACGCGCGCAGCGTGATTACGTGCTGGACAACATCGCCGAGTTGGTGGTCAAACCGATCGACGGGCACGGCGGTACCGGCGTGGTGATCGGGCCGGAGGCCGCCGCCGACGCGCTGGAGGTCCGGCGTCGCGAGCTGCAGAGCCAACCGGAGCGCTATATCGCCCAACAGGCGATCGCGCTGTCGACCCACCCGACATTCGACGGAGAGGGAATGTATCCGCACCACGTCGACCTGCGGGCGTTCGTGCACCTGCGGCCCGGGTTCGACGATACGGTGACGGCACACGTCATGCCGGCCGGGCTGACCCGGGTGGCAGCACGCGGATCCCGCATCGTGAACTCATCCTCGGGCGGCGGCAGCAAGGACACCTGGATCTTGACTGGTGGCCAACACGACCAGGCGGCGCCGTAGAACGGAAGGCAACATGTGCGGCATCTGCGGAGAAATCCGCTTCGACGGACAGTCGGCCGACGTGGCCGCGGTGACCCGGATGACGGCTGCCATGGCGTCCCGCGGCCCCGACTCCGACGGCGTCGTCGCGCACGGCCCGCTCGCTTTCGGGCACAGGCGCCTGTCGATCATCGACCTGTCCGCGCGGGGCGAACAGCCGATGGTCGACAGCGAGCTCGGGCTGACCCTGGTGTTCAACGGCTGTATTTACAACTACCAGGATCTGCGTAAAGAGCTCGAAGCTGTTGGCTACCAATTCTTTTCGGCTGCCGACAGCGAGGTCGTAATCAAGGCGTTTCACCGGTGGGGCACGGGTTGCGTGGACCGCTTCAAGGGCATGTTCGCCTTCGCCATCGCGGACCGCGAAACCGGCGTCGTCACATTGGCGCGCGACCGGCTCGGCATCAAGCCGCTCTATCTGGCCGAAACGCCCGGCCGGTTGCGATTCGCGTCAACCGTGCGCGCTCTACTAGACGCGGGCGAGGTGGACACCGAACTCGACCGCTATGCGCTGCACCATTATATGAGCTTTCATTCTGTGGTGCCCGCGCCGCGCACCATCTACCGCGGCGTGCGCAAGATGCCACCGGCGACCGTGCGGGTAATCCAGCCCGACGGCGCACACGTCGACACGGTCTATTGGACGCCGCTTTTCGAGCGCGATCCGGCACGGGCGTCCTGGACAGAGCGCGACTGGCAGGAGGCACTGATGGACGCGCTGCGCGCGGCGGTGGAACGGCGGATGGTCGCCGACGTCCCCGTCGGCGTCCTGCTGTCCGGCGGCATCGACTCGTCGATCGTGGTTGCACTGCTGGCCGAGCAGGGACAGCACGGCCTGGCGACCTTTTCCATCGGCTTCGACTCGGCCGGTGACGAGTCCGGCGACGAGTATGTCTACTCCGACCTGATTGCAACGACTTTCGACACCGACCATCACCGCATCCACATCGACGGCTCGCGGCTGCTGCCCGCGGTACCGAAAACCATTGCAGCGATGAGTGAACCGATGGTCAGTCACGACTGCGTCGCGTTCTATCTCCTGTCACAGGAAGTGAGCAAGTCGGTCAAGGTGGTGCAGTCCGGCCAGGGCGCCGACGAGATCCTGGCCGGCTACGACTGGTACCCGCCCCTGGCCAACGTGGCGCGCGACCAGACCTCCGAGGCGTACGCCAAGGTGTTCTTCGACCGCGGCCACTCCGACGTGCTGGCAATTTTCGCACCGGAGTATGCGATTGTCGAGGAAGACCCGAGCCGCCAGTTCGTCGTGACCCACCAGTCCGCGCGGGGCGCCGAGACGGCCGTCGACGCCGCGCTGCGGTTGGACACCCAGGTGATGCTCATCGACGACCCCGTCAAGCGGGTGGACACCATGACGATGGCGTGGGGCCTGGAGGCCCGGGTGCCATTCCTCGACCACGACTTCGTCGAGCTGGCCGCCAGCTGTCCGGCCGAGCTGAAGCTCGCATCAGGCGGCAAGGGGGTGCTCAAGGGCGCGTCGCGGGGGCTGCTGCCCGCCGAGGTGATCGACCGCACCAAGGGGTACTTCCCGGTGCCCGGCATCCGGCACTTGCACGGCGACATGCTGGACATGGTCCGCGACGCGCTGACCAACGACGCCGCCCGGACCCGCGGCCTGTATCGCGAGGAGACAGTCGACGCGCTGCTGGCCGCCCCGAACAAGACGCGTACCACGCTCGGCGCCAACGCGCTCTGGCAACTTGCAGTGCTCGAAATGTGGTTGCAGAGTATGGAAAATTAGTCCCGTGGGACAGCAGGTGCGCGCAAACTATGGCGCGTCGCTGTCGCCGGATGCCACCGCGTTCGCCCAACTTGTCGACGACGGCGGCTTCCCGCGTGCCGTGCAGCGATTCCTGCGCGGTTGGCGGGCGAGTTCGTCGCGCGAGGTTGAACTGCCTGTTGAGGGCGCCGTCACCCGTGTCCTTCATTCCGCCGACGGCCACTGGTTGGCCTGTGAGGTCGCACCCGACGGCGCCACCCGCAGCCAGATCTGGGTCGTGACAACCGATCCCGACGACCGCGACGCGCGCCGCATCGACTATTGGCCCGCAGGCGCCCAGGAAGGCACCGCAGAACTGATCGCGTGGGACGGCACCCAGGTCGCCGCCATCCTCACCGGTGAGGATGGCGTCGGCAGCTCCTGTCTGATCGATCCGTCCGATGGCACCACGGTGGTGCTCGACCGCCGTTCCGGTGGCAGGCTCGTCGACGCGTGGGCGGGCGCGTCGTTGGTGCGGGTCGGGCCGCGCGGCTACCGCGACCTGATCATGCTTCGCGGACTCACCGAAATCGCGCTGCTGCCATACGATCCCGGTTCCACCACCGATGCAGGGATCATCCTCGACGACCACCATCCGCGCCGGCTGCGCGCAGGGCTGGAAGGAGAACGCACCGAGCTGTACCAGCCGGCGAAGCTCTACGGGATCAACAGCCCCGAGGGCTACCTGCGCGCCCTCATCCGCAGCGAGAACGGCGCCGACCACGCCCGCCTATTGGAGGTCACCTCGACCCCCGACGGGGTGTCGTATCAGGTGCTCGCCGAGCGGCCCGGGTACGAACTCGACGAGTTCACCGTAAGCGACGACGTCTCGACAGTGGCGCTGTTGTGGAACATCAACGGCACCAGTGAATTACAGATCCTCGAACTCCCGGACAACACGCTGCACGACCCAATTCCGTTGCCCGGCATGGTCGCCAGCGAGCTCAGCATCAGCGCCGGTGGGTCGATGGTCGCGATGACGGTCGAAGGCCCATCGTTGCCGCCGACGGTCGAACTGGTTGATCCCCGCACCCGGGAATGGGAGCCCGTCGACAGGGAGCCGAGCAGCGGGCCCGTCGCTGCCGATCCCACCCTCGAGACCATCACGGCGCGCGACGGGCTGGAGTTCACCGGTTGGTTATTCCGGCCGCCGCCTGGCGTCGAACCGGTCGGCGCGATGCTTTTCCTGCACGGCGGACCGGAAGGGCAGGGCCGTCCGGGCTATAACGAGTTCTTCCCGCCCCTGCTGGAAGCGGGCATCACCGTATTCCTGCCGAATGTCCGTGGTTCCGGGGGGTTTGGCCGAACGTTCATGCACGCCGACGACAAGGAGCGGCGATTCGCGGCGATCGATGATGTCGCCGACGCGGTGCGCTATCTGGTCGACTTTGACCTCGCCCCCAGAGACCGCGTCGCATGCACCGGATGGTCTTATGGCGGGTACTTGACGCAGGCGGCGCTCACGTTCCATCCGCAACTATTCGCCGCGGGGATCAGCATCTGCGGCATGAGCGATCTGAACACGTGGTATCGCAACACCGAACCGTGGATCGCCGCGGCCGCCCACCCGAAGTACGGCCACCCCGTCAGCGATCGGGACCTGCTCGACCGGTTGTCACCGCTACTGCGTGCACACGCAATGACTGCCCCGTTGCTGTTGGTCCACGGTCTCAATGACACCAACGTCCCGCCCACCGAATCGGAGCAAATGTACGACGCGTTGCGTGTTCTCGGCCGCCGCGTCGAACTGCTGGTCTTCGACGACGACGGCCACGAGATCGTCAAACGAGAAAACCGAGCTGTGCTGGTCAAGGCCATGAAGGACTGGCTCACCACGGCGTTCGCGGCCACCTCTATTTCGTAACCAATCCGTAGCTGCCGGAAGGTTTGGACAAATTGTCCGCCGGGTAAACCGGACCTGCGCGTCAGTCTCTGGCGCAGTACACGGATGGAGGCACAGCATGAGAGGTGGCGGAATTCTCGGTGTCATTGTGCTCGTCTGGTTGCTGATCGGGGTGCTAGCCGCCTACCAGCGCGATTACTTCAAAAGCGGCGAAAACAATTGCGCGACAGCAGGGTCCATCGCCCTCACGGTGGTCGTAGGTCCCTTGAATTACGCAGGCGTCAACCCCAAGGTGGCCAACTGCAACCTGCCCGAACCGAGCCAGTAGTCAACTGGCAGTTATTAATTGATGAAGAAATGGAGTAAACCATGATTGTCCTCGGAGCCATTCTGCTCATCCTTGGGCTGATCTTTGGCATATCGATCCTGACCTACATCGGCGTAGTGCTGATCGTGGTCGGCGCCATCTTCTGGATCCTCGGATCTATGGGACGGCCCGTCGGCGGCAGGAGAGCTTGGTACTAACGCTCGCTAACGCTCGGCACGACCGGCCGAGGTCAGCGCTGCGACCGTCATAGCCCGTAGGACGGCGCGCGAACTGGCCTCGGCCGTTTTCGTGCCACCGGGTTTCACGCTGTGTGGTGTCGAATTCAACAACCCGAACGTCGCGTGCGCCATCAGGCGTGCGTCGGCTTCGCTGAGGGCGTGATCCAACTGACGCAACACATTCACCCAAATCTCTACGTATTGCCGCTGCGCCTTACGCACCTGCCGCTTGGCCGTCGGTGGCAGATGACCAAGGTCGCGATCCTGGATGCGGATCAAGTCCGACTCGCCCAGCGCGAAGTCCAGGTGAAACTCGATAAGTCCGTCCAGCGCTTGTTCAGGATCGCCGGCCTGTGCGACGACGTCGGTAGCGCCGGCCAGCAGTCGCGTGCTGATCCCGACCAGCAGCTCGACAAGTAGCGCCTCTTTGTTGGGGAAGTGCCGGTAGATCGCGGGTCCGCTGACGCCCGCGGCAGCGCCGATGTCTTCCAGTCGCACCGCGAGATATCCGCGCTCGGCAACAAGGCGTTCGGCCGCGGTGATCAACTGGCTGCGGCGATCCGATTTCGCCCGGCTGCGCCGGGTGGTGGCCGGCGTTGATGTCGCCATCTGACCCTTCCGGCTCGCTAGTGGACACTTGAGTTAATCGCGACTAACATACCATGAGTTAGTCGTCATTAACTCAAACGAACGGGTTGGCCTTCGATGACAACGCGGGTCTCACATCGCGAGGAGCACCTCGCCCTGGTCGAAAAGTTGCGCGCAAAGCTGGCCACCGGGGCGCTCGGTGGTCCGGAACGCGCGCGCGAGCGGCATGTCAGTCGCGGCAAGCTGCTGCCCCGCGACCGCGTGGATGGTCTGCTCGACCCTGGCAGCCCCTTCCTTGAACTTGCGCCATTGGCCGCCGACGGCATGTACGACGACGAATGCCCCGGCGCCGGAATGATCGCAGGAGTCGGCCGAGTATCCGGTCGCGAATGCATGATCGTGGCCAACGACGCGACGGTGAAGGGCGGCACGTATTACCCGATTACCGTCAAGAAGCACCTGCGCGCGCAGGAGATCGCCGGACAAAACCGGCTGCCCTGCATCTACCTGGTGGACTCGGGCGGCGCGTTCCTGCCCCGGCAGGACGAGGTGTTCCCCGACCGCGAGCACTTCGGTCGCATCTTCTACAACCAGGCCAATCTGTCGGCCCAAGGCATTCCGCAGATCGCTGCTGTGCTCGGGTCGTGCACAGCCGGCGGTGCGTACGTGCCGGCGATGAGCGATGAGGCCGTGATCGTGCGCAACCAGGGCACCATCTTCCTCGGCGGCCCACCGCTGGTGAAAGCCGCGACCGGCGAGGTGGTGACGGCAGAAGAGCTCGGCGGCGGCGACCTGCACTCCAAGACTTCCGGTGTCACAGACCATTTGGCGCACGACGACCGCGACGCACTGCGGATCGTCCGTCGCATAGTCGCCACATTGGGACCACGCACAGAGGTGCCGTGGGAGGTGGCGCCGACGGTTGACCCCATCGCCGAGGGGGCCGAGCTGTACGACGTCGTCCCCGTCGATCCCCGGGTGCCTTACGACGTGCACGAGGTGATCACCCGGATCGTCGAAGGCGGCGAGTTTGCGGAATTCAAGGCCGACTACGGCAGCACATTGGTCACGGGATTCGCCCGCATTCACGGCCATCCCGTCGGCATCGTGGCCAACAACGGTGTGCTGTTCAGCGAATCCGCCTTGAAGGGCGCGCATTTCATCGAACTGTGTGACAAGCGGATGACTCCGCTGCTGTTCCTGCAGAACATCTCGGGCTTCATGGTCGGCCGCGATTACGAAGCGGGTGGCATCGCCAAGCACGGCGCCAAGATGGTGACCGCCGTCGCGTGTGCGCGGGTGCCGAAGTTGACCGTCGTCATTGGCGGCTCCTACGGCGCCGGCAACTACTCGATGTGTGGGCGCGCGTATTCACCACGTTTCCTGTGGATGTGGCCCAACGCGCGCATTTCGGTGATGGGTGGCGAGCAGGCTGCCTCGGTGTTGGCGACGGTGCGCGGAGAAATGACCGCCGACGAGGAGGAAAAGTTCAAGGCGCCCATCCGTCAGCAGTACGAGGACCAGGGCAATCCGTACTACTCGACGGCCAGATTGTGGGATGACGGTGTGATCGATCCCGCCGACACCAGAACCGTGTTGGGGCTGGCGCTTTCGATCGTCGGCCAGGCACCGCTCGAATCGGTCTCTTACGGCGTATTCCGGATGTGACGCTGATGACTTCAGTTCTCGCTTCGGTCCTTCCCTCCGCTCCTCGCTGCGTTCCTCGCTTCGCTGCGGTACTCGCTGCGATGCTCACGAAGGGCCTCCGCTCGTGACGACCTTCGACACTGTTCTGATCGCCAACCGCGGCGAGATCGCGGTGCGGGTGACCCGCACGCTGCGGGCGATGGGTATCCGCTCGGTCGCAGTGTTCAGCGACGCCGATGCCGGCGCCCGCCATGTCGCGGAGGCGGACGTCGCAGTCGGCATCGGGCCCGCGCCCGCACGACAGAGCTACCTCAACATCGACGCCGTCGTCGCGGCTGCGAAGCGCACTGGTGCCCAAGCAGTCCACCCGGGATACGGATTCCTTTCGGAGAACGCGCAATTCGCGGCTGCGCTACAAGCCGCGGGCATCGTGTTTATCGGCCCGCCTGCCGCGGCGATCCAGACGATGGGCGACAAGATCGCGGCGAAGGCCGCGGTGTCTGCGTTCGGCGTGCCGGTGGTGCCCGGCGTGTCCCGACCCGGACTCACCGACGCCGATCTGATCGCCGGCGCTGACGAGGTCGGCTATCCGGTGCTGATCAAGCCGTCGGCCGGCGGTGGCGGTAAGGGCATGCGGGTGGTGCACGAGCCGTCGGAGTTGGCCGCGGCGCTGGCCAGCGCACGCCGCGAGGCAGCGTCCGCGTTTGGCGATGACACGCTGTTCCTCGAGCGGTTTGTGTTGAACCCCAGGCACATCGAGGTGCAGGTGCTTGCCGACGGCTACGGCAACGTTGTCCATCTCGGCGAGCGCGAATGCAGCCTGCAACGGCGGCACCAGAAGGTCATCGAGGAAGCGCCCTCACCGCTGCTGGACAAGGCGACCCGGGCGCGTATCGGCGCGGCCGCATGCGACACCGCCCGCAGTGTCGACTACACCGGCGCGGGCACCGTCGAGTTCATTGTCTCCGCGGACCGGCCCGACGAGTTCTTCTTCATGGAGATGAACACCCGCCTTCAGGTCGAACACCCCGTCACCGAAATGGTCACGGGCATCGACCTGGTCGAACAACAAGTGCGCATCGCGGCTGGTGAGAAGCTGCCGATCGAGCAGGACGACATCACCATGACCGGCCACGCCATCGAGGCTCGCGTGTATGCCGAGGATCCCGCGCGCGGGTTCTTACCTACCGGCGGCAAAGTGCTCGACCTCGCCGAGCCCGAGGGGCCAGGCGTCCGGGTGGATTCCGGCCTCGCGGCCGGCATGCTCATCGGCAGCGAGTACGACCCGATGCTGGCCAAAGTCATTGCCCACGCCGGCGACCGGCCCGCCGCACTGCGTGCGCTCGACCGAGCGTTGGCAGACACCGCGGTACTGGGCGTCACGACCAACATCGAGTTCCTGCGCTTCCTGATCGCCGACCCCGACGTCGCCGCCGGGCGCCTCGACACGGGGCTGTTGGACCGCCGAACCCCCGATTACGTTCCTGCACAGCATGGCGACGATGAGCTGATCGCCGCGGCCGCCTACAAATGGTTGCGCGGCTGGCCGACGCCAGTCGGTGACTTATGGGAAGTGCCGTCGGGTTGGCGAATCGGGGAGCGGGCGCCGACGACGTTCCGGCTGCATGCGGGCGAGCGCACCGACCATGTGTATCTCACCGGCACACCGCAGGGCGCGACGGCCCGCGTCGAGCACGGCGGAAGCCATTCGCTGACAGCGTCTCTCGACGATGACCGGCTGGCGGTCACGCTGGACGGGTTGCGCACCGACTACCTCGTCGCCGCCACCGACCATCAGATCTGGCTGTCCGGCGGCGGTCGCACCGCGATGGTCGAGGAGATGCGGGAAGCACCCGTGCGCCCCGACGATGAACACAGCGGCGATGCCGAGCTGACCAGCCCGATGCCCGGTTCGGTTGTGGCCGTTGGCGTTGAGGACGGCCAAAGCGTGGACGCCGGCACGGTCGTCGTCACCGTCGAAGCCATGAAGATGGAGCATGCGCTGTCCGCGCCCGTCGACGGCGCAGTTGAGCTTCTCGTCGCCGTCGGCGACCAGGTCAAGGTGGGCCAGCCGCTGGCCAGGATCACCGCAAGTACGAAAGAAGACGAATCATGAGCGATTTTCTGGCCACCGGAACACTGCCGGATCACTACGAACAACTCGCCAAGACCGTCCGTGACTTCGCCCAAAGCGTGGTCGCGCCCGTCTCGGCCAAGCACGACGAGGAGCATTCGTTCCCGTACGAAGTCGTGTCGGGGATGGCGGACATGGGGTTGTTCGGCCTGCCGTTCCCCGAGGAGTACGGCGGCATGGGCGGCGACTACTTCGCGCTGTGCCTGGCCCTCGAGGAACTCGGCAAGGTCGACCAGAGCGTGGCGATCACACTGGAGGCGGGTGTGTCGCTGGGCGCCATGCCGGTGTACCGGTTCGGCAACGAAGAGCAGAAGCAGGAATGGTTGCCGCTCTTGGCAAGTGGCAAGGCGCTCGGTGCGTTCGGGCTGACCGAGGCGGGCGGCGGAACCGATGCCGGTGCCACCAGGACCACCGCCAAGCTTGACGACGGACACTGGGTCATCAACGGCTCCAAGCAGTTCATCACCAACTCGGGCACCGACATCACCAAACTGGTGACCGTCACCGCCGTTACCGGAGACACCGGTGGCAGGAAAGAGATCTCGTCGATCCTGGTGCCGGTGCCCACCGAGGGCTTCACCGCGGAGCCCGCGTACAACAAAGTCGGCTGGAATGCCTCGGACACCCACCCGTTGTCGTTCGACGACGTCCGGGTGCCCGCCGAGAATCTGCTCGGAGAGCGCGGCCGCGGGTACGCCAACTTCCTGCGCATCCTCGACGAGGGCCGGATCGCCATCGCTGCGTTGTCGGTCGGTGCCGCCCAGGGCTGTGTCGACGAGTGCGTGAAGTACGCCAAGGAGCGCCATGCGTTCGGTGCCGCGATCGGCACCTATCAGGCCGTCGCGTTCAAGATCGCACGCATGGAGGCCCGCGCACACGCCGCCCGCACTGCGTATTATGACGCCGCCGCACTCATGTTGGCTGGCAAGCCGTTCAAGAAGGCCGCGGCGATCGCCAAGCTCGTCGCCAGCGAGGCCGCGATGGACAACTCTCGGGATGCCACCCAGGTGTTCGGCGGCTACGGCTTCATGAACGAATACGCCGTTGCGCGCCATTACCGTGACAGCAAGATCCTCGAGATCGGCGAAGGGACAACGGAAGTGCAGCTGATGCTCATTGCCCGTGAGGCAGGCCTGTGACCGATAAGAAGGTCGTTGTTCAGCGCGGGCTGTGGTTCGAGGAGTTCGAGACCGGCGTGCTGTATCAGCACCGCCCGGGCCGCACCATCACCGAAGCCGACAACGTGCTGTTCACCACGCTGACGATGAACACCCAGGCGCTGCACCTCGACGCCGCGTTCTCCGACGCGTTGCCGCCGTTCAACCAGCGGCTGGTGAATTCGATGTTCACGCTCTCGACGCTGGTCGGTCTGTCGGTGGCGCAGCTGACGCAGGGCACGATCGTGGGCAACCTGGGCTTCGGCGAGGTCGCGTTCCCCAAGCCGCTCTTCCACGGTGACACGCTGTACGCCGAGTCGGAGGTGACGGACAAGCGGGAGTCCAAGAGCCGGCCCGGCGAAGGTATCGTGACGTTCGCACACACCGGCCGCAATCAGCACGGCGACATCGTGGCGACCGCATCGCGAAAGACCATGGTTCGTAAGAAGCCGGAGGAGTGATGGCGTTGACGCAGACCGGTCCGGGGTGGTTGTTCTGCCCGGCCGATCGCCCCGAGCGATTCGAAAAGGCCGCCGCGGCAGCCGATGTGGTGATCCTCGACCTCGAAGATGGCGTTGCGGCCAAGGATCGGGAAGCGGCCCGCAGGGCGTTGATCGAGACGCCGCTGGACCCGGACCGCACCGTCGTGCGCATCAATCCGAGCGCTACTGCCGACCATCAGCTCGACCTCGAAGCGTTGAAGCGCACTTCGTACACGACCGTGATGCTGGCGAAAACCGAATCCGTGCAACAGGTCAGCGCGCTGCTGCCGCTGGATGTGGTGGTGCTGATCGAAACGCCGCTGGGAGCGCTGCACGTCGTCGAATTGTCGCGCCTTGGCAACGCTATCGCCCTGATGTGGGGTGCCGAGGATCTGTTCGCGGTGCTGGGTGGGACCGCCAACCGTCACGTTGATGG
>Ga0075418_10004189_pt1 | contig 16436 bp, 11 predicted proteins | sample SoiMetdeltSBSDD2_FD_81776 | JGI IMG/M metagenome (GOLD analysis project Ga0075418, IMG submission 81776) | Bulk soil microbial communities from a Populus tree surrounding site in Tennessee, USA - Soil MetaG P. deltoides SBSDD2 | ecosystem: Environmental > Terrestrial > Soil > Tree plantation... | reverse complement strand
GGGCAATCCATCGGGAACTCCGAAGGCAACTCGAAGTACCCCCTCTGTCTCGATCGGCTCGCCGCCGACGGTGCCGACGACCTTGATCACGATCTCGTGGATTGCGGCGCCATCGAGGGGAACGGCGATCTCCGTCCGGATCGCGCCACGCGCCGGGACCGTCGGTCCGGCGGCGTCGGGCTCGAACGGCTCCCCTCCCGGATCCGTCCAGGTGAGGTTGGTCGCCGCGAAGGGACGTGACCGGAACGTCCACTCGGTCCCGTCCGCCTTCACCACCGCGAGCCTGATCCCCTGGGTCGCGCGGAACGCCTCGACGAGGATGTCGATGCGCGCGATCCCGCTCGCGGACGATCCGGTCTTGACCGCACCGGGGACCGTCTCGACGAGCCGAAGTTGGACATTGAGGTCGCCCTTTCCTTCGAGCGCCTGCGCAGTATGGGTGGTCGCGCCGAGCGCGATCGCGTAGGCGGCAAGAAGGATGCCCACTCTTGCCGTTATGACCGGTTTACCTCTCATGACCTCCCCCGAACAATGAGATACAGCAATGGACACGGACCCCTCTGGAACTTGTACGCGGCGACCAAAGGTGCGTCAAGCTTGATTCTTGGCGAGCTGTTCCCAATCGGTATACAGAGTCTCAAGGCGAGACACATTTGCCGCCCGCTCAATCGCGAGCTCCTTCACCCGCGCCGGGTCGCGATACAGCTCGGGCTCGGCCTGGAGGGCGTCGATCGCCTTCTGCCGCTCCTCGAGATGATGGATCTCGCGCTCGATAGGACCGATTCTTTCCTCATAGGCCTTGCGCTCCCGGTACCGCCGGTTCCGTTCCTCCGCCTCCGCGCGCCGGACCTCGCGCGCGGGGGCCCGGCTCGCCTCCGCCGGACGCTGGACCTCCGACGACGGGGCCGCAGGGGTCGCGTGCCGCTCGAGAAAGGTGTCGTAGTCCCCCGGATACAGCACCGCGCGCCCGTCACCGACCTCCGCGATCGACGTCGCGACGCGATTGATGAAGTAGCGGTCGTGCGAGATCGCGACCAGCGTGCCGTCGTACTCGTCCAGGGCGTCCTCGAGCACCTCGCGGCTGGCGAGGTCGAGGTGGTTGGTCGGCTCGTCGAGGAGGAGCAGGTTCGACGGCCGGACGAGCATGCGCGCGAGCGCCAGACGCGCCTTCTCGCCCCCCGAGAGCACGCCGACGCGCTTCTCGACGTCGTCCCCCGAGAACAGGAACCCGCCCAGGAGCGTGCGCAGCCGCTGGCGGGCCCCGGGCTCGGCGACGCGCTCCAGCGTCTCGATGAGCGTGTCGCCGGGATGGAGCGCCTCCAGCTGGTGCTGCGCGTAGTACTGGACGATGACGTTGTGCCCCAGCTCGAGCTGGCCGGAATCGTGGGGGATGCGCCCCGAGAGCAGCTTGAGCAGGGTCGACTTCCCCGCGCCGTTGTCGCCGACGAGCGCGACGCGGTCCCCGCGCCGGATCAGCAGATCGAGCGTCTCGAACACGACCAGGTCGTCGAAGCGCTTGGCGACCGCCGCCGCGCGCACGACGACGTCCCCGGCGCGCGGCGAGGGGGGAAAGCCGAAGCGGACCCGCTTGCGCTTGCTCGGCGCGACGATCCGCTCGACCTTCTCGAGCGACCGGATCCGGGACTGCACCTGACGCGCCTTGGTGTTCTTGTAGCGGAACCGCTCGATGAACCGCTCGACGCGCGCGATCTCCTTCGCTTGATGCTTCGCGGCGTCCTCCTGCGCCTCGGCGCGGCGCTCGCGCTCGGCGAGGTAGTCGTCGTAACCCCCCGAAAACTCGGTCAAGCGTCCCCGGTCCAGCTCGGCGATCCCACGGACCATGCGGTTCAGGAAGTAACGGTCGTGGGAGACGACGATGAACGCGCCGTCCCAACCGTCGAGGAACGACTCCAGCCAGTCGATCGCCCCGAGGTCGAGGTGGTTGGTCGGCTCGTCGAGGAGGAGGAGATCCGGACGCGAGAGGAGCTGGCGCGCCAGCGCGACGCGCATCCGCCAGCCGCCGGAGAGCGTCTCCAGGGAATCGTGGAACCGGGACGCCGCGACGCCGAGGCCGCCGAGGATGACCCGGGCTTCCGCCTCGATCCGATCGCCGCCGAGCGCCTCGAAGCGATGCCGGAGCTCGCCGTAGGCGTGGCTGAGGTCTGCGAGCTTCGGATCGCCGGGCGGGAGCTCGGCGAGCCTGCGCTCCGCCTCCTCGAGCTGCCGCTCCATCCGCCGGATCTCCCCGAACCCGTCGAGCACCGTGGCGAGCACGGTCCCTTCGCCGAGCGTCTCGACCTCCTGGGGCAGGTAGCCGATGCGCACGACCCCCGTGCGATGGACGCTGCCGGCGTCCGGCAGGTCCTCGCCCGCGAGGATCCGGAGGAGGGTCGTCTTTCCGGCGCCGTTGGGGCCGACGAGCCCCACGCGCGCGCCGCGCGGGATCAGCCATGAGAGCCCCTCGAACAGGACCCGCGGGCCGAAGCGGCGCTGGAGACGGTCGAGATGGATCACATAGGGCCTGGAGGTCGCGAGCGAACACGGTTGTGTAATGGCGCCGCGCTGGCTCCCGAGACGTCGAGAATTATATTCGCCGCGATGCGCTGGACCGCCGCCGCCCTGCTCCTCGCCGCGTGTCTCGCCGCGTCCGTCGTGCGGGGAGCCTCGTCGGAATACGGCATCACGGTGAGGGACGGCCAGGCGGCCACCTTCGAGCTCCCGTTCACGATCGAATACGCGGGAGCGGTGACGCTCGAGGCCGAGTGGACCGGGCCGCGGCTGCTGTTCTTCGGCGTCGAGGGTCCGGGGCGCGTCTCGCTCGCCCGCCGATCCGGCCCGTCCCCTCAGCGTCTCGATCTCCGGCTCGAGGCCGCGTCGCTCGCGCGCGGACCAGTCGAATGGAAGCTGACGGTGAAGGCCCTCCCGACGCGAGGCGAGGCTACCGGCGTGATCCGGATCACGCTTCCCGATTCCCCCGAGGTCGTCGCGCGGCGCGAGGCGCTGCTCCACCCGCCCCCGCCGCCTCCCCCGCCCCCACCGGCCTGGTCGCTCCCTCGCGCGGTGCCGGTGGGAGCCTCCCCCGATCTCGCGAAGGTCTTCGCCGCGGTGGAGAGCTATCGCGCCGCGGTCGTGGCCCCGAAGGACGCGCGGATCGACGACTGCAAGTGGCAGATCCCCTTCCTCGTCTATGCCGCTGCGGTGCGCGACCGGCTCGCCGGCGGCGGGCCCAGGCCCGACCTCCCCGCGGGCCGCTACTTCAGGCGGATCGCGGAAGCGATCCGCGTCGTGGACGGGCTGCGCGCGTCGAAGGACCCGGTCCTCGCGGGGCCGGTCCCCGAGGACCGCGACGCGCGTCGGGCCTGGCTGATCGCCCGCTACGAGCAGGTGCGGCCGATCGAGCGGATGCTCGACGAGGTCGCCGAGCAGCTCAGGAGCGGTCACGCGCCGTCTCTCGAGGACGAGGCCTGGCTCCCGCGATTCAACGCGTGCCTCACCGCCTGCGAGCGGTACTTCGACGAGCGGGTCCGCTTGGGAGGGGAGGCGGTGGCGCCGAACGAGGAGCTGGCGGCGGCGCAGTGGGACCGCATCCTCGCGGCGGGCCGCGTCTTCGACGCGCTGCGCTCCCCCGTCCCCTGACCCCCGGGCCCGCCCGCGCGGGCTTGCGACGGCTCTCCCGAGCCTCTACCTTGATGGGCCCATGAAAGCCAAGGTTGCCGTTCTCCGCGTCGAGCCTTCGCGCGTCCTCTCCCAGATCGAGACCCTCTGCGAGCTCGCCGGCATGCGCGACGCGCTCGCCGCGGGACGCACGACGATCCTCAAGGACAACATCTCCTGGCACTTCCCCTTCCCCGCCGCGAACACGACCCCCTGGCAGCTCGAGGGGACGATCCGCGCTCTGCGGGGTGCCGGGCTCTCCGACCTCGTCTGCGTCCAGAACCAGACGGTGGTGACCGACGCCTTCAAAGGGGAGGACCTCAACCACTACCTCCCCGTGCTCCGGTCGTTCGACATCCCGATCCGCTACAACTTCCGGCCGCAGGACATGACCTGGGTCCCCATCCGCCCGAAGGCGCGGATGCACGTCCTCGACACGATCTTCCCGGAAGGGATCCACGTCCCCGATTTCTTCTTCGGCAAGAACATCGTCCACCTCCCGACCGTCAAGTGCCATATCTACACGACGACCACGGGAGCGATGAAGAACGCCTTCGGCGGTCTCCTGCACAACCACCGCCACTACACGCACTCCTGGATCCATCGGACGCTGGTGGACCTCCTCGCCATCCAGAAGGAGATCCACACCGGGATCTTCGCGGTCATGGACGGGACGACCGCGGGGAACGGCCCGGGACCCCGGACGATGTACCCGGAGGTGAAGAACGTGATGCTCGCGTCCGCCGATCAGACGGCGATCGACGCGGTCGCCGCGCGGATGATGGGGTTCGATCCGATGTCGCTCGAGTACATCCGGGTGGCGCACGAGGACCGGCTCGGCGTCGGAGATCCCCGCGACATCGAGATCGTCGGCGACGCGGACGCGGCGAGCGAGTCGTGGGGCTTCAAGGTCGGGGACAACGGTGCGAGCCGCGTGGGCGACCTGCTGTGGTTCTCCCCCCTCGCGCGATTCCAGAAGCTGTTCTTCCGGACGCCGCTCGTGAACCTGTTCATCTTCGGATCGGAGACGTACCACGACTACTACCGGTGGCCGCTCCGGGACCGGAAGGTCTTCGAGAGCTGGCGGACCGGGACCGCGTGGGGGCGGCTGTTCGACAGCTACGACGCGAAGGCGTCCGAATCCGGCAGCGGCGTCCGCGCCTCGCTCTCGTAGAGGTAGGCGTCGATCGCCCGGCGATCCTCCGGGCCGAACCGCTCGAACTCGACCCCCATCCCGGCGGACCGCGTCGGCGCCGGGGCCGCGACCGCGAGCGGGACCGTCCGTACGACCCGGCCGATCACGTGCACGTTTCCCTGCGCCGTGGGGAGCGGGAACGACAGCGCGCAGCGCATCCCGACGTCGATCGGGGCGGAGGTCGCCACGAACAGGCCGCTCGGCGAGAGGTCTTGCGTGTAGCCCAGGAGGAGCGGGGCGGCGCCGTCGAGATAGACCGGCGTACGTAGCGGGACGCGCGGGCGCCGCGTGTAGCACCAGACCCGGTTGCGTCCGAGCGAGCGCGCCTCGTCGAGCGCCTCCTGCGCGCGGCTCACCAGGTCGGCGGCGCTCTCGGCGTCCGTCGGGTACGAGGCGGCGCCGAGGCTCATCGTCACGCCGAACGACGAGGTGTCGTCCCACGTCGCCGTGAACCGGAACCGCTCGACGGTGGAGCGGAGACGCGCCGCGACCTGCCGCGCGCTGCCGCGGCCGAGCCCGTTCAGGATCACCGCGAAATCGTCCTCGGCGATCCGGGCGACCAGGTCCTCCTCGCGGACCCCGGCGCGGAGGATGCCGGCGAGCTTGCGGAGCACGGACGCCGCCGCGTCGCGCCCGCGCGTGTCGGCGACCTTGCGCAGGTGATCGACGTCGGCGAGCACGAGGGCGAGCGGCCGCCCGCCCGAGGCCGCCGCGCGCATCTCGACGTCCAGCCTCTCGAGGAAGCTCTCGCGGCTGGCGAGGCCCGTCAGCGCGTCGCAGCCGGCGAACGGGGCCAGGCGCCCCGCGTCGCTCCGCGCGACGACGCGCAGGATCGAGACCGTGTAGCGGTTCCCGAGCCCGCTCTCGCGCACGACCGCGGCCTCCACGTCGAGCACGCTCCCGTCTCGCGCCATGAGCGCGATCTCGGTCGTGTCGGCGACGGCGGAGGGGATCGACGCGACCCCGTCCACGAGGATCGGGGCGCCAGCGACGCGCCCGACGACGTCCGCCGCCGTCCAGCCCGTCAGCCGCTCCATCCCGCCGTCGAACCCGACGATCGTCCCGTGACCGTCGATCAGGAACGCGCCCCCGTCTCCGCCCCGCACCGCGCCGCGCGCCTCGCGCGCCCCATCCTGTCGAGCTTCGTGCCGCATCGTCCCCCCTCCACGAACCCGATTCGGATTTCGTAATCGATCCGCAACATAGGTCCCGAAAAACAGGGGGGCAACTTAGAATCCGGCGCCATGCGATGGGCGCGCTCGATCCTGTGGATCGCGATCGCCGTGGCCGGATCCGCCGCGTTCGCGGCGATCGCGGGCTCGCGCGGAGAGCGCGTGTCGGCGGGGCATTTGCTGCTGGCCGCGGTGTGCGTCTACGCGCTCGGCTACCGCTTCTATTCCCGGTTCATCGCCGCGCGCGTGCTCCAGCTCGACGACCGGAGGACGACGCCGGCCGTCCGGCTCGAGGACGGTCGCGACTTCGTCCCGACCAACCGATGGGTCGCCTTCGGACATCACTTCGCGGCGATCGCGGGGCCCGGGCCCCTCCTGGGGCCGACGCTCGCCGCGCAGTTCGGCTACCTTCCGGGCACGATCTGGATCCTCGCCGGCGCGCTGCTCGCGGGAGCGGTGCAGGACTTCGTCATTCTCGGGGTGTCGCTCCGACGTGACGGCCGCTCGCTCGCGAAGATGGCGCGCGATTACCTCGGCCCCGCCGGGGCGCTCGCCGCGACCTCCGGGATCCTTCTGATCATGCTGATCCTGACCGCCGTGCTGGCGCTCGTCGTCGTCAACCTCCTCGCGGAGAGCCCGTGGGGACTCTTCACCTGCGCGGCGACGATCCCGATCGCGATGGTGATGGGAGGCGTCATGCGCGGCGGCGGCGGGGAGCGCGTGATCGCCGCGACGGCGCTCGGGCTCGTCCTGCTCGGGGCCGCCCTCGTGGGCGGCCACGCCGTCGCAACGGACGCCGCGCTCGGCCCGCTCTTCACGCTCGGCCCCTTGCCCCTCGCGTGGCTCGTCATCGCCTACGGCCTGGCCGCCTCGATCCTCCCCATGTGGCTCCTCCTCGCGCCGCGCGACTACCTCTCGACTTTCGTGAAGCTCGGGACGATCGGCGTGCTCGCGGCCGGCATCGCCTGGGTGCGCCCCGAGCTGAAGCTCCCCGCGATCACGCCGTTCGCCTCGGGGACCGGACCGCTCTTCGGCGGCCGCGTCTTCCCCTTCTGCTTCATCACGATCGCCTGCGGCGCGATCTCCGGCTTCCACGCCCTCGTCGCCAGCGGCACGACGCCGCGGCTCCTGACGCGGGAGACCGACGCCCGGCGAGTGGGCTACGGGAGCATGCTCCTCGAGAGCTTCGTCGCGATCATGGCGATGATCGCGGCCGCGTCGCTCCCCCCCGGGCAGTATTTCGCGATCAACTCGCGCATGACCCCGGAGTGGATCTCGGGCCAGGGTTATCCGGTGACCCGAGCGGAGATGGACGCGCTCGCCGAGAGGATGGGCGAGACCTCGCTGATGGGGCGCACCGGCGGATCGTCGTCCCTCGCCGTCGGAATGGCCTCGATCTTCCACGGCTGGACCGGGGGAAGCCGGGCGGCGGCGCTCTGGTACCACTTCGCGGTGATGTTCGAAGTGCTCTTCATCCTCACGACGCTCGATGCCGGGACCCGCGTCGGGCGGTACCTGATCCAGGACGCTCTCGCCCGCGCCTCGCCGCGGCTCGCGGGGAAAGGGTGGGGCGCGAACATCGCCACCAGCTGCCTGTTCGTGGCGGCGTGGGGATACTTCCTCATCGGCGGGGTGACCGATCCCCACGGCGGGATCCGCATGCTATGGCCGCTGTTCGGGCTGTCGAACCAGCTCCTCGCCGGGACCGCGCTCGCGGTCGCCACCACGGTGCTGGTCCGCACCGGGCGCGCGCGATTCGCGTGGGTCACCGCGGCGCCGCTGGCGGTTCTCCTCTCGATCACGATGAGCGCGGGGGTGCAGATGATCGCGAGCCCGGACCCCGCGCTCGGCCTCCTCGCCAAGGCGCGCGCGGCGACCGTCCCCGCGGAGGCGTTCAACGCGAGGTTGGACGCGGGGATCGCGTTGCTGTTCCTGGTTCTGGTGGGGACCGTCGTCGTCTCCGCCGCCGGTCAGTGGAGGGGCGTGCTCTCCGGACGGGTGCCCGTCGAGCCCGACGCGCCGCCGCGCGGCGGAGGCGGGAGCGCGTTCGGCGAGGTGCCGCCGGTCGGCGGACGGACGAGGTGTTGCTAGACTGGCCCGGACGAGGTGACCCGATGTCGCGCGATGGCACGCTTTATCACGAGAAGCTGGGCCAGGTCCCCGGGATCTTGGACGAGCTCGGGCTCGACGCGTGGATGCTCTTCGCGCGGGAGAGCGCGACCGTCCACGATCCGTCCTTCGACCTCGTCGTCGGCACCAACGTCACCTGGCATTCCGCGTTCCTGCTCACGCGGTCCGGGGACCGGATCGCGGTCGTCGGGAGCCTCGACGCGGAGAACGTCCGCGCGGGAGGGCTCTACCCGGAGATCGTCACCTACGTCGGCGGGATTTCCGCCGTCCTGCGGGACGTGCTCGCCCGCCTCGATCCGCGCCGCATCGCGATCGATTACTCGGTGGACGATCCGGCCGCGGACGGCATCACCCACGGCCAATGGCTCGCGCTGGTCAAGTGCCTCGAGGGAACGCCCTACGGGTCGCGCCTGGAGAGCGCGGACCGGCTGGTCGCGGCGCTGCGGGGCCGGAAGACCGTGCTGGAGCAGCGGCTGATCCGCGAGGCGTGCGAGGCCACCGTGGGGATCTTCGAGGCGGTGACGCCCCGGCTGCGCCCCGGCCTGACGGAGAAGCAGTTCGCGGCGCTGATCGTCGGCGAGATGAAGCGCGCGGGCCTGACGCCGGCCTGGGACGCCGAGCAATGCCCCGCTGTCTTCACAGGCCCCGATTCCGCCGGCGCGCACGCCGGCCCGACCGACCGTCCGATCGAGCCGGGGCACATCGTCAACGTGGACTTCGGCGTGCGGAAGGACGGGTTCTGCTCCGATCTCCAGCGGACCTGGTACGTCCTGCGCCCCGGGGAGACGGAGGCGCCGCCCCCCGTGAAGAAGGGGTTCGACACCATCCTCGCGTCGATCCGCAAAGCGGCGGCCGCGATCGAGCCTGGAAAGACGGGGGCGGAGATCGACGACGTCGCGCGCGGCGTGGTGACGTCGGCCGGGTACGACGAGTACCCGCACGGGACGGGGCATCAGATCGGACGCGTCGCGCACGACGGGGGCGGAGGCCTGATGCCTCGTTGGGAGCGCTACGGGAACACCCCGTTCCTCCCGATCGAGGTCGGCCAGTGCTTCACGATCGAGCCGCGGCTCACGGTAGCCGGGCACGGCATCGCGACCTGCGAGGACATCGTGGTCGTCACCGAGCGCGGGGCCGAGTTCCTCTCGCGCTCGCAAGACCGGCTCTGGCTGGTGGGGGCGGTGTAGACGGATGCACCCGGCCGTCATTCATTCGGTCGAGACCTCGCTCCGCTGGAAGAACCGATTGATCGGGGTCGGCCGGCATCGCGAGCCGTTGCGGCACTTCGGCCCCGGGGGGGTCGAGGAGTCCGAGCGCCTGTGCGTCGAGGCCGGGCGCGATCTGCTGGGGTTCGTCCGTGCCCCCGCGCGCGTGCCGGCCGGGAACCTCACCTTCGTGCAGCTCCCACGGTCGCGGCGCGGGACCCTCGAGATCCGCTTCGACTCTCCGATGCCCTCCGGGCGGCCGCGCAACGATCGGGTCGTCGCGCGCATCCTCCCCGCCCGCACGCCGCGGACCGACGGCCGCGCGCTGGTCTTCCATCACGCGCTGCTCCAGAGGTTCTGGGGGGTGTGGGAGTGGTTCCTCGCGCCGTTCGCGGAGCGCTACCCGGTCGTCATGATGGCCGCCCCGTACCACTTCGATCGCGTGCCTGTCGGTTGGTTTCCGGGGGAAGGGACCGTCAACCCCAACCCGTGGAGGCTGTACGAGGCGTTTCGGCAGTGGTCCTGGGATCAGAAGGCGTTGATGCAGGCGCTGCCGGACGTGACGGGCCTTCAGCCCGCGGCCGTCATCGGCTTCAGCCTCGGCGCTTTCCAATCCCTGCTCGTCGCGGCGGCCGGCGATCTGAAGACCCTACCCTTGGTCTCGGTCGCCTCGACCAATCGTTACGGATTCGGCCTGCGCCACGGGGCGCTCGGCCGGGCCGCCCTCGAAAGCCTGCGGCGCGCGGGGATCGAAGGGGACCGGCTCGACCGGATGGTGGACCCGATCCAGCTCGAGCGCTACGTCGCGCCGCTTCGCGGGCGGCCGATCCTGTTCATCGCGGGGCATCACGATCGCGTCGATCCTGCGCCCTCCTCGCAGCGGCTGGAGGCCGCTCTCGCCCCGACGCGCTCGGTCTGGCTCGACTCGGGGCACGGGACCGTCCTCCTGGAGCGCTCGCGGATCGCCGCGGAGGTCTTTCGCTTCCTCAGCCCCTAGGCTCCGGGAACACGAGCGCCGCCACCCCTCGGTGGACGGCGAGCTCCACGACGCCGACCCCGACGTTGGACAGCCCCAGCGAGCCGGGCGCGAGCTCGCGCCGCCGGAGTGTCCACCGCGTCCCGCGCAGGCTCACCTTCGCGGCGCCGCCGAGCGCGAAGACCGAGACCGTGCGGCCGCGGAGCTTGCGGACACGGGCGCCGCGAGCGGTCACGACGACGAGCCCGCGGGACGACGGCGCCAGGATCCCCGCGAAGCCCGGCGCCGCCGCGCCGACCTCGAGGAGGTTCCCCCACTCGTGGTCGAGCCGCCCTCCGAGCACCCCGGCGACCACCACGATGTCGACCCCCATCGCGCGCGCCTCGGACAGCGCTCCCGAGAAGTCGCTGAAATCCTTCTCCGCCGGGTAGATGACCGCGCGCACGCGCGGGGGGGGCGTCCGCGCGGAGTCGAGGTCGCCGACGAAGAGATCGGGCCGCCGGCGAATCGCGCGGCACGCCGCGATGCCGCCGTCCACCGCGAGGAGCAGGGGCGCTCGATCGTAGGCGCGCGCGTACTCGAGGGCGAGCCGGAGGTCGAACGGGCTTCCCCCCTCCAGCGCGACGACGGCGGCGCGCCTCCCGCGGCGCACCAGCCGGACGTCGATCGTGATTCGTCGCTTCATGATCGTCGGTCGAAAAAAAACCCCGGGGCGCCCCCCGGGGTTTTTCGCTCACGAGCTCGTTTCCGATCAGCCGACGCGAACGACGTTTTCGGCCTGCGGTCCCTTCGGACCTTCCTTGATCTCGAACTCGACCTCCATCCCCTCGTCGAGAGTCTTGTACCCCTCGGCGTGGATGGCGGAGTAGTGGACGAACACGTCGGGGCCGTCTTCCCGGGCGATGAAACCGTACCCCTTGCTATTGTTGAACCACTTCACTTTTCCCTTGGCCACCTTCGGAACCTCCTTGCTTGAATCTCGGACGCCACACCTCGTTCGGGACGCGGCCTTCCAACGTCCCGGGTCGTCGTCGCGCGTCTGCGCCCGCTAAAGAAAAAGGCCACCTGGTCGTCTTGTTGCTCGCGCCAGGTGACCCCTCCGTCCCGGACGAAAACCATTGCTCCGACGCTCCGGCGTCAGTGTAAAGCCATCGATCCGGACGCGCAAGGACGAGCGTCAGCCCTCGGTCTCGATGGGCGCGCGCATCGCCGCGGGCTCGTAGTCCCCGACCACCTCCTCGTCCCGCGTGGTCGGAGGCTCCGGCTCGGACGGCGTCTTCGCGTCGGCGAGAAGACGCGCCCGATCGCGCAGCGCCGGGCCGAAGGCGATGTCGAGGACCTGATCGATCTCCGACACGAACTTGAACTGGAGCGCCGCGCGCACCGCGGCCGAGACGTCCTCGAGATCCTTCTCGTTCTTGTCGGGAAGGATCACGCTGACGATCCCCGCCGATTTCGCGGCGATGACCTTCTCCTTGATACCGCCGACGGGCAGGACCTTGCCGCGCAGGGTGATCTCGCCGGTCATCGCCATGTCGCTCGGCACCGGCATCCCGGTGAGGAGCGAGACGAGCGACACGGTGAGCGTCACGCCCGCGGAGGGCCCGTCCTTCGGGGTCGCCCCCGCCGGGACGTGGATGTGGAAGTCGCTCCGGTCGAACAGACCGTCATCGATGCCGACCGCCTTCGCGTTCGAGCGGATCCACGACAGCGCGGCGAGCGCCGACTCGCGCATGACGTCCCCGAGCCGGCCGGTGATCGTGACCTTCCCCTTCCCCCGCATCCTCGTGGACTCGACGAAGAGGATCTCGCCGCCGACCGAGGTCCAGGCGAGCCCGATCGCGACGCCGCTGCGGTCGGTGCGCTCGGCGATCTCGCGGAAGAACCGCGCGGGCCCGAGGTACTCCGAGACCGTCTCCGCGGTGATGACGACCTTCTCCTGACCCCCTTCGACGACCTTGCGGGCGACCTTCCGGCAGACGTTCGCGATCTCGCGGTCGAGGTTGCGGACGCCCGCCTCGCGCGTGTAGTCGTTGATGATCGCCCGCAGGCCGGAGTCCTCGAACACGAGGTGGTCCGCCGCGAGGCCGTGCTCCTCGATCTGCCGCTTCACGATATGCGCCTTGGCGATCTCGAGCTTCTCCTCCTCCGTGTAGCCCGGGAGGCGCAGGATCTCCATCCGGTCCCTGAGGGCGGGCGGGATCGTGTCGAGCACGTTGGCCGTCGTGATGAAGAAGACGCGGCTCAGGTCGAACGGCACCTCGAGGTAGTGGTCGGAGAACGCGTGGTTCTGCTCCGGGTCGAGCACCTCGAGGAGCGCGGACGACGGGTCGCCGCGGAAGTCCATGCCGACCTTGTCGATCTCGTCGAGGATCAGGACGGGGTTCTTGGTCCCCGCGCGCTTGAGCCCCTGGATGATCCGACCGGGAAGCGAGCCGATGTAGGTGCGGCGGTGGCCCCGGATCTCCGCCTCGTCGCGGATGCCGCCGAGGGAGATCCGGCCAAACTTCCGCCCCATCGCGCGCGCGATCGACTTGCCGAGAGAGGTCTTCCCCACCCCCGGCGGGCCGGCGAGGCAGAGGATCGGACCCTTCAGGTCCTTCTTGAGCGCGCGGACCGAGAGGAACTCGAGGATCCGGTCCTTGACCTTCTCGAGGTCGTAGTGGTCCTCGTCGAGGATCGTCCGCGCCTCTTTGACCGAGAGCTTGTCCTCGGTCTCGGTGGACCAGGGGAGCGACACGAGCCAGTCGAGGTACGTGCGCGAGACCGTGTACTCCGCCGCCTGGGGTGGCATCTTGCTCAGCCGGTCGACTTCCTTCTCCGCGGCCTTCTTCGCCTCCTCGGGCATCCCGGCGGCCTCGATCTTCTTCCGGAACTCGTCGATCTCCTGCTGGCGGTCGTCGTCCTCGCCGAGCTCCTTCTGGATCGCCTTCATCTGCTCACGCAGGTAGTACTGGCGCTGCGTCTTGCCAACCTCGTCGGCGACCTGCGACTGGATCTTGCTCGAGATCTCCTGCAGCTCGACCTCGCGTGTGACGATTTCCACGAGCTTCTGGATCCGGTCCTTCACGTTGTTCCGCTCGAGCAGGCCGATCTTCTCCTCGACCGGGATGTTCAGCACCGAGGCGGCGAGGTCCGAGAGCCGCGCCGGGTCGCCGGCGCCCGCGGACAGCACCATGTCGCCGAGATCGTTGGAGATGTTCTGCGAGCTCTGCACCAGCTTCTGGAACTGGTTGATCAGGCTCCGGACGATGGCGTCGAGGTCCACGCCCCCCTCGACGTGCTCCTCGAGCGACGTGACGGACGCTTTCATGAACGGCTCGGTGGCGGTGAACCGGTCGATCCGGATCCGGCGCAGACCCTGGATGATCAGGTTGACGTTGTTGCCGTTGAGCTTGACGACCTTGAGGATGCGGGCCGCGGAGCCGACGCGGTACATGCCGGCAGGATCCGGGTCGTCCTCCGAGGCGTTGCGCTGCGAGATGACGGCGATCAGCTTGCTCTCGCCGACCACGTCGTCCAGCAGGTTCAGCGTCTTCCTCCGCCCCACGGAGATCGGCATGATCGCGTGGGGAAAGAGCACGCTGTTCCGCAGCGGTAGGACGCCGAGCTCGGCGGGGACGATCACGTTCTCGATGGATGTCATGCGCGGCCTCCTCAAGATAGTAAACGCCCTGGCGGGGGTGATCCACCGCCAGGGCGCCAAAATCGTGCGCGGCCCGAAGCCGCCGGGCTCAGGCCGCTCGGATCTCGACCCGCTTCGGCTTCGCCGTCTCGGCCTTCGGCACGCTCACCTCGAGGATGCCGTCCTTGTAGGTCGCGGCGATCTTCGAAGCGTCGACCGTGGTCGGGAGGGTGAAGCTGCGCGTGAACGAGCCGTAGCTCCGCTCGATCCGGTGCGTGTTCCCCTCTTCGACGTCGGCCTCGCGCTTGCGCTCGCCGTGCAGGGTCAGCACGCCGTTCTCGACCCGGACGTCGAGGTCCTCGCGCTTGGCCCCGGGGATCTCCGCCCGGATCACGAGATGGTCCTGCTTCTCGAAGATGTCGACCGGCGGTACCCAGGCGCCGAAAGCGTCCTCGGCGCGGTCGGAGAAAGAGTCGCCGAGGGTACGGTTCAGACGATTGCTCATCGTCACGAGCTCCCGGAACGGATCCCAACGAACGAGATTCATGGTGTCGTCCTCCTTCAGGCGTCGCGGCATCGGTGTTTTTCGCGACGCCGATCGGGTTAAGACCCGACCGCGGAGGTGTCAAGCGTCAGCCGATCAGCTTCTCGTGGTGGAGCGCCGTGAGAGCGTCGGGGAGGGGGCGGTAGTCGAGCGGCTCCAGGGAGAACGAACCCCGTCCCTGCGTGTGGGAGCGGAGAACGGTCAGGAACCCGAACATCTCGCCGATGGGCGCCACGCCGCGGATCACGGCGGCGTTCCGCGCGAAGCCGGTGTCCTCGACGATCGCGCGACGCTGCTGGAGCGTCTTCATCACGGCGCCCACGTACTCCTCCGGGACCCGGATCTCCAGGCGACCGTAGGGCTCGAGGACGATCGGCCCGGCCGCGCGCAGCGCCTCCCGGAACGCATGGCTCGCGGCCGAGTTGATCGCGATCTCCGGCTGGCCGGCCTCGGCGAACTCGGTCTCCTGCACGCTCGCGTGGACGCCGGTCACGGGATAGCCGAAGACGCCGCCCCCCTCCGCGGCGTTGGCGACACTGTCCCTGAGCGCCGGGACGAACGCGCTCGGGATCGCCCCTTGCGGAAGCGCCACGGAGACCTCGGTCCTCGCGCCGGCATCCTCGAGCGGCCGCACCGCCAGGCGCACCCGCGCGTAGAGCGCTTGGCCCGCCACCTGGCGCTGATAGGTCGCGCGTCCTTCGGCCGCGGCGCGGATCGTCTCGCGGAAGGCGACGCGCGGCTTCCCGAACCCGAGCTTGATCCCGAAATCGCGCTCGATCCGCTTGAGCGTGACATCCAGGTGCAGCTCCCCCATCCCCGAGAGGAGCGACTGCCCGGTGTCGGGGTCCACGGAGCTCGTCAAGGTCGGGTCCTCCCGCTGGAGGCGCGGAATCAGCTCCGCCAGACGGTCGCGGTCGGCGCTCGTCTTCGGCTCGATCGCGATGGAGACGACGGTGTCGGGGAAACGGATCGGCTCCAGGAGCACCGGCTTCGCCTCGTCGCAGAGCGTGTCGCCGCTGATGGAGCGGTGGAGCCCGGCGACGGCGACGATGTCCCCCGCCTCGACGCTCTCCAGCGGCTCGCCCCGGTCGGCGTGCATGCGCAGCACGCGCCGGAGCCTCTCCCGCTCCCCCGTCCTCGGGTTCCAAGCCCGCTCCCCGACCTCCAGGCGCCCGGAGTAGACCCGCGTGAAGAACAGGTCGGCCGCGGACGAGGCCTGCACCTTGAACACGAGCGCCGAGAACGGCGCGCGATCGGACGGCTCGCGCGAGACCGGCGATCCGTCGCGCGGATCGGTTCCGTGGGCCGGGCCGACGTCCTCTGGGGACGGCAGATACCAGCAGACCGCGTCGAGCAGCGGCTGCACCCCGATGTTCCGAAGGGCCGCGCCGCACAGCACGGGCACCGCCTTGCGCGCGATGGTGACCGCCCTCAGGGCGCGCCGCAGGTCCTCGATCCCGATCGGCTTCTCCCCCAGATAGAGATCGCCCAGCGGCTCGTCGAGGTCGGCGAGGCGCTCGATCAGGGACGCGCGCCGCGTCGCCGCCTCGTCGCGGAGGCGCTCCGGGACCGGTCCCTCCGCGACCCCTTTCCCTTGAGTCCCCTCGTCGAAGGTCAGATAGGTCTCGGTGACGAGGTCGACGATCCCCGCGAACGTCTCCGCCGAGCCGTCCGGCATCTGCACCGCGACCGGGGTCCCGCCGAGACGTCTCTCCACGTCCCCGACGGCGCCGTCGAAGTTCGCCCCGATCCGGTCCATCTTGTTGACGAACGCGACCCGCGGCACGCCGTAGCGGTCGGCCTGGTGCCACACGGTCTCCGATTGCGGCTCTACCCCTTCCACACCGTCGAAGATGACCACCGCGCCGTCGAGGACGCGCAGCGCGCGCTCCACCTCCGCGGTGAAGTCCACGTGCCCCGGGGTGTCGATGAGAT
>Ga0075418_10004188_pt1 | contig 16438 bp, 10 predicted proteins | sample SoiMetdeltSBSDD2_FD_81776 | JGI IMG/M metagenome (GOLD analysis project Ga0075418, IMG submission 81776) | Bulk soil microbial communities from a Populus tree surrounding site in Tennessee, USA - Soil MetaG P. deltoides SBSDD2 | ecosystem: Environmental > Terrestrial > Soil > Tree plantation... | reverse complement strand
TTCCGCTCCGCCGCACGGCCGACCGCGGCGATCAAGTCGAAGTTGTAGAAGGTATGCGGCGGGTTCTTGAGGCGGAACTCGTTCGCGATCCATGCGAACGCGGTTTCGCGAGCCTTCTCGGATGCCTTGTCTTCCTTGCCGACAACGTCCTTGGCCTGAGTGAGTCCGAGGAGCCCGGAAAGGGTCATGGTGTGAGTTCCCTTTCCGCGTCCGCCGACGTTCTGGTAATGCCAGCTTCCGTCGGCCATTTGCGTCGTCACGTAGTAGTCGCGGATCGCCTCCCAGGTTTTCTCGGCCTTCATCTTGAATCCTGCCTGGTGAGCAGCGTACAGGCCTGACACGGCATAGCGGGTGTTCGAGTTGTCGGCCCGGTTCCCCGAGTTCGCGGCGTAGCTCCACCCTTGGAGTTTTCCGCCATTCCAGACCGCGGCGTCTTCCAGCCACTGCACGTTCGCCTTGATCAGGTCGGCGTCCTTTTTCTGATTCGCCTTGCAGAAGACCTGCGTCTGCAGGCTGACGACGTAGGTGTGTTGCGGCTTGACGGTGCGCAAGTAAGTCAACCCGCGCGCGACGACCTCGTCGTCCGGCTTCACGCCCGATTCGAGCAGAGCGATCAGCGCCAGTGCGGACGAGCCCCCGGGTTGCAGCAGGTTGAGCGTATCGTTCTCCCAATTCCATCTGCCTGCACCCTGATCTTTCTGCTGCGCCTTCAAGTACGCGATCGCCTTCTCCTGCGCCTCCTTGACCTTCTCCGCGAGCGGGTCCGGCTGCGGCTTGCCGGGCTTGACCGGTGCACGCGCCAGCACCGGGGGCTCGTCAGCCGACTTTTGCTTTTGCGGCTCGGCCCCGGCCGGCCGGCGGCCTCCGAACACCAGCACCAGTCCGACCGCGAGGACGATCGTGCAAATAGAAGTCTTCATCACCAGACCTCCCCACGGGGATAACTTCGGGACCAGAGCGCGAATTGCGGCCGGAGCGACCGTTCCGCGAAGACCGAGCTGCGCGGCGTCGCGGGCCAGGGCAGGGGGTACATCGGCGCGAAGATCGTTTGCCGAGAGGACGGCCGCGGCCAGCAGCGCCGGGGCGACTCCGCGGCGCTGCAGACGCTCGCGGAGCCGGGTACGTCCTTCGTCCAGCCGGCGGTGCAGGGTACGCAACGACCAGCCGAGTCGACGTGCGGCCTCATCGCGGGTGAGTCCGTCCAGGTAACAGAGCAGCAGCGGGCTTCGATAACGGTCTGGCAGCTGGTCCAGTTCCTCATCCAGCAAGCGGCGCACGTCGCGCCACTCGACTGTGGCGAAGGGGTCCGACGGATCCGCGGGATCTCCGGTCGCGACCGCCCGGTCGTGCCGCCGCAGTACCGCCCGCGACGTCCGCACCGCGACGCGGAAGAGCCAGCCGGGCACAAACGAGACCCGGCGGGCATTCTTCGCCAGGGCCAGGAAAGTCGCCTGGAACGCGTCATCGGTATCCGGTGTATTGCCGAGTGCCCGGCGACAAACGCCCAGCACCATCGGGCCATGGCGCCGCACGAGGAGGGCAAAGGAGTCGGCGTCCCGGTCGAATGCGTACAACGCCAGCAATTCGGAGTCAGTACGCGATTCCAATGGCGCGGTCAGGCGGCGCAGGTAGTCAGTCACCAGTGTCGCGGGGGTGGCGCTTGCCGGGCCGGGTGGTTGGGACAGTAAGTCGTTCGGATGTCGTCGCATGATTTTTCGCGCTGCCCCTTAACCAGCCGTTCGTCCTACCAGATTGTGTCTTGTCCGTCGGGTCGCGTGCCAGCTTTTTGCCGAAACGGACTCGCCCGCGAAGACTCGTCGTAAGTGCCGCGAACATGAGCAACTTCGATCAATGAGGTACGCTCGGGAACTGCGTCGCCCGTGCCAACACCTCGAGAGTAAGCCCTGCCAATTCGGGCGATTGTGCTGGCAGATCCTCAAAAATGCTGTTAGATAATTATCGTCCGGAAATTCCCTCCTGCGCAGTGGCTCGAGGTGCCCCATGCCCCGCATGACTCGTGAATTCTCGCTGGTTCTGGTCGGCTCCGGGATCCTGACCGCCGGCTACTTCCTGTACCCGGACGACGACCTGGAGGCCAAGCAGCAGGAGCAGGTCCAGCAGCAGTTGGCGGGCAATAACAACAACAATAACCAGGGTCACCGGCGCTCGCACGTCGGTTTTATCTGGATTCACACCGGCGCGTGGGGCCCGGGCCACAGCTCGCGGCCCGTGGCAATGGGCGGGGGCAACGTGTCCCGCGGCGGGTTCGGCAACATCGGGCGGGGCTCGGTCGGCGGCTAATCCTTCGGCGCACTTCTCCCGATTTTTTGGACCCGGCGGGTGTCCGCCGGCACCCCGCAGTTGACCCCCTCCCTATGGGCCCCCGTCCATGCACCGGATCAACGTGGACCCGCGGCCGAACTGGCAAAGACGCGTCGAAGAACACGGCCTGATGTTCCACACCCTGAAGGGAGAACCCTACTGGGACGAGTCGGCGGCGTACCAACTCTCGTCATACGAGGTCGATCAACTCGAACTTGCGGCCAACACTCTGCACGAGATGTGTCTGGACCTGGTGCAGGAGGTGATCGACCAGAAGATGTTTGGCCTGTTTCTCATTCCCAACGAGTTTGAGCAGATGGTGACCCGCTCCTGGCAGGAGCAGGAACCGAGCATTTACGGCCGGTTTGACCTGGCCTACGACGGTGTCGGCGCGCCGAAAATGCTAGAGTACAACGCGGACACTCCAACTGCCCTTCTGGAGGCGTCCATCATTCAGTGGCAGTGGCTTAAAGATATTGACGAGCGCGGCGACCAGTTCAACAGCATTCACGAACGATTGATCGAGGCGTGGCAGGCCCTCCGCGAACGCGACGACGGGCCGATCCACTTCGCCGCGATGGAGGGGATTCCGGAAGACTACGTGACCGTCGAGTACCTGCGCGACACGGCCATCCAGGCCGGGTTCGACACGGACTACCTCGACGTCGAGCAGATCGGCTGGGACCGCGCGGCCCGGACCTTTGTGGACCGGGCCGCGCGGCCGATTCACCGGTTGTTCAAGCTCTATCCGTGGGAATGGGTGATCCGGGAGGACTTCGGCAAGAACGTGTTGCAGGCCAGGACGCGGTGGGTCGAGCCGGCGTGGAAGATGATCCTGTCGTGCAAGTCGATCCTGCCGATGCTGTACGAGCGACACCCGGAGAGTCCGTTCCTGCTGCCGGCATCGTTTGAGCCTCTGGAAGGCAATTACGTCCGCAAACCGGTGCACGCCCGCGAAGGGGCGAACATCACGGTGGTGATCAACGGGCAAACGCGGATCAAGACCGACGGGGTGTACACCGACAGCCCGACCGTCTACCAGGCACTCGCCCCGATGAAGGCACACGACGGCCGGTACCCCGTGTTCGGTACGTGGATCGTGAACGGCGTGGCGTGCGGCGTCGGCATCCGCGAGGACGAAACGTTGGTGACAGGGAATACCAGCCGATTCGTGCCGCATCAGATGGTGGATTGATAGATTCGGCGAGCGTCGAGGCGTTAGCCCGACGTGGTTGCGTGGAAACACGTCGGGCTAACGCCTCGACGCTCGCCGACACGGACCACAGACTCGACAACCTTTTCCGTCAACGCGTTGGGATCGGGAACGATGAGTGAGAAATACCAATTCGAACAGCTCGACGACGAGACGCGCGACTATCTCCTGCTCGCGCGATCCAAGAACGGCAAGGGTATGCCGGGCATCTACACCCCCAAGCCGAACTATCTGCCCATCGTTGGCGTGATCCTCGGCTTCATCGTGTTGCTGACCACGCTCTTTGTCACCTTCCCGCCGACCGGCCACCCGGTGAAGGTCGCGATGCTTCAGACCGCGGGGTACATGCTCGGCGGGTGGATGATCGTGGCCGCCCTGCGGGTGTGGACCGGGAGCCGCTCCGGCAGGTACGCCGGACATTTCATCTACGTCGATCCGGAGATGCTCTATGAGGGCGACGGATCGACGATCGAGGTGACCGACCTCTGCGACCTGCGCGACGCCAAGGCAGTCCAGAACTTCAACGACGGGAAGTACCAGAACACGAGCATCACGGTGAAAGTCGGCCACGAGCGAAAGACCTTCGACGTCCTGGACGAAGAGCGCGGCCGGCGGATCGCCGTCTACCTGAATGCCGTCTCCTACATGCGCGACGGGGGTGAGGACGGGAAGGACGAAGAACTGCGTAACCTTTCGCCCGAAGCCATGGGCGCGGTCGCCAAGCAGGTGGCCCGAACGGGGCAGTTCCCAAATGACCCGCGCGCGGCGGATGAGCAAGAGGGCGTCCGCATCCCGCATCCAAAAAAGGAAGGCGGGGCGCCCGCCGGCATTATCGCGATGCTGGTGACCATCGGTGTCGGCGCGGCCATGTTCATGGGCTTCAAGCACATTAACAAGCCCTTCCGCGACGAGGCCGTCTTCGACCAGATCAAGTCGCTACCGGTCAAGGAGCAGCCGCCGTATCTCCGGCAGTACCTGCTGAACCCCGACTTCGTGGCCCACCGCGACGAAGCGCAGCAGATGCTCAATGCCTATTACGACGCCAACGCCCGCACCAACCTCAACGGCACCGATCCGGACATGGCCAAGGCGCTGGGCGATATCGTACTCGCGCTCAAGTCGAAGCCGACTCCGGTGGTGTCACTTGTGGTATCGGAGGATGAGAGCCCGACGGGGCGCGATCTGTCACGCCCGAGCCGGGAAAGCGCCGTGCAGACGAAACTGGCTGACAAGTGGGGCGCGACGATTGGCGACGAAATGGTCGTATTCGCGTCGCTGGCCGACCCGGACAATCCGAATGCCCCGGACCGCACCGCCCGTGGACAGATTGAAGTGAAGTGGAAGTTCACGCCGGCCGGCGCGATCATGTATACGGTTACCTTCCGCATGTCGCCGGACGATGAGCCATTCCTGATGAAAGAGGGTTCGATCGCGGTGGTGAAAGAGATACCCGCCGACTATCGCGGCGAACCGGAGGATGCCAAAGTGGAGCTGACGGCCCAGGCCATGGCGGATTCGATCGTTCAATCCACCGTCGGTACCGCCCGGCTGCGGCCGCAACCGCCGCCGGATGATTTTTAGAAATGCACGCGCCGTCCGTGGGACATGATTCCGATCCTGTCCAACTGAAGCTGGACAGGATCGGAATCATGTCCCACGGACGGCGCGTCGCACTCCGCGTCACGCCCGTTTCGGAATCGGCGGGGGCGTGACCGCGACGGGTGTCACTGCCACAGGCCGCGCTGGACCTTCTTCCACGACGACCAACTCCGGCGGCGGCTGCCCGTTCGCCCCCGGCGCGGCCGACTTGAGCCATTCCGCGGCCAACCCGTCCTGCATGTGCAGGATTGCACCAAAGCTCTTAAAATCCATCCGGTTCACACGCTGCCGCAGCATTCCCAACTGGAACAAGAGCTTGTCGATCCAGGTCCCCTTGATGAACGTTCGCGGCAGCTCTTTGAGGACCTCCCCCTCAAAAATCAGCTTGTCCAGCCGCGTACCGGCTTTGATGTTCGCCATCTGTGGCGTCCGCATCGTCTCCGCCCGACGTAGATTTTCCGCGACGACTTCGCGGGCGCTGCGAAGCACCTCCTGCATCTCCTCGAAGAAGCCGTCCGGCAGCTCCTCGCCGTAGTGCCGCAGTCCGTCGAGGATGTCGTCTACCTGTTCCTGGGCCGCAGCAACTTCTTGGTGGATCACCTGAATTTCCAGCTGAAACAGGTAGCGACTGCCCAACTCTTGGAGCCGCGACCCCCCGAGCTGCTTGGCCATGTGGCCGTGGACCAGGTAGACGCGGCGGTCAAATGAAGTGAACCACTCGACCAGCTTCTTCAGGTCGTCTTCCAGGTCATTCAGCCGGTCGCGATCGCGGCCGCGCGGGCGGCCGTAGGTCACCTTGTAGATCTTGCGGATGCGCTTGCGGATGTCCGCCAGGTCTTCGACGTGGTTGCCAAGCTCGCGGTACAGCCGCGAATGGACGCGGGTGATGCGCTCCGCGTCCCATGGGTCCTCCATGACCAGGCGGTTAAGCTGCTCGATGTTGCCCGGAAGGATCGGCCGCTCGTCGTAGGCCCCTTGGTATTTCGGGTCGTACGTGATCTCAGCGTGTTCGTCGTCAATGAACCCCTGCACTTCGTCGGCGGTGGCCAGCTCCGTGTCCTTTTTGACCTTGAACGCGACGCGGTAGAACCGAAACGTCGCCCGCTCCCGAAGCAGGTCCTTGTCGCGGAAGAGTATCCACGGCGAGCGCTCGTCGATCTCCGCCGGGACAAAGATCTCCTTGGCGTTCTCCTCCCGGTCGAAGTTCTTCGGGTGCGTGGACCACATCTCCGGGATATCCGACTCGTCGTCATCTTCCTCATGGAAGACACTGATGTCGCGGCCGTCCTTGGGTCCTTTGAGGACGGGCGGCAGGCCGAGGTTTGGCTTCTTCTTCACTTTCCGCAGATGGGCTGCGGCGGTCGAGTGGTGGAAGAACATGTCGCGGCTGTACAGCTTGTGTTGCGAGGCGACTTCGAGTTGGCGGACGGCCTCCGCGAACGACTCCTCGGCAAACTTGAGCCGGTAGAGCGAGTGGACAATGGCGTTGCTGCCCGCGACGCTCACCGCGATCCGGTCGGCATGGAACTCGTTCTTCCGCGACAGCGACAGGGCGGCGAAGTTGATCAGGTAGAACAGCCCGAGCATTACCTTGCGGACGCACCATACGGCGCCGCCGACCACGAAGACGATCGTGGCGGCCATCATCCGGCTCGATCCGTCGGGCGACATCCGGCTTGTCCGCTTGCACGACATTATCCAGCGGTCCAGCCAGTCCTCGCCGTTGATCAAGTTCATCATGACCCGGTTGGCCACGTAGACGTACGCGTGCATTCGGCTGGTCTTTTGCGAGAAGTGGCCGAACTCGTGGCCCATGACCGCCTTGAACTCGCTCAGGTTCAACGTGTTGACGAGTCCGAGCCCGACGAGCAGGTTCTTCTTCGGCGGGACGAACAGGTTGATGAGTGAGAGTTCCTGCATCATCGCGGCCGTCACCTCCGGGGTGACGAAGACCTTGTTGGGCATCGGCGCCCCGACCTCATCCGTCAGTCGGCGGAGGAACGCAAAGAAAACCGGCTGGTCCTCTTCCTCAATCTCGACGTGCATGTTCTTGTCGGGCACGACGCGGGCAAAAAGGCCCTTGATGAGAATCAGCGCGAAGCCGGCGGCGGGAATCGACGCGAGGATCCAGAGCACGGGATAGGGCAGCCGGTGCAGCGAGGTCATCATCGCGATGATGAGCGCGAGGCTGCCGGCGATGAGCCCAGCGTACACGAATAAGAACAGAAACAGACCGGCCAGGATGCCGGCGATTTCCAACGCCGACTCGCGCCCGGGGCGCGTCAGTTCGTCGGGATAGTCGGTGGGTGAGGGCGGATAGGGAATGGAACGGCGAGCCACGGCGCGAAACTCCGAACGACGACCTTACGCGAGTTCGATAGGGCAACGGCGAGCGTCGAGGCGTAAGCCCGACGTGTCCGGTGCCCGAGCAACCAACGTCGGGCTTACGCCTCGACGCTCGTCAATAACATACACGTTCCGCCGTTTCCGTCACAGTACCAAACTGAGGAGGGCGTAAATCCCGGCCGAGATCGCGGCAGAAATGGGAATGGTTAGCACCCAGGCAATGAACATGCTCCGGGCAACCCCCCAGCGAACTGCCGAAACCCGCTTCGACGCCCCAACCCCCATGATGCAGGACGAGATCACGTGCGTCGTGCTCACGGGCGTGTGCAGGTAGGTGGCCGCGAGAATGACGGTCGCGGCCGACGTCTCGGCGGCAAATCCGTTGATCGGCCGCAGCTTGATGATCCGTTGGCCCATGGTTTTCATAATCCGCCAACCACCCGCGGCTGTGCCGAGGGCCATGGCCGTCGCGCAACTAACGATCACCCAGGTCGGGACGTGCAGGTCGGTCATCGGTGTTCCCTGGGCCGCGAGGTAGGTCGCGAGGGCCATGGTAATGATTCCCATCGCCTTTTGGGCGTCGTTCGAACCGTGGGCGACGGCCATGAACCCGGACGACACGAGCTGCAACACACGAAAGGCGCGGTTCACCACGGTCGGCCGCATGCGAACGACCAGCCAAGTCAGCACGATCATCAGAAAGAGGCCGCCGACGAAACCGAAAAGCGGCGAGAGAACCAGCCCTTTGAGCGTTTTGATCACGCCGTCGGATGTGACCAACGTCCAGATGGATTCTCCGGCCGGGCCACCGTGGATCACGCGATGACACCACACGGCCCCGACGATTCCGCCGATGAGCGCGTGCGACGAGCTGGACGGGATGCCGTAGTACCAGGTCCAAAGATCCCAGGCAATGGCCCCGACCAGCGCCGCGGCCACGACCAATTGCGTGATGGTCTTCGGGTCGGCGATGTCGCCGCCGATGGTCTTGGCCACCCCGACGCTGAGGAACGCCCCAACAAAGTTCGCCGCTGCGGCAAACAGCACCGCTGTCCGCGGGCCGAGCACCCCGGTGGACACGACCGTCGCGACCGCGTTCGCCGTGTCGTGAAATCCGTTGATGTAGTCGAAGGCCAGCGCCAGCCCGACTACCAGAATCAGCATTAGTAGGGCATTATCCATTCTTCACCAGTACCGAGCGGATCACGTCCATGGCGTCCTCGCACTGGTCGATGCCCCCTTCCAGGGCAGCCAGGAGGTCCTTCTGGCGCACGAGGTCGGCGGGGCTCAAGCTCTCGGTGAACAATCCAGCAACCGCCTTTCGGAAAACGGAATCGGCTTCACTCTCGAGCGATCGGACGGACGCGGTCGCCTCGCGGACGGCCTCCGGGTTGCCGAACCGGCGAAGCAACCGGGCCGCGGCCGCCACGTGTCGGGCGGCGCCTACGGTGAGCCGGACCATTTCGCGCATCGGTTCCGTGAGTCGCTCAAATTGGTACAGCGACGCAAACGTGGCGGCATGTTCCATCCCGTCCACCACGTTGTCGAGTGCCTTGGCCAGGGCGGCGAGGTCTTCCCGGTCGATGGGGGTCACGAACGTGCGGTCGAGTTCCTCGTGCACCCCGGCCTCGAACGCGTCCGACGCGACTTCGACCGATTTGAGCTTCGCTGCAATCGTCTCGAACGCGGGATGCCCCTCGGCGGTGATCAATTCCTCGAACAGATTGGTCGCCGATTGAATGTTGTCGGCAATTCCTTCGAGCAGGCTGAAAAACTGGCCCTGCCTGGGAAGTAGGAGTCGCACGAGCCGGTCGATCAACATCGGGCGGACCTCGGTGGGCGGGCGAGCAGGCTCGTGGGTCAATGACGGTCGGTTCAAGTGCAGACGATGATACGCATGGCACGCCGCGGGGCCGGGAAAAAGCAGGATCGACGCTGAAAGGAAATCGCCAGCAACACCATATGTAGTTCGAGGCCGACTCCGCCTCAACCTTGCTCCGTACAAGCAGCATCGTTATCGTGATGGTGAACTACCCCCGTCCGTTCGCGAGGACCCGTCATGGCTGAATTCCGCGGTCGCATTTACGACAGCATCACCGAGTGCATCGGCGCCACTCCGCTCGTCCGCATCCGCCGAATGGCGGCCGGCCTGCCGGGCGCAGTCGTGGTCAAGCTGGAAAGCCTGAATCCTCTGTGGTCCGTCAAGGACCGAATCGGCGTGTCAATGATCGAAGACGCGGAGCGCCGCGGCAAGATCAACAAGGACACCGTGATCATCGAGCCAACTTCCGGCAACACCGGGATTGGCCTGGCGTTCACGTGCGCCGCGAAAGGGTACAAGCTGACGGTGACCATGCCCGAGAGCATGTCGCTCGAACGAAGGCGGTTGCTCAAGGCGTTCGGAGCGAACCTGGTCCTTACCCCTGCCGAGAAGGGGATGGTCGGCGCGGTCGCGGAGGCCGAGCGGCTGCTCAATGAGATGGGCGGGGAGCCGAAGGCGTTCATCCCGCAGCAATTCAAGAACCCGGCCAACCCGGAGATTCACCGCAAGACGACGGCCGAGGAAATCTGGCGCGACACGAACGGCAAGGCGGATATCCTGGTGAGCGGCATCGGGACGGGCGGGACCATCACCGGTGTCGGCGAGGTGATCAAGGCCCGCAAACCGTCGTTCAAGTGCATTGCCGTCGAGCCGGTCGCCAGCCCGGTCATCACCCAGAAGCTGGCCGGTGAGGAGATCAAGCGCGGGCCGCACAAGATCCAGGGCATCGGCGCGGGCTTCATCCCGGACATCCTGAATCTCAAAGTGATTGACGAGGTGGTCCGCGTGACGGACGAGGACGCGTTCGAGACGTCCCGTCAGATGGCCCGGCAGGAAGGGATTCTCGGCGGTATTAGCTCGGGCGCTGCCCTTTGGGCCGGGCTTCAAGTCGCAAAGCGGCCGGACAGCGCGGGCAAGTTGATCGTGGTCGTCCTGCCCGACCTCGGCGAGCGCTACCTGAGCACGGCACTTTACCCGCAAGACGCGTGATCGATTGACCGCCCCCGGCGTCACGCCGGGGGCGTTTCGACAGCCGTGCGGCGGAATTGCGCCTGCACGGCCGGATCACGCAGCACGTACAGCGACCAAGCCCCGACCGGGAATCCCAGCACGCAGCAGCAGTCCGTCACCAGGAAGAGTGCACCGACGCTCCCGAGCATGGCGAGCCCGTGGAGTCGTCGCGTCAACACGGCGACGCCGGCGGCGGCGACAAGTACACTCAGCATGAGGAATCCGACCCGCGCGATCGGCATCCACTTCACCGTACGCTCCGGGTCCGGCAGCCGAGCCCGCGCAAAGAACTCGCGAGTCTCGTCCGCGAACTTCTCCGGATCGGAATAGGCTCGACCGACCTGCACTCCGTTCGACACCATCGCGAGCAGGCCGACGAACAGCAGTCCCGTGCCCGGCCCAGACGTGCGCGACGCCGCGAACGGGTTGCGGCGGATCAGCCGCGGGGCGGTTAACGTCCCGTCAGCGTTGCGAACCGGAGCATCGAAATGGCATTTGCAGAACGGGCACTGCGCTCGTTGACCGAGGACATCGATCGGCACGCGGATGGGTTTCTGACAGCCGGGACAGGTAATCGATTCCACGTCGCTCCTCGTGCGGGACGCGGCGTATGATAGGGGGCCGAGTCTGTTTTGCCCGGAAGGCCGGCGCGAACGTTGAAGCGGATTCAGGCGTCATTCCCGCGGAAAAAACGGCGGTCTCGGATCTTGCTGGCGCCAGACGTGCCGGATGGTGCCGTCCCGGCGTCCACCTCGAAGCCCGGGACGGACGGCGGGTCGGTCTAGCGGAACTCGGTGGCGGCCATCAGCCCGTGGGCGTCCGTGACGGTAACACGGAACGGAATTCCGTCACCACGATTACGACAATCTAGTAACTGTGTAAGTCGTATAGCGGATGACTGTTAGTCCCTGGGCGTCGGTCACCGTTACTCGGAACGTGTAGTCACCCAACATGTCGAACTCGGCGTAGTTACCGTTAACCGGCTCGAAATGTTCGAATCTTGGTTTCGCGCCCGGCGGGGCCGACACCAGTTCCCACCGGGTCCGCAGGTTGAACGGCCCGCCATCGTCTGCCGCCCGCACCTGGAAAGAAGCCCGATTGGTTGCATACGAAGCCGCGGCAACCAGCCGGCCCGGACGGATAATTGATGGCGGCTGGTTCACAGTCCCCGGCAATACGGTTTGATAGCGCCACTCGAGTATTTGCTGCCACAGGTACGGGTCTACAACCGATCCGGTGGCCCCGGTGAACCCGACGAATGCACTCGATCCGCCGACGAGCCCAGTGATATCCACTGCAAACGACGCGGTGGTTGTCGCCCCAGTATGAGTATTGGTGATAGTTACTGCCAATGTCGCCCCGTCGTAGAACAAATCAGCTTGTAGTATGTAGTCATTTCGTAATTCGATTCCGGTCCCGGCCAGGTCGACCGTCGCTATTGGGGCTTCGCCGTTCGTGGCCAGGCCGATCGCGTTAGCGGCTGGGTCAAACGTCACGGCTACGCTTCGGTCGATTCCCTGATAACCGAAGCCGGTCCCGCCCGCACCGATCGCCGTCGGACCAACTCCCTGGACGACGAAAGCAATCCCGGACCCGACACTTGGAGTGGCATAGGGCGAGCCTAGCCGGAATCGGAAGCGGGAGACGAACCCGGTCACGTCCAACGGGGTTGCGTAAAACGAGCTTCCTGTTCGATCGGGGACGGCCAGAGTCAGTTGAACGCCCGAGTTGAGCGCGGCCGATCCGTTAACGATCTGGCGCGGGACCGGATCAGAAAAGCCAAACGAAGCCGTGTTCGACGGTGCCACATCCACCACATTGATTGTTGTCGACGCAGTTACCGTCCCATTCGATGCCCGAATCGTCACTGGCCCGGTCCAGTCTTGGGGAGCGTGGTAGAAGTAGCCATTGTCGATGTACCCGGGGCCGTCGATAGACCAGCCCCACCCACCAAGACCGCCAATCGGTGAATCGCCAAATTGGTCGAAATACTGGAACAGAATCTGCACTGCCGCGCCGTTCATCACCGTCGGAGCAGCCGCAGTGACAACGAATTCTCCCAGCATCTGAGCCAATTCCGAACTGAAAGTACTTGATTGGGTCGCGTTCCCGTGAGCATCCATCACGGTTAATCGGAAGGTGTAGGAACCGCTCCGGTCGAAGGTTGCTGTTGTCGTCTTCGCGGCATTCGTCCCGTTCTCGGAGAACAGGACCGGGCCCGCCCCGGCCGGAGCCGACAATACTTCCCAGATATACCGCAAATCCTTCTCGGCGCCGTCGTCGGCTGCCAGAGCGGTGAGTTGTGTGGACGTGCCATAGACGTAAGAGGGGTCGGCCCTCGGTCCCTCGATGATGATCGGAGCTGCGTCTCCGGAAGTGTCGGTCGTCGGGCTGTACGTCCAGCCCAATATGTCAATGGGTGCGAATAGCTCGCCGGTCCCGGCCGTGAACCCGGCGTACGCCATCGGCCCGCCGACTGCGGTTGGGATATCCACCGTGTACGTACGCGAGAATTGCTGCCCGCTTCGCGTATCTAACAGGTTCAACAGCAGCTTGCCGCCGCTGTAGCTCAGATCGGCCTGGAAAACGCGCACGTTATCGCGGTAGATCCCCGGGTCGTAAAACCCGGGAGTGTAGGTGTCCGCAGGCGTGGTGGGCGTAGCCCCGCCGGTGAACACGCCGATCGAGGCGCTCCCTTCTCCGGCGTTGTCCACCAAATCGAATTTGATCGCCACGCTCTGTGGGATGCCTTCGTATCCGAGTCCGCCACCCGCTACTCCGACTGCTGACGGGCCGGCATTCTGCAAGATGAACGTGAGCCCATCGCCGTAAATCGAGCGTGGCACATCCCCGATCTGAAACCGGAATGACGTGTTAAATCCTCGCACGTCCACCGGTGCCGACGCGAATGCGCTGCCGGACTGGTATGGGCTGTCCGTTAGCCGCAACCGGCCGTCCGTCAACTCGGCCGACCCGTTCCGGATCAGGTCGGCGCCATCGAACCCGCCATTGAAATCCACGTCGTCGGTCGGCGGGCGGGGGATGAGGAAGTTGACCCGGGATTCAACGGACTTCCATGGGAAGATCGGCGACAGACGGGCGCTAAATAAACCGGCGCGAACGGTAGCCCCGGTAAAGCCGCTCGGGTCCGTCGGCGCTGTGTAGCGGCCAGACCCGTCGATCGTTCCGGGCCCAAAGACCTGCCAGGTCGGCTCGGCATTCGGCATCCGATTGCCGAACTGGTCGTATAGGATTGCCTCGAACTGCACGGTCCCGCCCAACGGGACGATCGCCGCTCGTGGGGACACGTCCATGCCCGTTCCCGATATGGTGGGTGGTGCAGTCACATATCTGACCAGGCTCGTAGCAGTTTGCCCCTCCGCGTCCCGGACGGTAAGGCGGAAAGTGTAGCTGCCGGCCCGATTCAGGTGGATATAGGCGTCAGCGGGGGTGGCGCTATTTGTGCTTGGAGTAATTTCGGGCGCGGCCTGGGCCGGGGCGGATTCCACCGTCCATGTGTACGTCAGTCCGGCCGGCCCGCCATCGTCCGTGGCCTGGGCGGTCAGGGTGATGTCGGGCCCGAAGAAGGGGATGTCGTTCCCGTAGCTGTAGGAGCTGACCGCGGCCGGGGAGACGATCACCGGCGGCTGAGTCATCAGGACCGGCGGGGTGTCTTCTGAATATGTCAGCGACTTGATGGTTTGCCGGGTAAACAGGTCCCAGGTCCCCGCGGTGAACCCGACATAGCCGGTGCTCGCCCCCAAGGCGTCCGGAACATCCACGGCGAAATGGCCAGTCCAAGTGCGGTCCGGAACGGTGGTGTCCGTGAGGGTGAGTGCTAGATCCGCCCCATCGTAGGCGATATCGGCCCGGAATGGGTGACCGCTGTGCAGATCAATTCCAGTCCCATCGAGACTCACTCCCGGCATGGAAGGAGTGGCCCCACCGGTGAAGACCCCGACGGAATTGCTTCCCTCTCCGGCGTTGTCCACCAAGTCGAATTTGATCGCCACGCTGTTCGTTAGGCCCTGATATCCTAGCCCGCCGCCGCCAGTCCCCGTGAATGGGTAGTTGCTGCTTGCCAGGGCAAATGTGAACCCGTCCCCCTTCGACCAGTATGTCTCCGGGTCATCATCGCCCTGTTGAAAAACAAATGAAGTGTGGAACGCGCGGACATCCACCCGGGTCTTCGTCCAGTTGGCCGACTGCTGCCGGGGGCCGTTCGACAGCACAAGCTCCCCATTGGCGGAAACGGTCATGGGTCCGCCGGTCATCCCATATGGCGTGAAACCGTGCTCGAAGTCGATGACCTCGATGCCCGCCGGCGTCACCCGCGGCTCAAGGGCATTGCATCGCAGCTGAGTGAGTGATTTGCGCTGCCGTCGGAGTTGAGTGGCCATTCCATGTCCCCGGTTGGTGATTCCGTCCAGTGGCGAATAGTGTACGCGATCGGCGGGCCAGTTTGTATCCGGTCCCGGAGTGGGGTCATCTGGGCGGCTTGCTCGCTTTGCAGCTCCGTCGTTCCGACGCTGACGAGGGGGACCGGCCAAACCGGTTCGACGCCTCGGCCGGGTCGAAGGCCGAGTCGATCGTCCTCAAGCGGGTGAAGCGCACGGACTGACCTGCGTTGTTCAATGGGTCCACTTCTTTGAAAGTTCGTTGTAACGCAACCCGCGGAGCGGACGGTCCACCTGCCACGGGCCGTGACGCGCATTAATCTGGATACACGTCACCGAGTACGGCCCATGCAGGTGACGTAAATGTTCCCTGCCCAACCCAGGTGAGCATCGGCCTTGGCTGAAACCGCGCGCCCTTTGCCGAATGCCTTGATGACGAGCTTGCACGTCGCCGCGTAGTCGTCCAGCGATCGCTGGCTCAGTTCTCCCGTCTGCACCTTGGCGTGCTTCACGGTCAGGAACTTGGCGCAAAGCATGTCGACCGACAGGTGCTCCGGGTCGGACGGGTCGCGCGGCTGCCGGCCCGCGTGGAGGTCGGGCGCTTGCTGGTGGTACAGGTCGAGCGCCGCCGCGTAGGTGCCATTGCCGAAGTACTTGAGTTGGCCGCGGATCTTCTTTGCCCAGCACCCGCTGGCGTGTCAGAAGAGCGTCTTCTCGCCTTCGGGTCTTTCTCGTTTGACGGGCCGAACCGCGTTCCTAGAATTGGAGTCAGACATGGTGTCACCCCGCAACGGTGTCACTGTGTTAGGCCGAACCGGTTACGACGGGTCGGCCTCTTTTTGATCGTTGTATTCAGTCCTTACCGGGTGTGAAGCGGGTGTGAGGAGAAGAGTTGAATTGACGTAAGTCGTTACCGGGGACGTAGCTCAATTGGTTAGAGTACCGGACTGTCGATCCGGTGGTTGCGGGTTCGAGTCCCGTCGTCCTCGCTTCTGATCGGCACTGACTGGCACCGTCTGACGATGCAAAAACCCCGTAGAATCAGGGGTTTTTTCGTTTCCTATCCCCTGCCCGCCGACACCCTCACCACTGTCTGACACTGACTCGGAACGACTGTTCTTGCATGGCGTCCGAGCAAGAACTGAGCAAGAAGATTGGCCCGCCGCTCCGTCGTTCGCGACCTTGTTGGCATCGTTCGGCGCGAACAGAACCGGCAAGCGCCCGACTGCGCCGAACAGGTCGGCCGCGTTGCGGTGCGAGTAGCGGGCGGGCAGCTCGGGCTTGCTGTGGCCCGCCAAGAATTGAGCCGTGCGCAGGTCTACGCCGTTCCTGCCGAGCATTGTCAGGAACGAATGCCGGAGCGCGTGGAAGTCGGCGTATAGCGGACCGTCCGGCCCCTCGACCGCGTACGGGACGCCAGCCGCCGCCAAGTCGCCGCGGAGCATTTCGGCGCCCCGTCTGTCTCTGGCCCACGTCCCACCCCACACTGGCGCGGCGGCCGGCCGCCCG